>Ga0307440_1000167_pt1 | contig 29823 bp, 26 predicted proteins | sample SalMarWE160410MG_FD_202150 | JGI IMG/M metagenome (GOLD analysis project Ga0307440, IMG submission 202150) | Salt marsh sediment microbial communities from the Plum Island Ecosystem LTER, Massachusetts, United States - WE1604-10 | ecosystem: Environmental > Aquatic > Marine > Intertidal zone >...
AAGGATGGAAAAGGAAAAGTGGTACGGCATAATGCGCTGTACAATCGGATTGCCGTTCGGCTGGAAAACGGTGAGGAAATAGAGACGGGGGTGGATAAGATCATCGATGACTAACTCTCTGGACAGGAACATAAGTTGCGTACCTTGAGATCACAATCAGGAGAACAAATGTCAGATCCTTTTTATATTACGACGCCTATATACTATGTGAACGCCAGGCCTCATCTCGGACATGCCTATACCACCACTGTGGCGGATGTCGCCTCCCGGTTTCATACCATGTGTCAAGAGAAGACATTTTTTCTGACCGGCACAGACGAACATGGCGATAAGGTTGTTCAGGCAGCTAAAAAAGAGAACTTGAGCCCCAGGACCTACGTTGATAAAATCAGCGGACTTTTCAGAGCCCTCTGGCCCGAAATGAATATCAAGTACAGCCATTTTATTCGTACGACCGATGCTTACCACATGAATCTGGTGAAGCAGATCATGCAAAAAATTTATGATTCGGGTGATATTTATTTCAGCGAATATGAAGGGCTTTACTGCTATGGTTGTGAGCGTTTCTACACAGAGCGTGAGTTGGTCGACGGCAAGTGCCCCGACCATGAAATACCACCCGAGCCAATTAAAGAATCCAACTATTTTTTCAAGATGAGTCGCTACCAGGGCTGGCTGATCGATCATATTCACAGCCATCCTGATTTTATCACACCCAAGCGGTATAGAAATGAAGTGCTGTCCTTTCTCAAAGAACCCCTTGAAGACCTCTGCATTTCCAGACCCAAAACACGCCTTAAATGGGGAATCACCTTGCCGTTTGATAAAGACTATGTGACCTATGTTTGGTTCGATGCGCTGTTGAATTACGTCTCGGCACTGGGGTATCCGGATGGCGATCGGTTTAAAACATTTTGGCCGTATGCCCAGCACATTATCGCCAAGGACATCTTGAAACCCCATGGTATTTATTGGCCGATTATACTCAAGGCGGCCGGTATTCCCGTATATCAAAAACTGCATGTTCATGGATACTGGAATGTCGATCAAAGCAAAATGTCTAAAACCATTGGAAATGTCGTAGAGCCGCTTCACCTGAAAAATATTTACGGTCTTGATGCATTTCGGTTTTTTTTGATGCGGGATATGACCTTCGGACTCGATTCCAATTTCAGTGAAGAAGCACTGATACAGCGCATCAATTCCGACCTGGCCAATGATCTTGGGAATTTATTCAGCAGGGTTTTGGCGATGGTTCACAAATATTTTTCCGGTGTGGTTCCCGATGTCGATGCCGAAATGGAGCAAGAATTGGAACTCGGCCTGAAATCGGAAGCCTTGAAAGTCATCGGCAAATTTGAAAAGCATATGGCAAAATTCGCGTTTAACAAGGCCATCATGGTGGTATGGGAATTTATAAACCACATGAATAAATATATCGACATTACGACCCCCTGGGTGCTGGCTAAGAAAAAATCCAGTCGAAAACAGCTCGAAGTGGTCATCTACAACCTCATGGAATCCCTTCGGGTCATATCCGGTTTGATCTATCCCGTCATGCCGGACACAGCGGAAACCATGCAGAAACATCTTGGTATCGAACCAATGGAACAGGCGTTTCATACGAATACCCTTAAAACCTGGAAAACCTTGAAGCCGGGCACCAGGATCCCAAAATCGATTACACTCTTTCCGAGAATCGATGATCAAGAGGATCGTATGTCACTGGCCGAGCAAAAAGTTCCACCGGCGGATGCGCTTGTGGTTAAACCCGAAATAACCCTTGATGTTTTGAACAAGGTCGATCTCAGGGTGGCCACGGTCCTTCATGCCGAAGCGGTTCCCCGGGCCAAGAAATTATTAAAGCTTGATATTGACATGGGGGAAAAACGGACCATTGTGGCCGGGATATCGGAGTCTTATTCCCCGGAGGATTTGGAGGGTCGGCAGGTTATCGTTGTGGCAAACCTGAAGCCGGTCAAGTTGATGGGGATACTCTCCACCGGCATGCTGTTGGCCGCCGTTGAAAAAAGCGGATCCGCCGTTGCGACACTTGATAAAAAAGTGACACCGGGGACTCCGCTGCGTTAGCACGAATATTGCATAAAAATTTTGAAGAAGTTTTATTGGTAATTAATAAATTCTGAGTCTGTAAGATGAATCTATGACATGGAAACTGAAGAAGGATACCACGACTTTCGGGAGTTTGAACTGGCGTGAATATCAGACCGACCTGAAGAGGGCCTCAGCCAAAAAAAGGATTACCATCGGTGCCCTCAAATATGCTGTCTGGGCGTGTTTTTTATGTGTTGTGGCCTATGGCATAATTGCCGGACTCGGCAGACAATCATTTTCGCATTTGGCCACAAACATATCTTCACCATTTCATTTTGTCCCTTCAATGGACAAAATGAAAGTTCAAGCGCTCTTAAATGATGTATCCTTTATAAATCTTGAAGAAAAAAGTTTCGGTTTTGCTTCCAACGGTCATCAATACAGGGTTGACACAAGTCTTGATATCGAACTTCAGCATTATCTTTTATCAAAGTTGAACACCTCAACCGCCCGATATATCGGAATTGTGGCCATGGATCCGGCGACGGGCAGAATTTTATCCATGGTCAGTTTTGATAAAACCAATGCATCGAATAATCCGTGCCTGGAGAGCATATTTCCTGCAGCGAGCGTATTTAAGATCGTAACGGCATCTGCCGCCATTGAAAAATATGGTTTTGGTCCGAACCATGTATTCACGTTCAACGGTATGAAACACACATTATACAGATCCCAGCTCAAGGATCGGAAAACCCGGTACACCAATAGAATAAAATTTAAAGATGCGTTTGCCCAATCGGTCAATCCGGTGTTTGGAAAAATAGGGGCCCTTTATTTGGACAAAGCAACCATTTTAAAATATGCAAAAGCTTTTGGTTTCGACAGAAAGATCAATTTCGAGCTTCGACTTGATCCCAGTTGTGTCGCCGTAACCGATAAACCGTATCGATGTGCAGAGATTGCCAGCGGGTTTAACAATAATACAAAAATATCTCCCATTCACGGCGCGATGATGGTTTCTGCAATTATCAATCAGGGGGAGCTGCCGGAGCCCACCATCGTTGACCGGATCGTTAACGAAAATGGACGCGTCATTTATCAGAACCGGACGGTTCCAATCGGTCGGGCGATCACTGCGGATGCATCCGCAATACTGAATCGTCTGATGACCACCACCATAAAAAGCGGCACGTTAAGAAAAACGTTTCGTCGATACAAAAGAGACAAGGTACTTTCAAAGCTCAATATCGGCGGCAAAACCGGTTCCATAGACAATAAAACCCACGATGTAAGATTTGACTGGTTTGTGGGATTTGCCGAAGAGAAGGGGGGGGAGCGGAAAATCGCCCTGTCCGTTATCGTGGCCCACGAAAAATACATCGGACTTCGCGCCGGTTATTATGCGCGTATTGCCATGAAATCGTATTTTGATCACGATCTTGCGCAAAACAGTACCCATCCCGTAAAAAGGCTGGTCGCTTCTAAAACGAAACTACGGACCAGCGGTGATAACATGTAGTCGTTAAGGAGATTTGTCATGCCGGGTTTTGAAATATTTGGCGAAGAAGAACGAAAAGAAGTTCAGGATGTTCTCGATACGGGCGTACTGTTCCGGTATGGTTTTGAGGCTGCCCGAAAGGGACACTGGAAAGCAAGGACATTTGAAACCGAACTGGCAAAACGGATGGACGTCGAATATTGTCACCTGTGTTCCAACGGCACTGCAGCCCTTTGTATTGCCTTGGCGGCATCGGGCATCGGCGCCGGAGACGAAATCATTGTTCCGCCGTTTACGTTTGTCGCGACCATTGAAGCGGTTTTAGCTGCCGGTGCGATTCCTGTGTTTTCCGACATTGACGACACGCTCTGCATAGACCCCCAATCCCTTGAATCCGTGATTACCCCCCGTACAAAAGCGGTTTTGCCGGTTCATATGTGCGGTGCAATGGCGCACATCGAAGAAATAAAAAAATTTTGCGATCAAAGAGGGCTGGTGATGATCGAAGACGCTTGCCAGTCCGTGGGTGGTACCTTTAACGGGAAATCTCTGGGCACATTCGGACAAATGGGATGTCTTTCATTCGATGCCGTTAAAACGATTACATGCGGTGAAGGCGGTGCCGTTGTTACCGATGACAGGAACCTCTATACCCTTGCCGATGCCTATGCAGACCACGGCCACGACCATATGGGAAAGGATCGGGGTCTTGAAGATCATTTTATACTTGGGAACAACTTTCGCATCAGTGAATTGAACGCAGCCGTCGGTTTGGCCCAGTTGAAAAAACTTGATTTTATTTTGGAAAAACAAAAGGTGCATAAAAAAGCCATTAAGGATGCTTTGGCACAATTTCCTGAAATCGGTTTTAGAAAGATCCCCGATCCTCAGGGAGACTCTGCAACATTCCTCTCATTTTTTCTGCCGGATGAATCTCTCGCTCGCGCCGCATCAACATCCCTTGCCGATGCGGGTGTTGATGCTTGTTTTTACTGGTATGACAATAACTGGCATTATATTCGACAATGGGATCATTTTAAAGCTCTCAAGTCTCCGGCAAGGCTACCGATAACTTTAATTAAAGGTCGCCCGAACTATGAAAAAATTCAACTTCCCAAGTCGGACGGTATTATGAAAAGGACCGTTTCCATGCTGATAAAACTCTCCTGGACGGCAGATGAGCTCTCACAGCGGATCGAAAAAATAACGAAAGTATTTCAAAAAATTAGAAAATAGGAAAAAGAAAAGAGAAAACCGAGGTTTTTTAACATGTTTCGAAATTTCAAAATGGTTTCCTATGTTGTTTTCGGACGGGGCTGTTTCAATCAACTGAATGATATTCTCTCCCAAAAACGACAATCAGACGATAATTTTTCGGTTTTTCTGGTGGATGATGTTTTTCAAGACAGCCGCTTAAAAAACAGAGTGCCCATAAGAAACCGGGATAAACTCATATGGGTCAACGTCGATGACGAACCCAAGACGACGTATGTGGATGCGTTGGCAAGGCAGATTAAGGACTTGTCCGCTGAATTGCCTGCCGCTGTTGTCGGAATCGGCGGCGGCAGCACCATGGATATTGCCAAGGCCGTATCTTTGATGCTCACAAATCCGGGGTCTTCCGCTGATTACCAAGGGTGGGATCTGATCAAGAATCCTGCCGTGTATCATGTGGGCATTCCGACACTGTCCGGAACCGGCGCCGAAGTATCCCGCACCACCGTACTCTCAGGCCCTGAAAAAAAGCTCGGGATCAATTCCGACTTCACGGTGTTCGATCAAATCGTACTCGATCCCGAATTGATCGCTGACGCGCCGGCGGATCAACGCTTCTATACCGGGATGGACTGCTATATACACTGTGTTGAATCTTTAAACGGTACCTATCTTAACGCATTCAGCAAGGCGTACGGTGAAGAAGCAATGGATCTTTGCAGAACGGTTTTTTTAGAGGATTGCCCGGATGGCGACGATAAACTCATGATGGCCTCTTATTGCGGCGGTATGAGCATTGCTTACTCTCAAGTGGGGATATGTCATGCCCTTTCATATGGACTTGGTTTTGTATTGGGAATTCATCACGGCATCGGTAATTGCATTGTTTTCGACTATCTTGAAGACTACTATCCAAAAGCGGTTTATGAGTTTCGCGAGATGATGAAAAAACATCATATTCGTCTTCCTCGAAACGTGACGGATCACGTCGATGAGAACGAGCTGGAGAAAATGGTCGATGTTGCCCTGGTGCTCGAACCCCTCTGGGAAAACGCCCTGGGCGCCGATTGGAAACGCATCATGACCAGGGAAAAAATCAGAAGTTTGTATCGTAAAATGTAACGTCTGCTAGTTGGGAGTCTTCATGAAAATGATAACAAAAATATATTCTTTAATCAAAACATTGGTAAAGCGTGTGACGGATTATCTTCTCGCCGACGTCTATTTCGGAAAGCACATGGACGCTGTGCCGGACCGTTCCATCGTGTTTTTTCCGTTGTACGAGAACACCTTTAGCTGCGGAATAACGGGGATTGTTTCGTTTAAAAACAAAAAACCGGCGGATGATTTTGCCGGCCTTACCGTTCTAAACGACATGATCGGCAAACTTCAAGGTTGCCTGTTCGGAAACTGCAAACAGGATGAATTACCTTTTAAGGATCATTATCTCGGCGGCGGGGAACACGTCGATTCTCTGTTACGGGCAGTGCGAGGATTGAAACAAAATGATGTTTTTTTCGCATTTTTTATGGATCCGAACAGCCAGAATGAACTCATGGATTTTACCCGACGGCTTTCCTTGATCGTCGATTCGGAATCGACATATCTGACCGAACATATGGGCCGTCTCGACGCCGAGGATGTCGATATTCTGACCCGTCGTATTGACATCTTAAAAGATATATCCTGGTGCCTTTCTTCGGAAATTATCGGCAACATCGAAAAGATTGAAAATCTGTTGGGATCCGGCGACGGAACCAAAGGCATGGCTGTTGTCAATATTTTTAAGCAGATCAATTCGGTATTGAACAGTATCGACCGTCTCGAGGTTCGAGGCCGGGATTCTGCGGGGATCTCCATGATGTTTATTCTCGACGGCAAAGCGTATGACAGATTCGAGCAAACCTTGAAAGAAATGAATCTTATGGATCGACTCAAAGAGCGGTCAACCCAGGATGTTCTGGTGAATTCGGGAATAAACGTCAATCAGACAATAGACGAAAGGGGCCGAAGACGTGTCGCCCTTGCCGTTACATACAAAGTTGCCGCTGAGGTGGGGCGACTCGGTGATAATATTCAATACATGCGCAAACAGATTAGAAACGACCGGATTCTTCAGACACTGGCGACATTTGAGCATCAATACCATACCATTTCCGGTCATACGCGGTGGGCCTCGATTGGCGCCATCAGTGAACCCAATTGTCACCCGGTCGATAATAAAATTTCAGGAAACAGCGGTCAACAGCGCGGCATTATTCATGTCTGTCTGAACGGGGATATCGACAATTATCTTGAATTAAAAAAAGAATACGAAAGAAACGGAAGCTTTATCCATGAGAGTATTACCACCGATACCAAGATCATACCGCTTCAAGTGGGTAAGTATATTCACCAGGGATTTGATGTGGAAGAGGCGTTCCGACTGGCAGTGAACGATTTCGAAGGCTCCCATGCCATATCCATGCATACCGATCTGGCGCCCGGCAAGTTTTTTCTGGCACAACGAGGGAGCGGACAGGCTATTTTTGTGGGGATTTCCGATGACCACTTTGTCCCTTCTTCAGAGGTTTATGGTTTGGTGGAAGAAACGCCCTGTTTTGTCAAGATGGACGGGGAAAAAGAGATCCAGGGAAAAAACGGATTAACCCAGGGGCAAATTTTTATCCTGGATCAGGAATCTGGCGGAGGAATAGACGGCATTAAAGCGATGTGTTATGACCGGACACCGGTTGATCTAAAAGACAACGACATCAAGCATACCGAAATCACTTCAAGGGATATCGATCGCCAGGATTTCCCGCATTATTTTTTAAAAGAGATCTCGGAAGCACCGATTTCCGTTGAAAAAACCCTTCAGAATCGTTGGAAAATCAAAGACGGCGGCACGAATCGATACGAGATCGCACTGGATGAAACCACATTTCCGGAAAAGCTGCAAAAGGCGCTCTTGACAACAAAGATCCGGCGCATCTTTTTTGTCGGCCAGGGAACTGCCGGAGTGGCGGCACTGGCATGTTCGGACATTATGAACTATTACATGGATGATCCATCCTATTACATCAGTGCATTGAAAGCTTCGGAACTCAGCGGATTCAAGCTCAGCGACAAAGAAGAAACAACCTCGATGGCTGATGCACTGGTGATCGCCATCAGTCAGTCAGGCACTACAACAGACACCAACCGTGCCGTTGAAATGGTCATAGAGCGCGGCGCGTACACCTTGGGCATCGTGAACCGAAGGGATTCCGATATCACCTTCAAGGTTGACGGCGTGATGTACACCAGCAGCGGCCGCGATATCGAAATGTCGGTGGCGTCTACCAAGGCGTTTTATTCGCAGGTTGTCGCCGGAGCGATATTGGGACTAAAAATCGCCGGACTGAAAGGACGCAGATCCCATGACTTTATTTCAGCGGAAATAAAACAGCTTCTCAAACTGCCCGATCATATGAGAACGGTTTTATCCTTACATAACAAGATCGGGAATTCAGCCAAAAAGCTGGCAACAGCCAAGACCTATTGGGCGGCTGTGGGCAGCGGGCCCAACAAGGCGGCGGCGGATGAAATACGGATCAAACTGAGCGAATTGTGCTACAAAACCATTTCATCGGACTATATCGAAGATAAAAAACATATCGATCTTTCCTCTGAACCGCTGATTATTGTCTGCGCCGCGGGAACAAGAGGAACCGTTATCGGAGATATCGTAAAGGATACCGCAATATTTCAAGCCCATAAAGCGACGCCGGTGGTCATTGCCGATGAAGGAGAAAACAGGTTCGATCCTTATGCTGAGGATGTGTTTCATGTTCCGGTGGTCAGTGAACATTTTGCACCCATTTTAAACACGCTGGCGGGTCATATCTGGGGATACTATGCTGCCGTAGCCATCGATGAGGCCTCACGGTTCCTTTACGATTATAATAAAGATATTCAAAACACCGTGGAGGACTATGCAAAAAAGGGGTCGGACGTTTATGAAATCGTCCTGGAAAAATCTTTTCGGGAAAAAATTGCCCTTTTCTATAATGAGTTCAGAAAAAAGAAAGCTGCCGGGGGTTTTCCGACAGATATGGGGCTGGGGCTGGCTTCGGATCTGACGCTTTTGCTTAAATACCTCTCGGGCCGGCTGCCGGTAACCGACTTTGAGATCGATTTCGGCGTAAAGGGATCTGCCCTGAACATGCTCAACAAGCTGTTTGAATGTTTGGCTGAATCGATTAACTGTCTTTCTCGTCCTGTGGATGCGATCCGGCACCAGGCCAAAACGGTCACCGTAGGGACAAGCCGCATCAGCGGAAAGCTGGAAGGCATATTGTTTGAAACATTGGCGAGCAATCAGATTCGTTCCGCTCAACTGACCAACCGAAACATTTTAGTTTTAAAAAATCTGCAAGGGGTCGTTGAGGATATCAAAGGGGCTATCCTGTATAAAATCAGTGGCTTGAATCTGCTTGGCGAGCCTACAGACGAGACAACGATCAACATTATCAAAAAAGACGGGGTACTCAAACCGATTCCGTCCAGAGTGGAAACAGATCCGATGCTCAAGGGTACCAAGCGGATCATTGTGCAAGAAGGCAATGTATATATCGGCATTGGCCGAAAAGATGATCGCAGCATTATCGTTATTCCGATTATATCCGCCTCCCCGGATACGCCGAATCTGATCGAAAATATACTGCTGTTAAATATTTCATTCAAAGAAAAAATACCCCTTGACGTTAAGATAAAGGCCCTTGGCGGGAAATATGAACGGATAAAAAATATCGTTCAGGAAAACAGCGTAAAGTGGGACGATCAGCATCTCGAACTGGTTGAGATGAAGGCGCTATTTGGAATATCCGCAGAAAAGATCGGTGAATTTATCGTTTCTCGCGTCAATCACCCGGCCGCTGTGTTATAGCTTGCAGGGAATTTTTCGGTTCAGGCGAATGGTTTTCAGGTCGATCTGCGTATCATAGACCAAAATCTCGACGCCGTTTTTCAAGGCCCGCCTCAGTTCCTTCCCATATGCGGGATCGATATGATCGGCGGGCTGGAACATCGCAGCATCCATCCGCTGGATGACATAAAAAATCACACATCGAAAGCCTTCGGAAACAAGAGACTCAAGTTCGAGCAGATGTTTGAGCCCCCTTGATGTGACTGCATCCGGAAAACGTGCCACCCCGTCTTCAACCAGCGTGCAGTTTTTTATTTCCACATAGCATCGATTCTTTTCTCCCTTTCTCAAAAGAATGTCCAGACGGGTCTTTTCTGAGGTTTTGACTTCTCGGGAAATACTGTGATATCCGTTAAGGTCGGGCACCAGGCCGGCTCCAATCGATGTTGCGACCAGCCGGTTGGGAATCTGCGTGTTGATGCCGACGATTGATGCGGGCATTTCAATGAGTTCCCACGTGTATTTCAACTTCCGTTTGGGATTGTCGTGAAACGACACATAAACCGGCCGTCCTGGCTCGCAGCACGCTAACATGCTGCCTGAATTGGGGCAGTGGGCGGTAATTGTTCGCCCGCTTGTCAAGGCTATGTCCGCTATAAAGCGATTGTAACGTTTAACAAGGGTGCCCGGTAAGAGCGGCGGCCAGGCCAGGCCTTTCGTTGCCGGGGTGCTTTTGGTTTCTCTCATGGGAAAGCCTCTCGGTCGGAAATAGGAAATAAAAATAGTGTTTAGTATTTAGTGTTTGATAATATCACAATACAGTATTACAGCATATGTTTAACTAAAACACTAAAACGCTGAACACTAAATACTAAACACATCTTGCCAGTCGGTTCAAGCCTGATAGCGGATGTCCTGGGAAATATATATTGAATCGTTTCAAATATTGTTGAAAAGATCTTTTTTCTTTGTTAAATCAATATTATTTTTGCAACCGTAAACAGACAGGAGACGGGAAATGACGGACAAAAAAGATTTCATTATCAAAGACAAGAGGATATTTGCAGAAGGAAATGAAGATCGAGAGGCAAAAAAACAAAAGGCCGAACCCGAAACCGAAAAGCCAATAGACAAGAAGCCGGAAGAAGAGGCCGCAAAGGAAAAAGATAGAACCGAATACCAGCTTCCTGAAATTAATTTTGCCACCTTTATTTTTTCGCTGAATCATTCCGTGCTAGTGCATTTGGGTGTCACGGAAGATCCGATGACCGGGAAAAATGAAAAGAATCTGCCCCTGGCCAAACAAACCATCGATATTCTGGGTATGCTGGAAGAAAAAACAAAAGGGAATCTAACCAAAGACGAGGAACAAATGCTTAAAAATATGCTCTATGATTTGCGGATGATATATATCAAAGAAAAGCAATAATCCGAATATCCGATGAAAATTCTTTCTCCTGCGAAAGTAAATCTTTTTTTAAAAATTTTGGGAAAAAGGATCGACGGCTATCATGATTTGATGACCCTGATGTGTTGCATCGGACTTTACGATACGGTATCAATTGATGTCGGTCATACAAATATCGCCGTTTCATGCAGTCATCTCCTTGTACCCGAAGACGAAACTAACCTTGCTCATGTGGCCGCAAATATTTTTTTAAAGACGCTTGAAAGAAATGACGGTGTCAAAATCTTCATTCAAAAACAGATACCGGTTGCAGCAGGTCTTGGCGGAGGGAGCAGCAATGCCGCCGCTGTTCTTTTAGGGTTAAACCGATATTACGATTATCCGTTTTCAATGAAAGAGCTGTTGTCCATGGGGCTTTCAATCGGAGCCGATGTTCCCTTTTTCCTTTTTCAGAAACCGGCAATCGCCACCGGAATCGGCGAGAAACTCGAGGCATATCCGGGGCTGGAAACTTTCTCCATGGTATTGGTGTCTCCCGGGGTCAGCATATCAACCGCAGAGGTTTATAAAAAACTGAATTTGGGATTGACAAAGTGCAAAAAAAAACTTAAAACCTTCCCTTTAAATAATCAACGCTTTGATCCAAGATGTCATCTATGCAATGACCTTGAAGCAGTTACGGCATCAACGTATCCTGTTATAAATACTGTTAAAAAGGCGCTATTGCGCCACGGGGCGCTGGGAGCGTTAATGTCAGGAAGCGGGCCAACCATATTCGGCCTTTTTTCTGATTCACATGGGGCCTCACAGGCAAATCATGCCCTTTTTAATATCTATGGATGGAAAACTTATCTTGCAGATATGATTACAAAAGATACAGGATTTGACATTCAGGCTTAAGGGGTCGGGGCCTATGCAACATTTTTTCTGGGGCGTCGTCAAGTGGTAAGACACAGGATTTTGGTTCCTGCATTCGGAGGTTCGAATCCTCCCGCCCCAGCCAGATTTTGATCGATTGAAATTGGCGAAATAATGGTTCCATCATGTTCATTTTATTTTAAATAATATGCGAAAGCAAAAGATGGTGGGTTATAATTAAATGAATGATTTTATAGTATTTTGTGGAAATTCAAATCCGGAACTCGCCAAAAAGATATGTCACTATTTGAATGTCCCCCTTGGCGGGGAGAAGGTTAAACGTTTCAGTGACGGAGAGATTCAGATCGAAATCGATGAAAACGTAAGGTCAAGAGATGTTTTTGTGATCCAGTCCACATGCAGTCCGGTGAACGACAATCTGGTTGAACTGCTGCTGATGATCGATGCTTTCAAACGGGCTTCGGCGGCCAGAATAACAGCGGTCATCCCTTATTACGGATATGCGCGCCAGGACAAGAAAGTCGCCCCGCGTGTTCCCATCAGTGCAAAACTGGTGGCGGATATGCTCACCGTTGCCGGTGCTTCCAGAATTATTACCATGGATCTTCATGCAGGGCAAATTCAAGGTTTTTTCAATATCCCGGTGGACAATCTCTTTGCTGCTGCAATCCTCATCGATTATATCAGGGATAATTTTAACGATAACCTTGCGATCGTTTCGCCGGATGCCGGTGGTGTTGAAAGGGCCAGGGCCTTTGCAAAACGTCTGAATGCCGGTCTCGCCATTATCGACAAGCGTCGTGATGCTCCCAACAAAGCCAAGGCAATGGCCGTTATCGGCAATGTTACCGACAGAGCGGTGGTTATTCTTGACGATATGGTCGATACCGCCGGAACCCTGGTCGAAGCAGCGGATGCGATTATGAGAAACGGCGCCAAGGAAGTTCATGCCTGTTGTGCGCATCCGGTCTTGTCGGGGCCGTCCATTGAAAGGATTGACGCTTCTCCCTTAAAATCGCTTGTTGTAACGGATACCATTCCATTGAGACAAAATGCCAAAGCCTGCGATAAAATAAAGGTGCTGACCATTTCCAAGCTGATGGGTGAAGCGATTATTCGTAGTTTTAGAGGCGATTCGGTGACGTCGCTTTTTGTGTAAAACCCTTTTAAGTGAGATCTTTGAAAAATGTTCATTTTGGTTCAAGTTCAAGGAAGGCGAAAATTTTAACCGCAGGAATACTCTGAGTATTTTGAGGATTGAAATTTGAGCCTGACGCAGGAATTGGGCAAAAAGGGGCGTTTTCCAAAGGTCTCAAGGAGGTTGATATATTTTGGAACTAATAGACTTAAAAACAGAAAAAAGAACCGTAACCGGCAACGGTCCTGCACGAAGACTCAGGCGGGCAGGACAGATTCCGGCAGTATATTACGGGCCGAACACAAAACCGGTTCTGCTTTCCGTGAATAAAAACGACATAGAAACGGTGTTGAAGAAGGGTGGAGTAGGCCAGGTTATTTTAAAACTTGTGATTCAAGATAACGGTGAAACACGCACCATGCCCGCAATGATCAAGGAGCTTCAGACCCATCCGGTTTCAAGGAATTTTATCCACATTGACTTCTATGAAATCAATATGGATCGCAAGATCACCGTCAAAGTCCCTATTGTAACGACGGGTGTGGCAAAGGGAGCAGAGTTCGGTGGAATTTTGCAGATTGTCAGACGCGAACTCGAAGTGGAATGCCTGCCCTTGGAAGTGCCGGAATCGATTGTGATTGATATTTCCGATCTTGACATCGGAGATTCTATCCATGTGGGAAAGATTTCCCTGGAAGGTGAGATTGAGATTCTGGAAGATGATAACCGCACGGTGGTAACAGTACTCAGCCCGAAGCTTGAAGAAGCAGAACCGGAAGAGGAAGAGGCCGAAGAAGGCGCTGCGGAAGAAGGTGAAGAAGCGTCTGAACCCGGTGGCGAAGAATAGTTTTCTGGATATTGACGATGCCGCAAACACGGTTACGGCTGGTGGTTGGCCTTGGAAATCCCGGTCGAATCTATTCACAAACGCGTCACAATGCCGGTTTTATGGTCCTGGATAAAGTGGCCGAGGTTTTCTCTGTTGAGCTTTTAAAACGCAAATTCAATACCCTGTTCGGAACCGGATCCATAGACGGTGTTAAGGTTGTTCTGGCCAAGCCCATGGATTTTATGAACAGAAGCGGGCCGCCGGTTCGTCAAATTGCAGGATATTTCAGGATATCATGCGAAGATATTCTGGTGATTCATGATGACATAGATCTTGAGTTTGGAAGATTAAAAATAAAAGAGAAAGGAGGGGATGGGGGACACAAAGGTGTAAGATCAATCATAGATGCCTTTGGCGGAGGTGATTTTGCACGTCTTCGTATCGGTGTCGGGCGACCTGATGCCGAAAACGGTGCCGCTGATTACGTGCTGGACAATTTTGCTTTTGAAGAAAAAAAAGTAGTAAGCCGGATCATCGCTTCGGCCAAGGATGCCGTCGTAACCATCCTTTGTAAAGGTACAAAGGATGGGATGAACAGATTCAACAACAAAAAAATTTCAATTTCAAGCTAAGTATCTCAGATGGAGGAAAGAATGGAATATGTATTGAACAATTTACCGTTGTTTTGTACGCTGGTCGGCGCTGTGGGAGTGCTTTTTGCGATTGTGCTGGCCGGAGTTGTCAAAAAAGCGCCTGCCGGAAATGAGAGGATGCAGGAAATTGCGGGTGCAATCAAAGAAGGCGCAATTGCATATCTGAACCGTCAGCTCAAAAGTATGGGTACAGCCGGTATCGTTATTTTCATTATTATCTTTGTCACTTTGGGGGCAAAGACCGCCATTGGATTTCTGATCGGTGCAACGGCATCATTTTGTGCAGGGTATATCGGTATGCGGGTGTCGGTAATCGCCAATGTCAGAACGGCAGAGGCTGCAAAAAAAGGACTTGCGGCCGGACTTTCTATGGCCTTTAAAGGCGGTTCCGTTACCGGCATGATCGTGGCCGGTTTGGCGTTAACAGCCATATCCGGGTATTATACCGCAACCCATGACGTTATTGCCCTGGTCGCCCTCGGGTTCGGCGGCAGCCTGATTTCGATTTTCGCACGGCTGGGCGGCGGGATCTTCACAAAGGGCGCCGATGTCGGCGCAGACCTGGTCGGTAAGGTTGAGGCCGGTATCCCTGAAGACGACCCCAGAAACCCGGCTACGATTGCCGACAATGTGGGTGACAATGTGGGTGACTGCGCCGGTATGGCCGCCGACCTTTTTGAGACTTATGCAGTTACGGCGGTTGCCGCCATGCTGATCGGTCATCTTCTTTTCCCGAAAAACCCAATGGCAGTTGAATTCCCGCTGGTTCTCGGTGCGATCTCGATCATCGCTTCTATGATCGCTGTTTTCTTTGTGAGACTCGGAAAAAGCGGATATATCATGGGTGCATTGTATAAGGGGATGTTCGGCGCTGCCATCCTGGCGGCTGGTGCATTCTTCTATGCCAGTAAAAAGTTCATGGTCGGGTTGGGCAATATTTCCGCCATGGATATTTACTATTGCACACTTGTCGGACTTGTTCTTACCGTTGTCATCGTTATTATCACCGAATACTATACCGGTATTTATTCTCCGGTTAAACAGATTGCACAGGCATCTACCACCGGCCACGGTACGAATATCATTGCCGGTCTTGGCGTGAGCATGCAGGCTACGGCTGCGCCGGTTCTTGCCATCTGCCTGGCGATTTATCTGTCGTTTCACTTTGCCGGCCTATACGGAATTGCCATGGCGGCCATGTCCATGCTTTCCATGACCGGAATGGTGATTGCCATTGATGCTTACGGGCCGATTACCGACAATGCCGGTGGAATTGCCGAAATGGCGGAAATGGATGAAAGCGTTCGGGCCGTGACCGATCCCCTGGATGCCGTGGGAAATACCACCAAAGCGGTGACCAAAGGGTATGCCATCGGTTCTGCCGGCCTAGCGGCTCTGGTTCTGTTTGCATGCTATGTACAAGAATTTGCCCTGCAGGCCAAAGAGGGTGTTCCTGTCTTGAGATTCGATTTGTCCGATGTCAACGTTATTATCGGTCTTTTCATTGGCGGGCTTTTACCGTACCTGTTTGCTTCCATTGCCATGAAAGCGGTGGGCAATGCCGGCGGCGCAGTGGTTGAGGAGGTTCGTCGCCAGTTCCGTGATATTCCAGGTATTATGGAAGGAACCGCAAAACCGGACTACGGTGCATGTGTGGACATCGTTACCAAGTTTGCTTTGAAAGAAATGATCGTTCCCGCACTTCTGCCGGTTGTGGCACCCCTTGTCGTCGGGCTCTTGCTGGGCAAGGTGGCTCTGGGCGGACTTTTGATTGGAAGTATCGTTACCGGTGTTTTTCTTGCCATTTCCATGACCACCGGTGGAGCTGCCTGGGACAATGCCAAGAAATACATTGAAGACGGCCACTTGGGCGGAAAAGGAAGCGATGCCCATCATGCGGCGGTTACCGGCGATACGGTTGGCGATCCGTACAAGGATACCGCAGGCCCGGCCATCAACCCGATGATCAAGATCCTGAATGTCGTTGCACTGCTGATGGTGCCCTTCTTGCTCTAATACGACGTTCATAATAAGATACATGTTTAAAGGATCGGCGTTAGAAGCGCCGATCCTTTTTTATTTGCCAGTTGATTGTTTGCGGATTGTATGGTATAGATCTAAAAAAAATATCGGAATATCCGTGGGTCTCGATTTGTCGGGGCGGATGGTTCTTTTGAGTTTAAAAATACAAACCGGTGTCAAGATGACAAAGAAAAAAGATAAAGAAGGAACAGAAACGCCCAAACAAACCGTTCGGGAATTTAAGGTGGGTGACCTTGCGGTGTATCCTGCCCATGGCGTTGGAAAAATCAATTCCATTGAAACCCGGATCGTTAACGGCGAAGAACACGATTTTTATATGATGAAAATCATCGAAAATGAAATGACGATCATGATTCCGACCTGGAATGTCGATCAGGTCGGGTTAAGAGATGTCATCGATGTAAAAGAGATCCCTAAAGTCTACGAAATAATGAAAAAAAGGGAGGATTCGAATACTGAAACCCAGACGTGGAATCGCCGGTACAGGGAATACATGGATAAGATTAAAACCGGCTCCCTTTACGATGTGGCTGAGGTTTACAGGGATCTTTCCTTGCTGAAATTAACAAAAGATCTGTCTTTTGGTGAACGTAAGCTTTATGATACCGCACAAACCCTTCTGGTTATGGAACTCTCCACCGCGAAAAACACGGATGAAAAAACGATTATGGCTGAAATGGAAATGCTTTTTCCCGCCAAAAATGACGAAGGAACGGAGAATCCGGAGATATCTGGCAAATAACCTGCCTTATGCACAACCAAAGTGCTTTTACAATTCATGTAAAACCAACCGATTCCGGCAAGCGCCTCGATCTATACATCGCCGCTTCGATCCCTGAATGCTCCCGTTCCGTTGCAACAACCCTGATCCGTAATGGAAAAATACGGGTTCAGGGAGCGGTCAAAAAGCCGGGATACCGGGTAAGGACGGGTGACGAAGTCCACGGGCACATCCCTTCCCCGGCGCCGGTCCTGTTCAAGCCGGAGCCCATTCCCATTGATATTCTCTTTGAGGACGATCATATTGTCGTCGTCAATAAACCGCCCGGACTCGTGGTGCATCCGGCACCGGGGCACTACAGCGGAACGCTGGTGAACGGCCTTTTGCATCATTGTCCATTTCTTGAGGGCATTGGTTCAGCCCGTAGGCCGGGGATTGTACACCGGCTCGATAAAGATACGTCCGGCGTTCTGGTGGTTGCTAAAAACGACAGGGCGCACCAACATCTGGCAAAATTATTCAAATCGAGACGGATCCGAAAAAAGTACCTGGCTGTGGTTTACGGTACTATGGAATCGGACTCCGGAACGATTACGCTGCCCATCGGCCGGCACACCACAGACCGGAAAAAGATGTCGACAAGGAGCAAAAAAACCCGCGTTGCGGAAACCACATGGCGGATTAAAGAACGGTTCGGGTCCGCCAGTCTCATCGAGCTTGATCTAAAAACAGGCAGAACCCATCAGATTCGGGTTCACTGCAGCGCCATCCATCATCCGGTTGTCGGTGATTCGATCTATGGCCATAAAAGTGCTTGGAAAAATGTTGCCCACGGCCAGGATTTATTCGGCTCGATTAAACGGCAGATGCTCCATGCATGGCGCCTTGAATTTTCCCATCCTGTGACACAGGAGACGGTATGTTTTGAAGCGCCTCTGCCCTCCGATATGCAGGATGTTATCGCAGCGTTGCGCAGGATGTTTTCAGATGGGTGAATGTTCGGGGTGTATTTCAAAATTACTGCTGGATGGATAATTTTTAATATAATTCATCGCGAAAACACGAAACAAAAAATATTTTTTTCGTGTTTTTAAAATTTCGTGCTTTCGTGATGAAATTTCTTTTTTGACCGGCTTCCATGAACTCAATGAGAATTTACACTAAACGGTGTTCGAAGGCCTCCAAAGCGTCTTGCAGCATACGGCGAATGAACACCTCCTTATCGCCGTGGGCAAGGTTTCGATAGGTGTCGTATTCCGGGTGTGATGCCGCCAGTTCAGGCGGGTTGGCTTTGCAGGCAGGTTTCAAGCTATCGAAATCTTGAACCATTTGAACGAGATCCTGCATTTTGCAGGGAAGATGAGCCACCCACTTCAATCGTCGCATAATTTCAAACCGCACCTGATCGGCCAAAAAGAGATGAATGTCCACCACCCGCATCTGCATTCTGTTCCGAAGGCCGCTGAACATTGCCGCCGGCCCCAGATCGAGAACCCCCATGATGAGTTCATAATAGGCGGCGGCGCTGTTATCACCGGGCTGGGCCAGAAAATAGAGGGTTTTGTCAGAGAGTTCTGAAAGTTTGATGTCGATGGCGAAGGGTTCGTCGAAGCGCTTTTGCCAGGGGGCAAAAACCCGTTCTTTAAAGGTTTTGGCCCGGTAGGCCTGAATGTCAACGACTTTTACCATGATTAAAAGCCTGCTCCGCAACTTGGAAGCCACAGTTCTTCGGGTCTGCAGAGGGGATTTGTATTAAAAATATTTGGGATTTGATATTTGGAATTTCAATCAGTCATAGAACTTTCAACAAAACAAATCCCTTCCGGGGATAACCAAAGCCCGCCCTGAAGGGCGGGCTTTTTTAAGCAACATCCTTGTCATAGCAGGTCAGGCAGCACTGCAGGCAGCGGCTCGATTCATACAGCGCCTCTTCCTCACCGATTACCAGATCCGCTTCGACAAACGACTTGATTCGTTCCTCCACCGGCAATTCCGGCATCTTGGTTCTGGGTAATTTCGTTATCCCGGGAACCGATTCAAATATAGAAACCGGAATGTGATTTTTAAACAGTGTCCTTTGCGGCGGCGTTACATCTTTGCCGATAAGATACATATGGATGGATCGGGCGGCGCGACGTCCCCCGCCAATGGCCGAGACCACCAGATCGGCGCCGGTTGCGGCATCTCCGCCGGTAAAAATATAAGGTATACTCGACTGAAGTGCGATGGGGTCTTTGGAATCAATGGTATTCCAGCGGGTCATATTCAGATCCTTGTCCAACCGCTTGCTTTCGTCCTTAAAGAAAACATCCGGCCCTTGACCGATCGCAGTGATCAGCATGTCGATATCCATGACGGTTTCGGAACCTTCGATGGGCACCGGTCTCTGTCTGCCACTGGCATCCGGTTCGCCGAGTTCCATTTTCTGATATTCCAGTCCGACGACCTTGCCTTCTTCATCACCAATAACGCGGGTGGGGGCTGCCAGAAAGGTGAACTTGACGCCTTCATGTTCCGCTGCTTCGATTTCGACCATATTGGCCGGCATTTCCTTTCGGGTTCGGCGGTAAACGATCGATACATCCTGAGCACCCAGGCGAACCAGTGTACGGACGCAGTCGATGGCGGTATTCCCGCCGCCGATGACGGCACACCGTTTTCCCACAAAAGGCTGTTTTTCATTGGGTTTTTCCTGCTGCCACAGCGCAAAATTGGTGAGGAAATTGATTCCGGTGTAGCAGCCTTTTAGATCCTCACCTTCAACACGCAGAGAGTAGTCTTTCCAGGCGCCGATTCCTAAGAATACAGCATCGAATCCGGCCGCCATCAGCGATCCGATATCAAAATCCCGGCCCAGCATCATGTTGGGTTTATGTTCGATACCCAAATCTAGAATCCCCTGAATCTCCCATGCCAAAACTTCTTTGGGAAGCCGGTATTCCGGGATTCCATAACGAATCATTCCACCGAGCTTCGGCATGGCATCAAAAATGGTTACACCGTGACCCAGGCGACGGAGAAAAAAGGCGCAGCTTAAACCCGCCGGGCCGCCGCCGATAACCGCAATTTTTCTGCCGGTATCCGGCGCACAGGAAATGGGGAGTCGCCGTCCGGATTTCATTTCATAGTCGGCGGCAAATCGTTTCAACTGGTTAATGGAGACCGCTTCATCTTCCAATCCCCGGCGGCAATAATCTTCGCACGGATGGGGGCATACGCGGCCACAGGCCAGCAGCAGCGGATTTCGTTCTCTAATGGTTTTGACGGCGCCTTCATAATCACCGGTTTTGATTTGATGAATATATTTCGGGATGTTGATTTCAGCCGGACAAGTTTGCTGGCACGGTGCGATGCGATCGTCATACTGGTTGATATGCAGCAGCTTTTGGGACATGGTTTTAATCTGCATAATATCCTTGGGACACGCTTTTTCACATGCGCCGCACCCCACACATTTTATCTCGTCGACAACAGGATATCCATGGGGTCCCATTTTAAGTGCGTCAAATACACAGGCCGTAACACAGTCACCGAAACCGATACACCCCACGGGGCATTGACGTTCACCGCCGTATATCGCATCGGTTGCCCGACAACTCCTGATGCCCATGTAGTAATATTTTTCTTCCGCACGATCGCCCCCCCGGCAGGTGTTGTATGAAATCAGGGATTCTGCAGTCCCCGGGTCGACGCCCATGACGGCCGCAATGTTTGTCGCAGATTCAGGACCGGCGACAATACAGACGCTCGGCGGTGCGTCACCGGCCACAACGGCAACGGCGGCAGCCGAACATCCGGCATACCCGCAGCCGCCGCAGTTTGCACCGGCGGTGAAGGATTCCACTTCAGCAATACGAGGATCCTCATAAACATAAAAGACCTTTGAGGCAACGCTTAGTACGACGCCGCATACCAAGCCCAGCCCCAACATGAAAATAAGTGCTGTTAACACAATTACCTCCTATTATTGGTGTTCAATCGGTGATTTCTATTAATGTGTCTCTCTGACATCACCGATTATCGACCATCAATCATACATCACCAATCACAAATGATCAATCCGTTACACCATCCCCTTAAACGCAAAAAAAGCGAGCGAGAGCATTCCTGCCGTGACCAGGCCGATGGAAGTATCCTGAAGCGGCTTCGGCACCCTGGCCAGAAGAATACGTTCACGCACACCGGCAAAAAGAATCAGGGCCAAGCCAAAGCCTGCTGCATAAGCAAACGATGCAACAAGGGCCTGCATAAAGGTATATTCTTCCTTGATATTGATTAGACAAACACCCATGACCGCGCAGTTGGTCGTAATCAGCGGCAGAAATATGCCGAGTCCGGCGTACAGGGCCGGGATGCTTTTTTTCAGAAACATTTCCACAAACTGCACCAGAGAGGCGATGACCAGAATAAACGAGACCGTTCTGAGATATTCCATCTTAAACGGTTTTAAAATAAATGCTTCGGTAAGCCATGTAAAGACGCCGGCAAGCACTAAAACAAAAACAACCGCCATGGCCATCCCAACGGCGGTTTCCATTTTTTTGGATGTTCCCAGAAAAGGGCAGTTACCCAAATACTGGGCCAAAAGGATATTGTTGACAAGGATACAGCTAATGGCAAGGATGATGTAATCGCCCATTTATCGTCTCCTATTTTTTACCCACGAGGTTCATTATACATAGCATCAGCCCAAGGCAGACAAATGCGCCGGGTGCCTGGATCATAAAGGAAAAAGGGTGAAAGGAAGGTCCGAATACCGGCGTTCCCCAAAACGTTCCGCTACCGAACACTTCCCTGACAGCACCCAGTGCGGCGAGGGCCAGTGTGAATCCAGTGCCGATACCCATACCGTCCGCCAGCGAATGCATAACGGCGTTTTTGGAAGCAAATGCTTCGGCGCGACCCAAAACAATACAGTTTACAACGATCAATGGAATAAATATGCCGAGACTGAGAAACAACGGATAGGTAAACGCCTGCATCAACAGTTCGACGACGGTAACAAACGTGGCGATAATAATAATAAAAGCGGCGATCCTGACCTTTGACGGTATGATATTTCGCATTGCCGAAACCAGAACGTTCGAGCATACCAGGACAAAGGTTGTGGCCACTCCCATTCCGATACCGTCTTGAATCGTTTTCGTTACAGCCAGTGTGGGACAGAGACCGAGAACAAGGCGAAAAGGCGGAATTTCTTCCCATAAACCTTTTACGAATTCCTGAGTGATCGATTTAGCCATTCTTCTCTCCCTTCTTGGTCTTTACGGCTTTCGTGGAGAAGTTTTTCAATTTTTTCTCCAGCTCCGGTTTCAGGCGTTTATAAATTAAACCGGCATCGGTCAAACCGGCTGCGACGCCCCGTGACGTTACGGTGGCACCGGACAGGGCATCCACCTGACCGCCGTCGGCCTTGACTTTAAAGGTTTCTTCCAAAGGATGTCCCTTGAATTGAGCCACAAAGCCGGGATCTGTCTTTGCCCGTGATCCCACCCCCGGCGTTTCGCTGAGTGTCGTGACCCCCACCCCGATGATTTTATTCGTATCCAGATTAACGCCCACCATCAGCCCGATATCTCCGCCGAATCCTTTGCCGTAACTTTCAAAAGCGACCGTATCTGTTTTGCCGTTTAATTTGCCGACAAAGAAACTTCTTTCGACGTTTCCGTCCTTGAGCTTGAAACGGTCCACAAGGGGATTATTGGTTGCCCCTTTGAAAATATCAAGTATCGCAGGACCCTTGACGAATTTGAGCTGCTGGTATTCGATCTTGTCCTTTGTGCCGTTCCGGAGGCTGGCAAGAAGCCCGCCGGAAAAGGCGCTCAACACCGTCAGCACGACCACCATTTTTATCAGTTCACGCATCTTAAATAACCTTTCCCAGTGCTTTGGGTCTGATTTTGTCCACAAGCGGGTTAACGAGATTTGCAACCAAAATGGCAAAGACGACGCCGTCAACAAACGCGCCGATATTCCTGATCAGTACCGTCAACATGCCGGCGCCTGCGCCGTAAATGAGCATGGGGATAAAATTGACCGGTGAAGATGAATCCTCGGTGGCCAGGAAAAAGGCACCGATCAGTGTGTAGCCGGTTAACAGGTGGAAAACAGGACCGGCGTAATGGGCAGGATCGACCATGTTAAACAGGAGTGCGGTGACCCATACACCGGCCAGAAAAGAGATCGATATCTCCCACCGGATATATCCTCTGATGATCAGATAAATACCGCCCAGGATGAGACCCAGTCCGAAGATCGCGCCGATGCCGCCGGATTGCCGGCCCATCAAAAGCGCCGCCGGTTTGAGATTGGATATGGCGAATACGCCGAAATGTTTGAGAGACGCGAGCGGGTACGCCATTGGGTAGCTGAAGTCGTAATTAACCAGAACTTCGTTGAAATCCAAAAAATTTTTCCACGATAACGTCAGGATGGCCAGGCTGACAAGAACCGGATTGAATGGATTGGCGCCGATTCCCCCGTAAATCTGTTTTCCAATAATCACGGCGACAAAAGTCCCGGTGATGAGCAGCCACCAAGGCGCCGTCGCCGGTAGAAGCATGGCCAGCAAGAGGCCGATCATGGCTGCATTGCCGTCCCCGATGCTGGGCGGGCGCCGTGCAATTTTATTGAAGGCTATCTCCCAGGTAATAGCCGATGACACCGAAAGCGCAACGACGCCGACGGCGGGCATGCCGTACGTAAAAACACCGAATAAAACCGCCGGCAACGCAGCGAATATGATGTTATAACTTCTGGCGGACACTGAACTCCCTACATGCCAGAAAGGCGCATGCGACACCGTGAATTTTTTCTGCTCAAACATTCGTCTCCTCCGCTCTGCTGATCCGGCCAAGTTCATATTTTGCAAGCTTGATGTATTGCAAAATCGGTATCCTCGATACACATACAAAGCTGCACAGACCGCATTCAATGCAAGAATACAAGTCATACTCGTCTACGGCTTCCTGATATTTCCCCACTTCTAAAAAACGCACAAGCATATTCACCTGAATTTTTGCCGGGCAAATGGGAATGCACTCGCTGCAGTTGATGCACGGATAGTCCGAAACCAGCGCCAGACTTTTTTGGTCCTGTATCATGACTGCATCGGTGTCCGGTTGAATCGGATGGTCCTCAGAATAAATGGATTCTCCGGTCATGGGGCCACCGAAAATAATGCGATCTTTTTCACCGGCGTCAATGTTGAAAGCTGTAAAGATATCACGGACCGGTGTGCCGATGATGGCGGATACGAGCACGGAAGTCCCGTCTTTTTTGATTAAATTAAAATGCTTGTAGACCGGAATCCGGCCCTCGTTGAATGCTTTGCCCAGGGATGCAACCGCTTGTGCGCTGATAAAGGCCACTCCGAGATCTTCGCAGGTTTTGCCGGCAGGGACGACCCGGCCCAGAAGATCCCGCATGATCAATTGCGGTAGCGAGGCAGGATAAACCGGATTAACGACCCGGACTTCGGCGCCGCTGAGCCCGGCATCTTGCATTAGATGTTCGGGGGAAGCGATGATAATATTATCGATACCGGTGATTTGTTTTAAAATTTGAACGCCGAGTTTGACCGCACTGCTTTCTTTCACCACGGCGTGTTGATTGGCGGTGATTAGGAGATCCCGGTCAACGCCGCAGATAACGATGGTTTCAATGGGTGTCGATGATTGATCGGGGGATACTATGACATTGGGAAGATTTCCGGGTATAAACGCCAAAAAATTTTTGACCGTCTCCAAGGTGGCATCTTTTACGAGGGCCGGAAATTGTTCGTCAATCTCTTCATTTTCCGCAACATCGATTGAAATGGCCGTATAAGACCTTCCGAAGTCCCCGATAAAGGAGGATAAGGCGGATATGGTTCCCGTAGCACTTGAAACCACATAGGCTTCGCTGTCTTCATGAAGGGCAAGTTTTTGGCCGGTTTTAATTGGATCGCCTTTTTTTAATTGCAGGGATTTTTCCTGGCCAAAAGGGTCGTAAGGTTCGTTTAAGAGGAGCGTCATCTGTTTCGGCGCCGGTATTTCCCTGGGTTCCGGCGGTGTCAGTTCAATGGCCTCGTACTTCATCCGGGGTTTTATCAAACCGATAAATGATCTTTTTATCATAGGTTAACCTTTTTTTCTCGCATTCGGGTCACAGGGTAAGAAAACCGACAAGAACCACCGACTTATAAAACATGGCACGAGTTACAATCTATCGGGCCTGATCCGGCTTCCTTATGGCATCCGATGCACTGGGAATGAAAAGCGTCTGATTTTTTAGCTATTTTTGAATCTTCAAGGTCTGCCTCATCATGGCAGTCGAGGCATGAATCAGGATAATTTTGATCTTTGGCCAGGGTTTGATGGCAGTAGCCGCACTTTAAAATCGCATCATCCAGATTTTCGGGATCCGGGGGGTGATGATGGCATTGGGTGCAGGCGAGGGCATACCCTGATTCTGCAAAATGAATTTTGTGATCGAACATCGCGTTCCCGGCGACGCTCTTATAATACATTCTTATGGGGACGTCCGGGGGTTTGGCCGGAAAGGCCGCATAGCTTATAACACCCACTAACAACAAAATAACAATAAGGCCAAAAGCAATCTGAAGTTCCCTTTTTGGTGTCATTTCAACACAATCCTTTCGATGTCTTGATAAGAAGGCGGGTGCAAAAACCAAATGACACGCCTACCATAATGGAAAAAAGCTTTCAAGCTATTTTTTTAGCCGGTATTTAAAAATATCCTTTTCCGAGGGAAAGTTAGACATCGTCATTGGGTTTCCAGGAGAAACACGCCGTCGTTTCGCTTGGGTAGAATCACACAAATTTATTCTGATGCGGCCTTACTTTGGTATTGTTCAATTTTAATAGGTTTGATACGAATGGGATCGAGTGTCATCATGAAGAACATTTATGACCGTGCCCAACCACCTTGGGAATCGAGAGCCGCATGGCAAATCGTCAACCGGGATTTGGATTATCTCATCCACCGGCATCGTGATGCATTGAAAAATGCAGTGATACTGGCACGGAATATGGAAGCTCCGCTGGAATCGATTTTTATACTTCTGGACGACCTGTGCAGCGCCACATGCCCCTGGTGTCCGAACCCCTGTTGTCTTTCGGCCGAAGTATGGATCGATTTCAAGGATCTTTTGTTTCTCCATCTGGCCGGGCATCCGATTCCCGACAAACAACTTCGCTCGCAATTAAAAAAGATTTGCCGATGTTGGCGACCTAAGGGGTGTGGTCTGCCGAGAATTTCAAGGCCCTGGATTTGTACATGGTATCTGTGTCCCACCCAGAAGGCGATTTTACTCAGAAAATCCTGCGATACCCGGGATAAATTCAGCCGGCAGGTTCAGATGGTCAAGGACTGCCGGCGAAAAATGGAAGCCGAGTTTATCCGGGTCGTTTCATGATGTTCAATAAAGGAAATGGCCCAACCCCGCACCCGGCGTCGTGGCGTTTAAAATGGATTTGACAGCGTTTGGATTCATATTTAAAAATGGACGTATTATATATATGGTAAAAAAATGGAGGATGACATGGCATTTGAACCGGAAAAGGACAAAATTTTAAAAAAATGGCAATGTGACGAGACCGGGTTGGTGGTTTCGATTAATCAATACGGTGACGGTGAACCCAAACTTCAGATCGGTCCGAGGATATTCAAGCGAAAAGACGGCGGTGAAACCCAGCGCAAGGCCGGTCGCTTGACCATCGAGGATGTCATGTGGTTTTACGAAATCATCGATGAAGCAAAAGAAGAACTGTCAAAGCTGGCCAGGCCGCAGTGATAATATATTCTCAATCGTTGATTTTCAATTTGGCTCGAGTGCTTTTCAACAAAAACTTAATTCTATTTTAAGCGGTCAGTTGCCCAAATGGATTCGTCAATACCCAAACGTATCGAAGAGCTGAGAAAAGCGCTCCATCGACATAATTATCGGTATTATGTTCTGGATGATCCGGAAGTATCCGATGCCGAGTATGATCGGATGATGCAGGAGCTGATCGAGCTGGAAACGCGTCATCCGGAACTTTCGAGCCCGGATTCCCCGAGTTTGAGGGTTGGGGCGCCGCCGGTTGAAAAATTCGAAACCATTGAACATTCGCTGCCGATGCTCAGTCTTGAAAATGGATTCAACGACGACGACATCATGGAGTTTGACCGGCGCATTAAAAAAAACCTGAATGTCGACGGTGAAATTATATATACCGCAGAACCGAAAATGGACGGCGTTGCTGTGGAGCTGGTTTATGAAAACAGCCGGCTGGTTACCGCGGCCACCCGTGGCGACGGCTTCAGCGGTGAACTGATTACGCCGAACGTCAGGACCATTAACGCTGTTCCTTTGATGTTACACAACACCAAAGAGAATAAGGCGCCATTGCTACTTGAAGTCAGAGGGGAAGTTTATATCGCTAAAGATGCGTTTAAACGGTTAAATGCGGAGCGCCTGGAAGAAAACCTGCCGCCGTTTGCCAATCCGAGAAATGCGGCCGCCGGTTCCTTGAGGCAGCTCGATTCCAAGATTACCGCCAAACGGCCGTTAGAGATATTTGTCTATGGTGTGGGAAGGGTTACGGATCTTACACTGGCGTCACACTGGGATGTGCTGCTTGCTTTACGGGAATTCGGGTTCAAGATCAATCCCCTGATCCGGCCGAAAATCACCATCCGGGAAGTGATCGAGTGTTACAGGGATCTCAGTGAAAAACGTCATATTTTGTCCTACGATATTGACGGCATGGTCGTCAAGGTCGATCGTTTTGATTACCAGCACCGTCTCGGCGCGACATCCCGGAGTCCCCGATGGGCCATCGCCTATAAGTTCAAAGCGATTCAAGAAACCACGCGAATCGTCGATATCGATGTCCAGGTCGGAAGAACCGGGACACTGACACCCGTGGCGCATTTGGATCCGGTAAAAATCGGCGGTGTGACGGTCAGCCGGGCAACCTTGCACAATGAAGATGAGATAAAGAGAAAAGACATCAGAATCGGCGATACGGTGCTGGTCCAGCGAGCCGGAGATGTGATTCCCGAAGTGGTTAAAGTCATCACTTCCAGGCGTACGGGAGAAGAAAAAACATTTAATATGCCCCGTAGCTGTCCGGTTTGCAGCTCGTCGGTCGTGCGGTCCGAAAATGAATCGGCGGTACGGTGCGTTAACACGTCGTGCCCGGCACAAGTAAAGGAGCGGATTAAACATTTCGCTTCAAAGGGGGCCTTTGATATCGATGGCTTGGGCGATAAACTGGTCGAGCAGTTGGTGGAGAAAAAACTGTTGCGTTCCTATGCCGACATATTTCGGCTGAACGAAGATGTGTTGAAAGATCTCGAACGGATGGGGTCTAAATCCGCCGCCAATATTGTTCAAGCCGTTGCACAAAGCAAAGAGATACCCTTGAACCGGTTTATTTACGCATTGGGCATCCGGCATGTGGGAGAGCACGTGGCGGGAATCCTTGCAAGGACGCTTAAGAGTTTTGAAAATATAATAACGGCAAAACCTGAAAAACTTAAAACGGTTCACGAGATCGGGCCCGCGGTTGCACAGAGTATCGCTGACTTTTTTGGACAGCATGAAAACCAGGAGATCGTCGAGGACATGATGGACGCTGGAATCCGGATTCTTGAGGTTTCCGACCAGAAACAGAACATGCTTTCGGGGAAGACATTTGTTCTCACCGGCACTCTCAAAACGATGACCAGAGATGAAGCCAAAAAACGCATTGAATCACTCGGAGGGAAGGTGAGCGGGTCCGTGAGCCGGAACACCGATTATCTGATCGTCGGCGCATCACCCGGGTCCAAGTTCAACAGAGCAGAAGAACTCGGCGTTAACATCATTGATGAAAATAAGATGAAAGAATTGATGGCGAGTGGCTGACGATGTTGTTCAAAGGTATCCGTTATCCAAATAAATGGAAAATCCGACTCTGGAACGTTGATTCCTATAAACTTATATAAGAATTTAGGTAGGATCTTTGCCTTTTGAAAACATGACCGCTTCAGTATGATTAACAATCAACAATCATACATCATCAATAAATCCCGGGGGGTATAAGGATGGAGAATAAAACAAGAGCCCATGCCGTTATTTCCGGAAGAGTCCAGGGTGTTTTTTTCAGGTGGGAGACGAAACATGCGGCGGATGGATTCGGGGTTTTCGGGTGGGTGCGCAATAAACGGGACGGGACGGTCGAAGCGGTATTTGAAGGTCCTGAACAAAGCGTTGCATCGATTCTTGAATGGTGCAAGAAAGGCCCGCCCATTGCGAAGGTGGAGCGCCTTGAAGTAAACCGGCAGGAGTATACCGGTGAGTTCAACGGCTTTGAAATAACCTATTAGAAGCCACAATAAAAAACGGCTTACTTGCCAATAGAAAAGTAAGCCGTCCGAAAAAGCTTAGGGTTATATGGCGTCCTTGAGTTTCTTTCCGGGTTTGAATTTTACGACATTGGATGCTTTAATCTTGATTGCTTCACCG
>Ga0307440_1000168_pt1 | contig 29777 bp, 38 predicted proteins | sample SalMarWE160410MG_FD_202150 | JGI IMG/M metagenome (GOLD analysis project Ga0307440, IMG submission 202150) | Salt marsh sediment microbial communities from the Plum Island Ecosystem LTER, Massachusetts, United States - WE1604-10 | ecosystem: Environmental > Aquatic > Marine > Intertidal zone >...
CAATGTTAGATGGAGATCAAACCATCGATTTAACTGGTTTAGTTATTGGAGAGACTATTAAAGTTGGTGATATACTGAAAGTTAAACTAGTTGGGGATGGAAATGATGTTTATTTAGTTAATCCAATTAGTGGAATAGAAAAGCACATTATTGATAATAATTTAGCTCAATTAGCGTTTGTCGTGATTGGAGATACCACAAACACTGATTATAATTCATCCACTCAAACTTATACAGCAACTTCAACGGCAATGAAGGTTAGAGTATCAAGACCTTTACGTACATCGACAACAAGTGATCAATATGCACGTGTTCAAACGCCTACTGGAACATTAGTGGCAGGTATTGGCATAGAAATTATTGGAAATCATCGTCTAAATTTTGCGATGTCAAAAGGAGTTGCTATTAGTTTTGCCGCACCTCCTCTGCCTTTATTGAATCAAGGAGCTGTAACAGTAAGAAAAGCAATTGATTCCATTTCGATTAACTGTACAACTCAAGATTCTCTTCCAACCTATTCTCGAAATTTTGTTCCAGCAATTCAGTATGGAGCTTTAATATATCCTGATTATTGTGTAGGAATTATCTCAGGTGGAACAGGATCTTAAGTAATTAAATAAGAGGGGGATTTATTCTCCCTCTTATTAAAAATAGGTGAAGTGATGGCATTTACGGCTGCTAATATTATTCAGAATGCTTATTATTTGGCAAATATAAAATCTATTCAGGCTCAAGATTCCCTTTCTGTATTAGAGGAACAAAATGGACTTAATTTATTAAACCAAATTCTAGATAGTTTAATAAATGATCCTGTGTTTTCATCTTATGAAACAATTTTAACGATTGAAAATATTACAACCCCTGAAATATGGATTGGTAAGAATATTAATAATCCTATCGCAAGTGCGACGGTGATTGATAATATTCCTTTCATGGCAATTTATGGTGCTAATTGTTTAGTGAATAATAGTGGAAGTCAGAATCCAACCAATTATCCATTAATTATTTTTTCTTATACGAACTGGACAAATTCTTCCTATGTAAAAACAGAGGGTATCCCTCAGTATTTATACTATACAACCATTTCAGACATGGATAATAATAATGGTGTTTATAATAGGATTTTATTAGATCCGTCGCCTAATACAGATGGAATTGATTTAAATTTAATCGGCGTACTTCAATATAGTGAAATAGGAACTTCATCGGATAATATATTGCCTACATTTTCATTATTTTTACAATATTCATTAGCATTTGAACTAGCGATGTTATATGGAAAAGAAACAGAATGGATGCAGACAAGTAAATCGATGAGAAAAGAAGAATTATATACTAGATTAGTCAGTAATAATCCACTTGATCCTACTATTTCTTCTATTAAAAAAGCCTACGGGCACTCTAATTTGTATTACAATCTGGATAATAATAATTAATGGCAAAGGTATTTAATTTAGATTTCAATAAAGGTATTACTGGATTTCCAGGACAGGTAGCCCTTTCGTATATTTTTAATATGACAGGAAGTGCCGAGGGTTACGGGATGTATCCAATTAATATTTCCCTATGGAATCAAGAATTTTATAATATTAGCGTGGATGCAACTTATGATTCATTATTTTATGGTGATAAGATATTAAATAATAATATTTCTGATAATAATCTATCCTATGCTTCTATGTTCTTTGGAGTTCAATATTATTTCTCAGAAGATCTTACAAGTTTATCATTTAAATTATCACTAGGATGTGTTGGAATTATTGGGGACTATAATTTTTCAACCATTAGCTATGATGAACAGACTTTATTAAATGTTTTACCTGAACAAGCGGGTGATGTCGATGGGATTGATGCACTTAGAATTAGATTTACAGTGGCGACTCCAGGAAGCTATACTTTAATTTATCCTCATAGCATTTTTAGGCTTGTTTCGCCTCCAAATACAATTAATGATCTGGTTGAACTATCTGATAACTATATTCTTAAAGATGGAGACTACACGGCTGATCTTCCTGGATATATATTTATCACTAATAAAGAAATATATAAATATATTTTAGGAAGCTCAACTGAGCCTGAATTAATTAATAGTGATGCTTCATTTATAGATTTATCTGGAATTTCCTATGGAGATGCACAACTTACTTCTACTTATTTTGTCGCTACTGGTCTTGATAAATCTGATAATCAATATAAAATTTTAATTAAAGATACCATTTCAGATTCTACATTATTCTATGGCTCAATTAATGGAATAGAAAATGCAGAAATTTATCGAGTTTATTTTCGAGCATTTTTTAATCAAGGAGGTGTATATACAGCTGGGTTTTTCTTTGCAGTTAATGATGGGGTTTATTTATTAAGCGTTGATAGCACATCTCCTTGGACTTCAGCTACTATTATTGATTCTAGTAATTTTGTAAAGATAACCGCTGGAACTCTAAATGTAACAGATATTGGTCTTTCCTTTAATGGGGGTTATCAAACTACATCAGGATTGGTCCAGTTTGCATATAGTTTTTGCACTGATGATGGATTTTATATGGCACGCGTCAATATTCAAAATTTAGTTAATCATCAATCTAGCGTTATTGCGGCAGGAAATTCATTCACTTCTATTGATGGTCAAATTTATTCAGTTTCAAATACAGCTGGAACATATGATGTAGTTGCTGGAACTAATAATTCGCTATTTCACTATATAGGAACAAGGGATGGGCCCACATTCAGTGGAAATGTTGCTGAATTAAATGACGGAAATTTACTTTGGAATGATATATTTGGATTTAGAAATAGTACTGCTCCTCCCTCAAGTTTTAAGTTTACGATTGGAGCATCTGCTTCAAATGGATTTATTCAGCTTAAAAATCCAGAGGATTATCCTATTGATGATTTAATTGGAATTGATCAAACAATATTTTTAAAATTTGATATACGAATTTCAGATTTTATTAAATATAGCCATAATATATACTATGGACTCTTATCTTTAAAAGGCAGCGGAATTGCGGACCAAACCTGTTTATTATTTAATTATAATTCAGATAATAATTCTACCTATGCTGGTAATATAGGATCAAATATATCTTCTGATCGATTCTGGATTGCTTCTAATTACTTTATTTTAAATAATAATTTAACAAAAAATTATTTTTATTATCTTACGATTGATAAACTTGACTTATATGGGATTACGGATGCAAATAATAATAATGGTGGCGAGTTTCAAACGACAGAAGCTGGTGATATTGTTGATTTAATTATCGAACGATCAATATTTTATATTTTAGGAAATAGAGCGATTGAAGTATGGCAAAATAATGGTGCGACTGGATTTCCTTATAGAAAACAGCCTTATCTAACAGGTAAATTTCATAATTTTCCACTATTAGACATTAATTTACCAAGTGAAGCGAGATACACTTCATTGAATGATAGATTTATTGCACCCGTATTAGATAATGATGAAGCACGTTTTGAAATTGTTTCAATGAGTAAGGGATCTATTATACCCTTTGAGTTTAATCATAATGGAGTCATTCAAGCAATAAATTATTTTTTAGGCGGATATATAGAAGATTTATATATCAATACATTTAAAACCGCTGGTGAACAATACCTATATTTGTCACTTATTCGATATGATGATTTTAATGAAGTTTATTATAACGTTGCCGCTTTATTAGTTAATCAAAAAGGCCAGATATTTTATCAGGAATATGATACAACGATTTTAAATTATTATAAATTCGTCTCTAGCACAGGAGATTCAGCAGCTCTTGTTAATCTTTCCGTGGATGAAAATACTCGCTTACTCAGTAATATTACCGCTACCTATAAACCTTATTTACCTAATACTTTATTTGTGACGGATTCTAGTTTTCCATATGTATGCTGTTCTCAATTAATTCGTCCATTAGCTGAAGAATTAGGGGTTAACAAATTAATTATACAATATTCATTTTTAACGAACGATACTGATAATATTCCGCCAGATTCACAATATAAAATTGAATTTAGTATTGGGGATGGGATAGATAATTGGGAAACAGTCACAACGGCAAATTATAATATACTTAAGAGGCAAATTGTTGTCAATATTACTAAAAATTACCCAGCCCTAATGGTTAGAATCAACTCAAATATTCCAATTATTATCTTAAATGGAATTTTGACCTATGAAGAAATGGGAGTAAAATAATGGCTAAATATATTGTGCCTTTCATTAATCTAGATTCAAAAATAATTGATGAAAATGGATATATGTTACCAGAATTTAAGAATTTTATGAGAGGCTTATCCGATCTACTAAATAATAATTTTCAAGATACTGGAATAAAGGTACCTGATATTAATGGAGATATTAATAAAGTATTACAATCGGATCAATCTATTCCAGATGGAACGATGTGGCTAGATAATTCTACTTCCCCACAGACAATTAAAGTATTTATCGATGGAGTAATTCAGACATTTATGGTGACTTAATGCTTTTAAAAAAGATTAAAAACAACCAATTTGTTAAGTATTTAAACGAAAATAGATATTCTCACCTTTGGTATAAATTAAATGATCCGAATTCTAAGTATTTTATACGAAAAACAGAAACATTTGGGATATATCATAATAAAGCATTGGTTGGCGTATTTGCACTTGAAAGTCAGAAGTATTTCTATGAACCCCATCTATTTATTGATAAAAAAATACGAGGAAAGAAAATAATTGATTGCTTTAAATCATTATTATTAGATTATTTACTAAAATATCCATTAATGATAGCGCGAATCAAGAAAAAAGATAAGCATATTCAATTGTTTATTAAATGGATAGGATTTCGTAAATTTAAAGAAGATGATCAATATATTTTCTTTGGTATCGACATAGAACAATATGGTAAAATAAATAAAAAAAATTTTACAAAACGTAGTAGAATAAAGGATAGTTATAAAGGATTTTATCATGTCGAAAGGACAACCAGATTATCAAACTAGCGCACAGAAAGCGGCTGATGCGTGGAATAGAGTTTATAGCAATATTACAGATGAAGCGCCTAACATGTCTAATCTATCTGATTTACAAAAAATACACAACATGTATGAAAATCAGCAATATTTAAGTGGATTATCCGGATCAACATTAGGTCGCCAAGCAGAAACATCTGCGATGGCTAACGCTTTGCTCGATCGATATTATCAAAATTTAGAAAACAAGTATAGAAGAGCTCAAAGTGCCTTTCAATTAGTGCCAGGTATAGCTCAGCAGACTCGAAGACCATCTGCATTAGAAAATATAGGTACCCTCGGAGGAGCTGTATTAGGAGGAGCTTTAGCGGCTTCTAGTGGTGGTGGAACAATGGGAGGAGCGGCGTTAGGAGGCTTAGGATCATTATTAAGTCAATCTCCTCAACAGTTGCAACCTTCATTTATGCAACCTAGTTATAATTATTATACGCCGACAATTCCGCCGATAGGAATTGGATATAATGATTACTTAAGGGGATATTGATGACAGATCAATACAATAATTTTATAAATAATCTATTAGGATCATTTCGTGCGACTCAAGAAATATTTGGGACACCTTTTCGTAATAAATTAGCGCAGCAGCAATATGAACAACAGAGGCAACAATTAGAAAATGCTCAACAGGCTTATCAACAAAATGCAGAATTATTTCCTGAAACGTTGAGATCTGCTCGTGCCATGACGTCTAGAAATGAAGCATTATCGTCACCATTAGGAATGATTGATCCAAGATTAGTTGGCCTTTTAAATTTACCAGATAACCAACAAAAACAATTAGGAATTTCTGGATTAACTGGAAAATCTATTGAAGAAGAAGAAAATATTCCTAGAAATGGTGTTTATTCTTTAGCTCAAAATATTATTAGACAGGCACTTGGGCAACCTTCTCAAAAAGATATTATTGATCAACAAATAGCCGAGCAAAAATTAACAGCTCCTAGCCCAGCTTTTGAGAAATTTGGGTTTTCAGCAAAAACAGATGCGACAAAAGCTAGTGAAAATATTAACCTTCTAAAAGAACTAGAGGATAACTTAAAGCATTTTTCAACTTTTGATCGATACAATCCTCGTTCTCTCACGCGAATCAAAATACAGACAATCATTAAAAATCTAGCTACTCAAGAATTACGTAATACTGCTAATGTTCGAAATAAAAGAGAATGGGATTTTCTTATTTCTCAACTTGGAAATCCTAGATTTATGACGAATGAGCAATTAATGAGCATTGTCAATCGATTGAAGGGCATTAATAGTAGGGTACTTAAAAATTATTCAGATTACTCAAACTATAATAATTATGCTAAAGCAAATAGACTAAAGCCAGATTTGACGGGTTTAGAAGAATTTATTAATAAAAACAGTGAAAATATGCCAAGTGCAACTACTACAAATGTTGCGCCTATTTCTAATCAGAAAGTAGATAGATCGGCTCAAGGAGCTAATATTCCTACTTATATATCTAACCCTCCTTCTTCCCCAATGAATCAATCAATGGGGGAAAGCTCTATGGGTAATTTATTTAATCAACCGAATGCATTTAGGAATTTAGTTAATCAATATATAGGGCAGCCTTTAGAAACCTTATCTAATATCCCAAAAGAAGCAATGAATGCTGCCTTAATAAGACCTTCTAATTTCTTAGCTGATATTTTAAATAAAGCTACGGGAAATACATTTTCAAGACAAAGATTACCTGAATGGAATTTAGATAAACGTCCTGGTGCTGGAACTTCAGAATTTGTAGGAAATGTATTGGGCAATCTATTGCCTTATAATAGAGTAGTTTCTGGATTAGAAAGAGGAGCACAATATATTCCAGAAGCCTTAACAGCGACTAGAAAAATAGCGCCTTTATTAGCTCGTTCATTGGGAGGTGGTGCAGTCATGGCGGCTGAATCTCCAGAAAATAGAGGTACAGGTGCTACAATTGGAGCCGCGATTCCATTTGTAAGTAGTGCTGTTAGTTCAGTTGGTCGTCCTATTACTCAATTCGCTAAAAAAGGCATTAGAAGTGCATTAAAAAGTGATATTGGACAATCCGTAGCCAATAGAGTTAAAAATTTATTGTCAAATGTTCCTGGTAATAACTATGGACAACGCCTTCAGAATTTATTTAATACAAAAATGAAAGAGGCTTCGAATGCTTATCAGTTAATTGAAGGAATACCCAATAAAACAGAAGGATTAGCTGAAAAATTTGATAAACAAAAATTATTTCCTAAAAATTTTTCTAAAAATTATAAGAATATTTTAAATAAAGGTATTAAAAAATTATCTGAAACTAAAAAAGAAAAAGCTTTAAATAAAGATGTTATTAAGTATTTAAGATCACAACGTAGAAATATTCCATCTAATTTTAAAGAAGCCGTAAAAGATTATCGATTATTAAATAGAGCCTTTAGAGAACACAATGAAGGAAAAACTGCTTTACTTCCTTCAGCAAGTATTGCTCGTCAAACGATTACAAATTTAAAATATTTACTTTCTAATGCGATGAAGAAAAATGGAAATATACCAACAGAATTATCAAAAGCTTTTTCAAAAGCCAATAAAAATTATGCAGACGCGATGTTGTCTGCGAGAGTACCCAATGCCGCAGGGACATTAAAACCTAATAAAGGGCTTTTTGAATCTTTACGAAGCAATTTGCCTATTGGAAGTCAAGAAAAAGAATTAACAAACATATTTGGTCATGATTTTCCAGTTGAAGAAGAAGAAATTGAAACGGGTATTCCAGAGGATTTTGGGAAGAAATTTATTAAGCAATATCCTAATGCATTAAATAATTTAAAAACAATTTTTAAAGTAAAAAATCCAGAAGAAATAGCTAGAAAAATATTAGAATCAGATATAATTAATAGCGCTGGTGAAATTGATATGAATAAAGTTTTTAATCGTATGGATAATATGAGTCCTAATGTGAGAGAAAAAATATTTGGAAAGACTCTATTAAATGATATTAACCAAGTCAGAAAATCCATTAAACCTACTTCAGTTGAAGGAAAAGCATCTTCTACATTTTCGAAATTAGCAACAAAAGGGCTTTTCCCAGGAATTGCAATCGGAGCGGGCGCGCTAAACCATCCTGCGATTGGCACAACCCTAGGACTTTCACTTGCAGCTCGTCGACTATTCGCGAATAAATTAGTAAAAAATCCTAGATTTATGCGCTGGTTATTTAGTGGAAGCAGACCTACGGGTAAAATTGGCAGAGGAATTGAAAAGCGAATCCGTTATACATCTCAAGCATTAGCATCTAAAGAATTACAAGGAGGAAACACTAAATGAGTGTTCAAACACCAGTTAGTCCTGAAGCGGCTGCTTCTGAAGTTAGCTTAAATACACGTATTGTTCAAACGATTACGCAAGTAAATTTTGGGCGTCGATTAAATCAAATTCATAATTATTATTTTAAAGATGAATGTTTTACGTGGATACGAATTGAAAATGCGACTGATGCATTTGTAAATATTGAAGTAGAGATTCCAATGGGTGGGCAAATTATTACGCAGACAATTGCCGTAAGACTAGGAGTGTTTTATCCCATTCGTGGATTATCTGTTAGTTCTTCAGACGTTAATGTAGTTGCTAATGTAGGAGTAAGACAATAATGAATGAATCAAATTCAAATAATCCAAATTCTGAGAGCCTACTATTGGCTGCAGAGAATTGTGGATGTTGCGACCCAGTAAATCCAATTGTAACTTATTATATACAGAATGATACGGATAATAATTATGTTCAGAACGATACTGATAATAATTACGTGCAGAATGAGACATATTAAATAATTTAATTAAGGATGAATTAGGATGGCTAATGTTTACTTAGAAAATATTACGATACATGAACCTGTCGCTGACTTAGTAGCTTTAGGAAATATCCCAACGCTAGATTTAGAAGTAGGCGTCTTAGTTTTTGTTATTTCAGAAAAAATATTTTATTTTTGGAACGACTCTTTTGCTTGGGAAGCGCTTGAAAATGTATTAGCGCCTGCAAGCTCGATTGATCAATCCATTACTATTTTCAATGGAACTAGTGGAAAAATTATTGGAAGTTCTACTTTAGTAATTGATAGCGGCAATATTCAAAACGTGGCGGATCCTATTTTAGATACGGATGCCATGAATAAACAATATGCAGATGCTAACTATGCGCCAATTACTATTAATGGAGATGTGATTGGTCCTGCGTCTTCAGATGCTAATAGCATTGCAGTTTTTGGTGATACCAGCGGAAAAATATTAGATAATACTGGCGTTTTAATTATAAGCAATGTTATTAAACAACTTTCTGATCCAATTGATCTACAAGATGCAGTCACTTTAAATTATGCTAACAATACATATGCTCTTATTGGTAATCCTGGAACAGGAGATGTTACAGGTCCTGGTTCATCTATAGATGGAAATATATCTTCTTTTGGTGGTACTACGGGTAAAATTATTCAAGATTCTGGAATTGGAACTACTGGTGGTAGATTGACTGACGTTGTTGATCCTGTAAATTCTCAAGATGTAGTTACATTAAGTTATGCTAATAATACGTATGTAGAAGGTCCTGCATCTGCGACTGCTCAAGCTATTCCATCTTTTTATGATACTACTGGAAAATTAATACAAGATAATGAATTAACTATTAGTGGTAGAAGAATAAAAAATTCTGATTACCCAGTGGATGATAGTGATTTAGTCACATTATCTTATGCAAATTATAATTTTTCTACTAATACTAATTCTCCATTAATATATAAAACCTCCTTTAAAGTTTTTCAAAGTAATTCTACTGTCTTAGGAGATGATAATATAATATTTAAAGATGAGTTTATTTTATTAAGATATAATAGAGATCCTTCAACGAATCAATTTAGTGTTCAATTTATAAATACATCATCTTCTTTTAATCAAACTATTGGATATTCTTTAAGTAATCATGTTTTTAATCCTACACTAAATAATACTGAAGGATATTTTGGAGGTGCTACTCCTAATTTTTCTACTCAATATTATTTTACTTCATCTGGAAGTATAGATTCTTCTTTTTTGATGAGCGGCACTGGTGAAAAATGTAATTTAGAATTAGTAGTTTATACACAAGCGCAAGTAATTTCTTATCAAATAGATGCTCAGATTACTCAAAGAAGTACTGATCATTATATGAATGTTATTATTAGTAAAAATATATTAAGCGCAGGAAATTATTTCGTAATCCCATCAGAAATTACTGGAGACGTTACGGCTGGAAGTTATCCATTTTGTTTTGGTGGGTTAACAACGAATAGTCAGTATACAGGATATCCTTTTACTACTAATGCAGTGATTACTGGGTATGCAACCCAATATAATGCAACAGTTTATCCAACCACTCTAGGACCTCTTACAGCTATATTAACAGATAATGGCGTAGAAATTGCTGGTTCAGATATTACTTTTGGAATTGGATATGAACAATCTACTATAGGAAATTTAGATGTAGAGATTTCAGCTCCGCTATTATTAAATATTAAGAGTACTAGTTCTACCAGTGGTCCTACACAATATGAAAGTTTTAGACTTGTTTTATTTGGATATTCATATTAAAGAGGATTAATTATGGCTAATTTTTATTGCATATGAAAGTTTTAGACTTGTTTTATTTAGATATTCATATTAAAGAGGATTAATTATGGCTAATTTTTATTGCAGGGGAGCTATAGGATCGGGTACAACATGGTCAAGTAGCTCAGGGGTTTCTTATTTATCTTTTGGTGCATTTATAGATGGAATTGGATATCCAGATACAGATGATGTAGGAATTGTGGTTCCATTTCATTGTTATTTAAAGAAAAATACAATTCAAATTATTGTATCGGCTGCTACGGGTTCTACTTTACCACAAAGTACTGATATTAATTGCCAAAGAAATGGGGTTGGTGTTAATAGTGGTCTTTTTCCAGGTGGATCTGTTTTTGCATCTAGTACAATGAACGTTGAATTTGCTCCTAACGATATATTAAATATTAACTTTAGCTATTCTTCTCCTACTGCTCCTTATGTAGATAATATTATATCTATATTTGAGTTTGAAGCAGTTACTACAGTTACACAAGCTGGTTATCCTTGTGGATCTTTATTATGTTTTCCATGTGAAATTTTTTCTCCTTCTTATCCTCTATCTGGAAGATTTAGTTGGGGAGCTGGTGCTAATAATAGTGAAGGATTACAAAATAAGGGAGCAATGACTATTCCTCAAAATATGACATTAGTTGGATTTGGTGCTGTAGGGAAAAATTCATATATAGGATCTGTTGGATCTTATACAGTAACAATTTACAGAATTAATGGTCAAGATGGAACTACAAATTCGATTACTTATGTTACCTTGTCAAATGGATCTCCTGTTAATTCAATTCTTACAGCACCTAATATACATAACTTTAAGAAAGGCGATAGTGTATATGTATCTATTGATACTCCAGAAAATGTTCATAACTTAGTAGTAGGATCTTTATATTTTGTGTTAACATAACTATTTTTTATAGGGAAACTACTATGAAAAGTAATGATGATGATATAAATATAAATATTATTGACTTTAACAAACATATTCATCAAGTTGAAAAGACTGAAAAAATTAAGTCTATCTTCATTAATATAGTTATATCTGAATTTTCATTTATTATAGGCGCTTCTGTTGGAATAGCGCAAATTTATAATAATGGATTTCATTTAACATCATTTATTACAAATGCTAGTCCACTATCACAAGGATTGATGCTTGGATCATTGATATATGCCACTTTATTATTTTTATACTCTATTATACAGTTGTCGGCTATTTTTATAAAAGAATATAAATCTGAAATAAATAATATTTTTAAAATTAAAAAAGATGAGATTCCTTTTATACCATTAAGTAAAGCAAATGACTCTATTGATTCTACTGACTCTATTGATTCCAATGAATTAAATTAAGTATTTTCTATTAATATCTTCATATCGTCTTCTATAGTATTTTTTTGAAGCTGATGATAAGTATACTGAAGACACTTAAAACCACATAATTGGATTATATTGCATTTAGTGAGATCATTCTGATATCCATAGCCCCATGTGTGCCTTGATTTGTCTTTGAATTCACCACCATTAATTTCAACGATTAATTTTAATTTTGGACAATAGAAATCAGCTCTAAATTTCCGATTACATGACATAATATCTTTTAACATTATTTCCTGACACACATCAGGATCATATTTTTTAAGAATTTCTAATGTTTCATTATAGAGATATTTATTTTTCCATACTAATTTATCTTGTGGTTTTTTATCCATATAATGATAGGATATAACATACTTGACATTATGTAAAATATTTTAGTCATCCGCAAAAACTTCCCATAAAATATATAACAATACAATAAACCATAATATTTTACATAACATTATTAGTTTTTTCCTTATCATTCTCTATTTCTGCCTGTACAATATCATCTACTGCACGTTTAATGAATAATCCATGAAAACAAGCTAGAGTAATAGTAGATAATATAATCGTTACAGAAATATTTAAGATTAATTTAATATATTTATTCATTATACTCTTCCATTATTTCTAATATAGAGTAATCAAATTTTATCACATCCATATTATATTCTTTTTTTACTTTATGTAATAAGTTTAAAAAAACATGATGAAAAGTAAATCCTTCAGAAATAATAAGTTTAGGAAGATAAGTCATTCGAATAAGCGTAAGTCCATCAGCACTAATCGAATTTGTTTTTATTTCTTTCCTTTTTATATCCATTATTTTTAATCGCTTATTCATCTTATTTATCTTTACATTTTAATTTATCCAAATATGATTTTAGCTGCTCAAGGGTAAAGATAAATAATTCATTTTTTTTAATTTGATATAGTTTATATCGATCAATGCCAATTTTTTTAGAAGCTTCTAATTGTATTAATTTCTTTTTTTTAATCAAATAATTAATTTGATCAGCTATTTCTTTCTTCTGAGCAAAATCAGTCCTAAATCCAAATTTTACTAAATAACAATGATTATTTTTTTCTCTTAGATTAGATTTCATCTGACACTTTTTCACGTTCGGATACTCCTTATCTGACGACTTTATTTTCATCTAAATTTATTAATCTAAACATAAGTGATTTAGATTCTTTTTGACATTTCTTATAATAATCTCTAGCATTTGGATATTTAGCAAAGAATTTTACAGGATTAAAAGACTTCCTAACTACTTTTACAACAGAAGCTATTTTTTGATGATGACTATCAATGAAGTAAACTTCCTTATTATTATCTAAACATTTATCTTTTGCAATTTGTTTGAACTTATTAGAAATTTTATGTTTTAACTTGCAAATATTATCTTCTAGTTGGCATAATCTCTTATATTCATTTATAATAGATTGCATATCATCCGATAACTCTAAAAATGTGTATAAAGATTCTGGGAATTCATTATTAATAACGCTTTCCCAGAATTTCTTTATAATGTCGATAATAGAATCATGATCATGGCTTATTTGATTAATATTAAATAAATAGATCTCTTTCTCCTTTACAATGGGATCTCCTATTCCATTATACTCAATAAAAAATACTGGAATGTACCAATCTTCTACTCCAAGTATAGTTCCGTACCACCAACATTGATATTGATATTCAATAGGAATTTGAAGAACCCACTCAATTTTGTTTTTTAATAATGCTGTTTTAGTTTCGATTCCAACTAACCTATCATCTTTATCTTTAGCCAATGCATCAATATTTCCTCTCATCCAAGGATTATTTAGATCATAAAAAATCTTTCCTGATTTTATAAGCTCTAACCCTTTTTCATGGACACAATAATCAATAATAAATCTTTCAAAAAAATTTCCAGCATGTATGTCATTATATAATCTTTTTGAAACTCCTCTTTTATTTTTCCAAATATCATCCTTAGTATTGAATTTATTTTTACCTAAAATAGCCGACACATCTAATCCATCGATCCCATTTTTCATAAATTCAATAAACTCATCCGATGTTTTAAATTTTTTTATAAATTCAATAGAATTATTGATCATTTTTTGCATTTTTAATTTCCTAGATTAATCCCAATTTATTTTTTTAAGATCCATCCATACCCTTCCAAGAAGCCCAACTCCAAAATCATTTAATAGATCCGTTAGATGTGATTTAAGTTTTATTTCATTCAAGTTTTCATCTAATAGAGGATAGATATGTCCATTTACCCATTCTTGTATAACAGGATTTTTACTATATAAAAAAGATTTTGTAATTGGTTTTACTAATTTTTTAAGATTTGCGTGAAACTCAAGTATTTCAGTCACTACTTTTTCATTCATTTTGTATGAAGCTCCTTATATTTTTTTCATTATTTTATAATATTCATCAATGATAATGTTTATATCATATCCAAATACTATTTTTTTATCGATTTTCAGTCGCTTAGGATATATATTAGATTGAATTAATAATTCCCTTAAATCTTTTAGTTTCATACCATTTCCATTATGATAACTAGGCCAACGACTACCAGATGAACTATTAAGTTTAAATAACAATTCTTTTGACCCAAATTTATAAACTCCGTATAAATTAGATAGTTTTACAATGTCTTCTAATACTTGATGTTGATCTGAAAGATATGAATCTTGTGTATCTGTAATATTTAACGCTTTAGCCATCTTAGCTTCTAGATCTTCTTTGCTAATTTTATTAGATTCGGCTGCACTAAAATCTATTAGTTTTTTTCCTAATAAATATAATAAAGGTGAAAATAAAATTATTAATGCAAATGTCCATAGTAATTTCATATATACTCCTAATGATTATTTAATTTAAGTAATAGTTTTTTATAGTTTTTAGAGGAATACCAATTATTTAATTTTTGTATAATGTTTTCTATATTTAATATGGTTATTATTACTGTAATTAATCCTAATAAAGATAGAATAATTTGTATATTTTGACTCATAATTTTCCTTATTAAATTATATTTAATTAAAGGATTTTCCTAAAAGTTTTAATTGATTTTCGATAATATTTTTTTGATTAATATTCATATATTTCAATTTTAATTTTATTCGTTTCATCGCATCATCTGAGAATTCCTTATTATGTGCGCAGCAATCTTTTAGATAATTAAATACATTATCAAACTCATTTTTTGGAATACCTTCAGTAGAACTTATAGGCTGTTTTTGAGAACTATAAATTTTTCCATCATTGTCATTAACTAATCTAAGTCCTAATAAAGCGCATAATCCATATCTATTATAATAAGTTAATAAAGAACCTGTATCTTGTGGATCATAATGTTTATCATCAATGAAAATATTACACTCTACATATTCACCTGTTTCAATATCGATTACTTTAGTCTTAACAAATCTAACAAGAATTCCTTCTTTTATTTCATAACCCGGTTGATGGGTAACCAATAATTTTTGTTCACTAAGATATGGATCAATTATTTCACGTATCCAACAATACGTTGCATATTTATATTTATAAGCCTTCGTTTTTTTTTCAATATCTATCCCTTTCTTTTGTATCTCAAATAACTTTTTATAAATAGAAGATTCCTTACTCATTAATATTCTCCAAATTATGCAATGTGTCTTACTATTATCCACAAAATCTGTGGATAATTCTGTGAATAACTTTTGATTTTGATAAAAAAATTATTATTAATCAATACAAAAATCATATTGTATAGTTTATGAACATTTTTCATGATTAATTTTATTAGATGCACTATCAATAATTTTCTTTTCTTTTTCTCCAATTTGTCTTGTATGAATACGATCCCAAATTTCATTTCGATAAATGGATACGTCTTTGGGTGCTTCAAAACCCAACCGAACTTGGTTGCCTCGAATGTTTAAAACTTTAATAATTAATCTATCGCCAATAATGACGCTTTGATTAGGTGATCGAGTAAGTACTAACATAATGTTTTTCCTTTTTTATATTTATAGTTTAGAATGGTAAATCATCTTTAATTGAATCAGCCTCAAAGTATTTAACTGCAATGCTATTAGCATCTGAAGACGCAGTATCCATCACATCTACATTAACAGTAGACAGAATATCATTATTTTTAGAATTATTGATTCCAATAAATTCTTTTGCGATGATAGTTGTTTTTTTTACATTCTGTCCTTCTTTATTCGTATATTTACTATATTTTATTTCACCAACCACATATACAAGTGATCCTTTTTTTAAATATTGAAGCGCAAATTCAGCATTTTTTCCAAATAAAACGACTAGATGCCATTGTGTTTCCTCTTCAAATTTACCGTCTTTTTTAATTGTAGACCTAGTAGCAACTGATATATTTGAAACAGCAATACCAGAAGAGGTATATCTTATCTCTGGATCAGCGCCTAATCTACCTAATAAAGTAACGGTATTTATTGTATTTTTACTCATAGTTATTCCTTTGTTAAAATATGACTCATCAATAATAAAATTGAAATATAAGAAATAATAATAGAGAAATCTAATATATAGCTTTCATGCAAAATAATAGAATGACTTAATAACCATGTATTTAGTTTATTAAGTAGAAATAAAGCGGACGTAATTAATATAAATAAAGGGATGATTGCTAATAGTAATTTTTTAATCAATTTAAATGCCTTAATTTTTTTAGGTTGATAAAATTTGATCGAATCATTCATTAAATTTTTATGACTTCCAATATGTTTATGCTCTTTCATAATCATGATTAAATCCTCTTTTTATTTTATTCCATGCTTTAGAAATGTTATCTATATTCTGTATCATGCTTTTTTCTATATTTTTTAAGTCATAATGATCTTGAACAACTGAAATAAATTCTTTATTTTCTTCTCTAATAGCAATATCTAATGCACTTTCATTCCATCTATCTTTTAGATAAGGATTGGCATTTTTACTTAATAGGAGTTTAACTAATGTAATATTATCCATTCCTTTAAACGCTAAGAAATGTAATGGAGTACGTTTATTATTATCCAGTGCATTAACATCGGCACCATTTTTAACTAAAAAATGAGCCATTTCATGATTATCACATTTAAATAAAGTACAAGCATGTAATGCAGTTGATCCATCTACATATCGTCCATTGACGTCTACTCCTTCTTCGAGTAATGACTTAGCGGGGAATATGTCGTTTCGCCATACACACAAAAATAATCCATCTATTCCAGAAATTTCATGATCATAATAATTAATAGTATCAGGTATAGTTGTTATCATTGTTTTTCCTTTTAAAGCTATTCTATTTACGTAAATTATTTATTAAAACTAATGCTTCTGAAATTAATGCTTTATCCTCAGTATTCTCAGTAGAGAGAATTATTGAGGATGTTAAAATGGCAAATAAATTAAATTTATTCGATAAATAAGATAATAAATTAATTCCATACTCTTTTCCGAGTGGAGCATCTATAGATGCATTAAATTCATTGACTAAAACTTGTGCTGTTATTAATGAATATTTAGTTATATCATCTATAAAACATAAGTGAATTGGTTGTAAACCATCTGAATTTCTGGCGTGAATATTTGCACCACAATTTATTAATATTCTAATCATATCCCAATCATTTTTGTAAGTAGCAATATGAATTGCTTGATCTCCATTTATATCTTCTAAGTTAATATTTATCTTATAACGATACGCATCTAGTAATTCCCTAACATCGTCGATAAGTCCATTCTTAACAGATTCTAAAAATTGATCATCTAATGATAATTGTTTTTCCATTTTTATTTCCTTTTAAAAGATTGCCAAGCAAGCCACTAAAAGAGGAGAATCAAATAAACTAGCGAAGATGTTTATTGATATATTTCCCACTTACTTGGCAATCATTTGTATTATTTATAATCTTACATTATCATTTATTCTTACTTTTGTCAACTTATATACGTAAAATTCAGAAAATAATTTATAAATCATTGATTTTAATTTGATTATTTATATCAATTAATGTGGGTTGAGTATTATTTTTTTCTAAATAATGGAGAAGAGCTCTACTATTATCAAAATCTGTCAGTGGAATTCCAGTAATGGCTGAAATTTTTTCTTTCTCTAATATTTTCATTTCTCGCTTGCCTGTTTCAATTAATGAATAAGTTAATCGCGAGATTCCCAACACCTGTGCCATTTGAACTTGTGTAATTTTATTTTGATTTCTAATTTTTTTAATGAGTAGTAATAATATATCGTTCATAATATCTCCCTAGATTTAACGTGGTCGATGGTGTTTAAATTTGTATGATTTTCTTTACTTTTAGAAAGGAAAATATGCTTTTTTCTAAAAACGTCGTGTCTACGAGCTATTTTTCCCTCAATAATCAATTTATAAAGTATTTCTTGTATAGATCTCATGCTTTTATTGTAATATAAGCATTATAATATATCCATAGATATATTATATAAAATTAATTGAGTTGTGGAAAAATTATGATAATATAATGAGATGATAAGTGGATCAATCTTATATAGAGACTATCCACCAGCTGATAGTCGAGTGATTTATCTCATGGATTCTATACAAAAAGTCATGATTCCAGGAGGAAATCGTTGTGGACATCGTCCATGGAGTCCTATATTTTCTTATCTTCCTTTTAATCGATATACAGAGAAAAAGAGTAAGAAGCATGTATGGGTTATTCAGAAAGCCAGAGATCGTATTCGGTCATATTACTATTATCCAGAAAATTTATTAACTCGCCTTCGACGCTATATTAAAAAAGATGGTACGTTAAAAAATAGAAAGAGTGAACGACGGGAGGGGCATGTTCGTTTACTTGATTTATTTATTACCTGGATGGATTTAAACACTTTTATGATTTTAGGTGATTATGGCATTACCCTAACGTATGGATTGATTCAAAAACATACAAAACTACATTTTAAAAGAATTGAACGTATTCTTGATGATCTCAGAAGGGCGGGTTATTTGTACAAAAAAGTAGAGTTAAAAATAGTCAACGCTAAAGATAAGCTAAATGGATCAACTACTTATAAAAAGACTATGAAACTATCTTTAACTCCTGCTTTTTTCCACGCATTAGGTATTAAATCTTCTACGTTAGAACGGACACGTCATAATAAACGCCACTCCAACAATGAGAAGAGATACACACGCTTGAAAGATACTTATCATATCAATGATAAAGACCCTAGCAGCGTCCTTCGTGGTATCAAAATGATTTGTAAAGAAAAAGAAATAGAAGAATTAAAAGAAAAAAAGAAAAAGCACTTAAAAAATGTCAAACAATTTCTTTCTAAAATTCCTATTTCATTAGGCATAGAAAGTCAGCAAAAAGCTGATCCTCCCGATGATGATGAGTATGAAGCACTACCATTATGTGTTTCTATTCATGACATACCTGAACACAAAGAGATGCTCAATCTTCTTAACAATAAGTCTTAATAGCTCACATCTACTGTTTTTCATTGTTTAAAAATTATACAAATCTTAAACAAGGATTTCCTAATTTATCCTTTTTTTCTTGTTATTCCTTTCTATTTCTTTCTCAGGAGGGATTATTTCACAATTTTAAAAAGTTATCAATATTTAAGTGTCGTTATATATAAATTTAAGTGTCTGTTTATTACTTGATAAAAAACTAGATAGGGATTGTATTAATTCGGATCTACATCCAACTCTTATGGAGAGGATTCTGCAAGCATTTTTCTTTTTTTTGTCTAGGGAAGAAAAGAAGAGAGAAAGAATCGATTTTTGGATACATATGTCATTTTAAGGTATACTATAGATATGCTCCAGGAAGCCGTTGTTTATATTATGTTCAAGGAAATCCCAATCTTAAGTTCCCTCCCAACGGCTTTCTTTTCGTTAAACTTTAAAATCTTAAACTCTTAAAATCTTAAACTTTTAAACTAAAGGATTCTTGCTAGGAATATATCTTATAAATGATAAGGATTTCCCCATCGTTCTCTATTTTACTTTCCAGTTTAGTCAAGCTAATATTTTACAATGAGGAAAAACCTAGGTATAGAAAGGACAGAAAATATCTCATCCAAGCAGTGATTATACCATAATTTATTGATTTGTTAAACTTTAAAAATTTTCTAAATTTTACAAAATGTAAAATATTTATATATACATTTTGTATTATTTTATGATATAATAAGGCTAGGATTGATAGGATATCCTATATATTTTATACATGATGTTAAATGGATTTGAAGCCGTTATTAACTTGTTTTTATAACTCACTATCAATTGTTTTTCCTTGTTAATAGCGGCTTCGTAGTTTTATATATTTTAAAAAATTTTATAATTTAACACTATAATTAAGATGGAAGACTATAAATTCCTTTTTCTACTAAATATTTAGCCATTTCAAGATTCTTATTATTGATAGCCAAAATAATGTGTTTATTCCATTTTTATCTTTATGATTAATTTTAGCTCCTTTTTCTATTAAATATTTCATCATTTTAAAATTCTTATTCCTGATAGCTAATGATAATGCTGTATCACCATTTTTATCTGCTTTATTAACATTAGCTCCGTTCTCTACTAAATATTTAGCCATAGTAAGATCATTACGATTGGCAGCCCATAGTAATGGTGTTACGCCATTTTTAGTTTCATAATTAATCTTAGCGCCTTTCTCTACTAAATATTTCATCATATTAAGATTGTGCGTATATAAACTCCATAGTAATGGTGTTATGCCATTTTTAGTTTCATGATTAACATTAGCTTCTTTATCTATTAAATATTTAAACATAGTAATATTCTGATACCCGATAGACAGTAGTAATGGAGTTGCGCCATTTATATATTCATAATTAACATTAGCTCCTTTATCTACTAAACTTTTAACAATATTAAGATCATTAGAATATGCTGCGTCTATAATATCATTATTAATGCTCATTGTTTCTCCTGTTTAATAATGTTAAATAGTAAGGAAATAGAAAAATCAAAATAACTAAAGAAAGGAAATCAAGTTAATCATCACCAAAATACACATGCACGATATTTTTATTTAGCTCCTTTTTCTCTTAAATATTTAAGTATAGTAAGATCATTATGATGGGCAGCCCATCGTAATGGTGTTATCCCATATTTATCTTCATGATTAACATTAGCTCCTTTCTCTACTAACTCTTTAACCCTATTAAGATCATTAGATTTCACTGCTTCTATAAGCTCGTTATGAATATTCATTGTTTTTGGTTAGCTTCTTTTTCTATCAAATATTTCATCATCTCAAGATCATTCTTATTATCGGAACTGCATAGTAATGGTGTTGTCCCATATTTAGTTTCAGGATTAACATTAGCTCCGTTCTCTATTAAATATTTCACCATCTCAAGATTCTGTCTCTTGATAGCCCATAATAATGGTGTTTTCCAAATGTTAGTTTCATAATTAACATTAGCTCCTTTTCTTATTAAATATCTCACCATCTCAAGATTATTATTATCGGCACTCAGTAGTAATGGTGTTATCCCATCTTCATCTCCATGATTAACATCAGCTCCGTTCTCTACTAAATATTTCACCATATTAAGATTATTATTATCGGCACTCCATAATAATGGTGTTGCCCCATCTTCATCTTCATAATTAACATTAGCTCCCTTATCTACTAAATATTTCACCATTTCAAAATCCTCATACCTGCTAGCCCATAGTAATGGTGTTACCAAACCTTTATTTTCATAATTAACATCAGCTCCTTTATCTATTAAATATTTAAACATAGTAATATTCTGATGCACGATAGCCCATAGTAATGGTGTCATCCCATCTTTATCTTCATGATTAACATTAGCTCCCTTATCTACTAAATATTTAAATATTTCAAAATCCTCATCCTTGCTAGCCCATAGTAATGGTGTCATCCTATCTTCATCTTCATAATTAACATTAGCTCCTTTATCTACTAAATCTTTTACCCTATTAAGATTATTAGATTGCGCTGCTTCTATAAGTTGTTTATGAATATTCATTGTTTTTGGTTAGCTCCTTTTTCTATCAAATATTTCATCATCTCAAGATCATTCTTATTATCGGAACTGCATAGTAATGGTGTTGTCCCATATTTAGTTTCAGGATTAACATTAGCTCCGTTCTCTATTAAATATTTCACCATCTCAAGATTCCGTCTCTTGATAGCCCATAATAATGGTGTTATCCCAACTTCATCTCCATGATTAACATCAGCTCCGTTCTCTACTAAATCTCCATGATTAACATCAGCTCCGTTCTCTACTAAATATTTCACCATATTAAGATTATTATTATAGACACTCCATAATAATGGTGTTGCCCCATTTTTACCTTCATAATCAACATTAGCTCCTTTATCTACTAAATATTTCACCATTTCAAAATTCTGATACTTGATAGCCCATCGTAATGGTGTCATCCCATATTTATCTTCATAATTAACAGCAGCTCCTTTCTCTACTAAATATTTCACCATTTCAAAATCCTGATACTTGATAGCCCATAGTAATGGTGTTATCCAACCTTTAGTTTCATAATTAACATCAGCTCCTTTTTCTATTAAACTTTTAACCCTATTAAGATTATTAGATTGCGCTGCTTCTATAAGTTGTTTATTAATGCTCATGGTTTCTCCTGTTTAATAATGTTAAAAAGTAAGTAAATATTATTTTCACATAAATTCATACATATGTCAATATAAATTATATGAGCAGTAAACTATATTTCGGATAGCCTAAATTCTTTACTAATGGTATAGTATTAATGTATTCAAAAAATAAGAGGGTATGAGATGGCATTTACGAAGGAAGAAAGAGATGCGTTTGATAAAGAAGATGTTGAAGAAGTTAAAGCTGAACTACAAAAGGAAGAAAATCAGTATAAGCGCAGTGAGTCAGGAGAACATATTACGCACCGCCAGATGCAAATTGCTCGTCTAGTGGCAGGAGGAATGGTAGGAGGAAAGGCCACTTCCTTATATTACACCAATCAAAAAGACCCTTATGATTATTACTATCGTATTATTCATCCTAAGAAAATTTTTAGAGAACAAGTCAAGCGATTTAAGGATGCTTTTGCGGTGAAACTCACGTTTGGAGCGAAAAAACGCGTGGAAGAGTTAGAAAAGGTTTATAAACGAGCGCTTGAAATAGATAAACTGCATGAAGCTATTTTAGCTCTCAAGCAAATTGGAAATCTTATCGGGGATAGGCTTCCTGATAATATTGAGTCTCATGATGAAGATGGAAATAAATTGTCGCTTGTGGAGCAATTAGAGGTCTATAGAGAGGCATTAAATTGTGGTATAATTAATGAAGAAATGTTTAAATTGCTAAGAGAAGGACATCTAGATGCCTCATCGACAGAATTAGTAGAATACTTCACCAAAGAAATAGAAAAATCGAAGCAATTAAAGAAAGGAAATCAAGATGGCTAAATTAACCTATTCTAAACGAAAGAAAATGCCGAAAAAGGAATTTGCATTAGTAGAAAAAATGAAAGGAAAACGCGGGGAAAAATTAACACGAAAGAGATTTCCTATCAATGATAAAGCCCATGCGAGGAATGCATTAGCACGCCTTCCTCAGGCAAAAGGATTAAGTCCGGAAGAATATAAGATGATAGAAGAGAAAGCAAAAAGAAAGCTCTACGGAACAGCTAACCAATATAAAATAGATGATATAAAAAAAGCCCGTGCATTAAAACGAGATAGGCGCGATGCGCGAATGGATGATCGGATGGAAATGGCTAGACGACGAATGAAGAAAATGATGTAAGGTGACGTGTAGAACCCATTGAATTATCATCCAATGAGATGAAAAAAATAGCACAACTTCAAAAATTAAAGGAAGAATATGAGGAATTAAATAATATTTCATCCTTTAATGTCAAAGAATTTGTTAACAATTCCATTGATAAGCTACAAGATTTCTCGAGTGTGCAAGATTGCCTTAAGCACACCCATACATTACAAGATCTCCGATTTTTATGTCGCTATCACTTATTTTTTCTAATTTCAATCATTTTTAATCGAAAGCATTTATTAACTGAATGGACATTATCTAGATGTATTGAATGTCAGCGTAATCCAAATGGCTATCTTCAACTGTGGGCTAGAGAACACCATAAATCATCGATTTGGACAATTGGAAAGACCATACAAGATATAATGGTTTCACATGGAACATCTGAAGAATTAAAAGATTTAACCCCCTCTTTAATTAATCAAATTTATACCTATTTAAATTATGAAGAAGAAGATATATCTCTGGATAAAAAATTTAACAAAATAAAGGAACATGATTTTAATGAAGAAGTGGTGGTGGGTATTTTTTCCGCAACGAAAACATTGGCAGAAGCCTTTGTCGCTGAGATTAAGAGAGAATTCGAAACGAATGATCTATTAATTAGGTTATTTCCAGATGTTCTTTATAAAAATCCAAATAAATTTTCCGATCGATGGTCGGTTCAAAATGGTATCTGTGTCAAACGAAAGACCGTTCGAAAGGAGTCAACCGTTGAAGGATGGGGGTTAGTGGTGGGCCAACCCACCTCAAAGCATTTTACAATTTGTATGTTCGACGATATTGTGACCCATGACTTGGTTAAAACCATTTATATGAATCAGATGGTGATTCATTCATGGGAAAATGCTTTTAGTTTAGGAAGTTCTAAGGGCGCTTATCGTTCGGTAGGAACGCGAAAACATTTCAATGATCCTTACTCAAACATGATTGAAAGAGGCGCATTTAAGCCTATTATTTATGGGCCATTTGATGAAAATGGTGAGCCTGTCTTGATGACACTATACGACCTTGAAACTCGTCGAAAAAATTCTGGTGAATATACCTATTCTGCTGAATACCTTCAGAGTCCGTTAAAAGATTCAGCACTTGGATTTAATGTAGATAATATTTTAACGCATCATATTACCAATCATTCAAATCTATGCCTTTATATGATTTGTGATCCCGCATCGTCAGTTAAAAAAAGAAGTGACTATAGCGCATTTATCGTCTTTGCAATCGATAAAGATCAAAATATATTATTAATCGATGGTATCCGAGATAGACTTAACCTGACAGATCGCTGGAATGCACTTTATAAACTTTACAATAAGTACAAAAATATTAAAACAATATTTTATGAATCAGTGGGTATGAATAGTGATATGGAATATTTTAACGAGAAAATGAATGAATGTTCTCATTTTTTTATGAATAAGCTTGAAAAATTGACTACCAAAGATAAAAAACAAGATCGAATTAGTCGAATAGAACCTTATATTGAACAAAAAAAGATTCTATTCCCAATCTCTTTGATTAAACAAACGAAAGATAGAAAAACTTATGATCTCGTTAAATCTTTTAAAGAGGAAGAAATAGCTAAGTATCCATTTCCAGCCCATGATGATATGTTAGATTGTTTAGCTTATTGTGTTATTCTTTTACAAAATGGAAAGATTTGTTCTATAATAGATGAAGAAGGATCGTCTAGTATGATGGATGATCTCCTAGTATCTGCAGCTGAACAAAGAAGACTTCTATATGGATTATAAAAATCAGGACGATTTTGATCGACTCAATAAAAAAATTCAGAATTACATTAATATTTATAGTACGGCTATTGAGAAGGGAAGCAAGCAAAGAGCTTTTACCTATGGAAATCAATGGACAACAGAATCGAAGCAACTTGCCACTAAAAACAATGTCGTTCCGTTAACGCAGAATGATATAAGCAAACATATTAAATCTATTATTGGGGAATTTTCAAATAATTTTCCAACACCGACAAGCACTTCATTATCGCCTAATGTAGATGCAGATGAAGTATCATTTTACAATGAAATTATTAATTCTAAAGTAAATGATAATGAATATACTTATGCTGTCAATGAAGCTTTTGAAGAATCCATGCGTACGGGATGTGCTTCTGGAATCTATATTTATACAGATTATAAAAATGAGTATTCATTTATTCAAGATATTTTTCCACGTCATATTTCGTATACATCCTTAATATTTGATCCGTATGCCAAGATGCCTACAAAAGAGGATGCTAATTTTTGTGGTTATGTCACGAGACTAGAAGAAGAAGAATTTGAATCTATCTTTGGAAAAATAAAATTTAAGGATACCTCTTCCTTTTCATTTGGAGAGTTATATAGATCTTATAATGAAATTGATGATAATGATTGTAAAGGAATTACAGTTGCTCATATATTTGAGAAAATATTTTATAAAGCGAAAATCTATCAAACGAATGAAGAGCGTATTATCTATGATAAAAATGAACTATTAGAAAATGAATATATTATTAAAGAACGCGAATGTAAGCGAAGTAAAATAATTTCTTATTTCATGGATGGTAAATCAGTCTTAAAAAAATATGAATATCCATTTGAACGAATGCCAATTGTATGTATCAATGGTTATCAATCCATTATTAATGGTGTGATTAATCCTTACTCATTTGGATATGATGTAATGGATTTGCAGCGTGTTAAAAATTGGGCTTTATCCCAGATTGGATCCACTATTTTAAATTTACGTAAAGAAACATTTTTAGTAGATAAAGATAGTGTTTCTCAGAAGGAATTGAATATTTATAAAAATCCATTACTTCAACAAGGTTACTTACCTTATTCAGGAAGTAAAGGACAACCTCCAAAACAACTCTCTCCTACTGAATTATCTCAATCTTTGATGGGAATGATCATGAGTACGACGGCTTATATTGATAATACATTAGGAAGATTCGAGGATGTACAAGGCAAATCTAATGGAAATATCTCTGGTATTGCTAGAGAATTATCCATTACGCAGAATAATATCTGTCAGTATTTTTATGTGAGAAATGCAGTTCAAGCAGTTAAAGCTATTTGTAAAAATATTTCAGAAATATTACCTAAGATTTATGTCGAAGAAAGAATAATTCATACTAATATTGGAAAAGTATTCTTAAATAAAATGACTGAAGATACTAATATTAAAACATTAGATATTACTAAAATTGATCACAAACAGATCTCAGTAGATATTAAGGTTGGAAGTTCTTTTGAAATCCAAAAAGAAAAATATTTGAATAATATGATTACTTTGATATCGAATATGCCTCCTGAAATGCAAGTTATATTACTTCCAGAATTGCTAAATCTATATGAAGTACCTAATTCTGCTAAAATTAATGAAAAGATCAGTCGATATCTAAAAGCAACTCAACCCATGCTCGATAAAATCATGAATAATGAATCTGATGAAGAAGTTCAGAAAGCCATGATGCAGAATGAAATGCAAGCAGCTCAAGCTCAACAAATGGATATGCAACAAAAACAATTAGATTTAATCCAAAAACAAAAATTAATTGAAGCACTTGATGAAGAAAAGAACCTTAATAAAATAAGACAAGCCTTAGATACGCGTAAACAACGATTCAATGAGCTAAAAGGTATGGGAGATTTTGCATTAGATTCTGAAAAAGTAGAACAAGGAAATATTAAGCTTCAACAAAGTGCTGATAAAGTTGCTCTGGATAGACTCAATAATATTTCAAAAGTCAATGCTGAACGTACTCGCTCTATTGTAGATCTTATTACTACATTAAAATAATTATATTGTATACTATCTTCTTTTAATCTTTCTTAAATTTTCCAAAAGGTAAAAATATGAAGCGTTCTATTACTGTCATGAATTCTTTAAATAAAATAGATAATAATATAAATTTATTTTCATTTTTCTATAAAGCCGATAATAAACCTATTCTATACAATAAAAAAGACAATAATAGCAGTGATAAGTTTAATATATCGAAAAAATATGATATTATGACAAAGAATATACCAAAATAAAGCCACATTATTATATTTTTAGAGCCGCTTTTGCGGCTCTTTTTTTATCTCATGAATTTATATTTTGTAAAGTTAATTTATGGTATAATACTATTCGTAAAGTTAATGGCAGGTGGGCAGAGTACAACTTATAAAACACCGTAAGCATAAAAGGATTTTTATGGATAAGAAAGCTTATAAGAATAAGATTAGAGATATTGATGCGCGTCCTATACCTCAAGAAGTAGAAGAGGAAAGCATAACAGATCAACCTAATGGAATAGAGATGGAAGAAGAAAGCTTTGAAGATCCGTCTGAACCATATGAATCATCTGAACCAGAGATGCCCAATGAAGAAGGTGATGAAGAAGCTGACATAAATGAAGAAGAATCTTCTGAATCAGTTCCTAAAGAATCTTACCAAAAATCCCCTCGTAAAAAGAGTAGACCTAGAAATAAACGGCTAGTAGATAAAATACGTCGATTAGAAGAAGAACGTGAAGACATGATGGCGAGATTATCGGCAATGGAATCGATGATTAGTGGTAATCAAGAGCCTTATCCATCTCAACAAAATTATGATGAAAATGCTCAAAGCAATCAACAAGCGCCAATGCAAAATAATTATGCAGCGCATTTGCAACAAGAGCAAATGAATCGATTTAAGAGAGATTATGATGACTTGATTGCTGAAAATGATGAAGCCGCTGATATATTTGGGAAAAATCCATATCGCTTGCAACAAGAAACATTACATCTTTTACCTAGTCAACGCATATCTCCTGAAAAGCTATATAAATTCGCTAAATATTTTCCGAAGTCAGTTAACCGATTGAATTCCTTAAGTTGGGATAGACAGATTGGTGAATTATTAAGACTGGATGGAAAACTAGATGCCATTAATGAAAGAGAAAGGAAGTTGTCAAATTCTCAACGTGCTCCCTCTCCAACAGGCTATTTAAAAGGCAGTGAAACATCTATCACGGTTAAAAAGAGCCCATCGGAAAGAGCAGAAGAGATGAGACGAAAATTATATAACCGATAAATTTCATTAGAGGATTTAGGAATGGCCAACACAATGGTAACCACAACACGAGTGGTGGACGACTTATTACCTGCATTTGTTGTAGGAACTGCATTATTAGAATTATCTAATAAAATGCTAGCTGCAGAGTTTTCAAAAGGCACAGATTACGGTATTGGTGGAACAATTCAAATGCGTAAATATCCACGATACTTTTCAGAGACAATTGATATTAGTGATCCAAATTCATCGCTTTCATTATCTTCACAAGATATCCAGCAAGAAACTGAAACGCTTACTATTGAAAATTTTACTTATGGTAAAACAATAAGTTTAACTGCTGTTGAATCAGCGCTACAAATGCGAACGCAATCGGCATTTAATGATTATGTCATTAATCCAATGCTAAATAGTATTAAAGAAGCTGTTGTCTCTTATATATATGAGAAAATGCTTTATTCAGTTGATTATATTGTAGGAAGCGATAGTTCATTAGTTAATAATTATCAAACGATTGCTGATGCGCGTGCTTTGATGCGTGAATTACAGATGCCTCGTCCTTATGGATTAGTCATGTCACCAATAGACATGGGGGCTTTCTCGACGGCTTATGTTCAAAATAACTTTAATCGCCAAAGCATTGATGATATTTGGAACAATGGATATGTTGGAATGATTGATGGGTTTCAAACATTTGAAGATGAACATATTAGATTGCACACGGCTGGAACGGCAAGCGATAATAATTCTGTCACGATTGAAACTGCAATGTCAGATGGAGATCAAACCATCGATTTAACTGGTTTAGTTATTGGAGAGACTATTAAAGTTGGTGATATACTGAAAGTTAAACTAGTTGGGGATGGAAATGATGTTTATTTAGTTAATCCAATTAGTGG
>Ga0307440_1000169_pt1 | contig 29736 bp, 33 predicted proteins | sample SalMarWE160410MG_FD_202150 | JGI IMG/M metagenome (GOLD analysis project Ga0307440, IMG submission 202150) | Salt marsh sediment microbial communities from the Plum Island Ecosystem LTER, Massachusetts, United States - WE1604-10 | ecosystem: Environmental > Aquatic > Marine > Intertidal zone >...
AAATCCGTCACCGTCGAATAACGGGTGCATTGGCACACAACAGTTGGTATGCATCCGAACGTTGATCTCCACGAGGAAAGACCGACAGAATCTGCAGACGGATGTGGTCGCTGAAGTGGCGGCGCGGGGATGGTCTGAGGCACAATAGGTCAATGAATGACAGTCACGCGGGCACGGACAGCACACAATCGCCCGTTATTGCGTCCAGGCGTTCAGGCGGCCGTGCCGCACTGTCGCTGGCTGGTCTCGCCGGGCGGCGGGTTCTCAGGGCCATAGCCCACCCCCTGTATTGGTTGTACGAACGGCGCCTGGAGCGCTGGCTGGACCGTACGGCCATGCCGGCGCATGTGGGCCTTATCCTGGACGGTAATCGCCGCTATGCCCGCGGCATCGGCCTCGGCGATGTGCGCCGCGGTCATCAATTCGGTGCGCGCAAACTCAGGACTTTCCTCGAATGGTGTCTGGAATACAAGGTGCGTCATGTCACGCTGTTTGTGTTCAGCACCGAAAATTTTTCCCGGGCGCCCGATGAGGTCCAGTACCTGCTCGATTTGTTTGTAAAGGAAAGCGCCACGCTCCTGGACGATTTGCGGCTGGACACCGAGCAGGTGCGGGTCAAGGTGATCGGCCAGCGCCATCGCCTGCCGCGCCACGTGCTCGAAGCCAGCGAGGCCTTGGAGCTGTCCACCGCGGAGCATGAAGGCATGCTGCTCAACATCGCCCTGGCTTACGGCGGGCGCGAGGAGATCACCGATGCGGTCAAGGCCCTGCTCCGGGAAGCCGCGGGGGAGGGACGTTCGCTGGAGGAGGTGGCCGCGGGGCTGAGCGCCGATCAGTTGAGTGAGCACCTGTACACGGCAGGCGTCCCGGATCCCGATTTCATTATCCGCACCAGTGGCGAGCAGCGTCTTTCGGGGTTTTTGCTGTGGCAGTCGGCCTATAGCGAGTTCTATTTCTGCGATGCACTCTGGCCTGAATTCCGGCGTATCGACTTCCTGCGCGCGATACGTGACTATCAACGCCGCGAGCGCCGTTACGGCAAGTAATGGCTTGAGAATGGTGGCCAGGGACAGAATCGAACTGCCGACACGAGGATTTTCAGTCCTCTGCTCTACCGACTGAGCTACCTGGCCATTATAGGGACGCAGAATAAAGCCGCGATCCAACGCTGTGTGCCCAACGTCAGCCACGGCTGGCGGCTATTAAAACGTTTTGCGCCGCTGCCGTCAAGCCTAGGAGTCTGTCGGATTTGAGACTGATCAACTGCGCCGGTGGGAGAACGCCCCATTTCCCCGATCCTTTCGTCAAATAGCTACGGCTATTCTCCTCAAACGATCGAAAAAATGGCCTCACTCTCCCACCGTGCTCGCTACGATCGCTCAAACCCGACAGGCTCCTAGGTGAGTCAAACGCAAATATGGCTACAATGGCTTGTCAACTGAAAATACCCGCGCCAAAGGAGGCAGGGTGAGCGAAGAAGCGAGTTCCATGCGCCCCAGGATCCGGCTGGAAGGACATACCGTCCATTTGGGGGGGATGTGGACGGCGGCAACCCTTGAAAAAGCCTACGCGGAGGCCCAGAAGAAGCTTCCCCCGGAAGGCACGATCATCGTCGATTTTGCGGGTGTGACAAAGCTGGATACCTCCGGGGCCTGGTTCATCGATCGGGCCTTGCGCGCCTTGCATGAGCAGGGGCGTGAGGTCCATTCCATCAACCTCAGCCCCGGCAGCCGCAGCCTGCTTAATCTGGTGGGCGAACAGGCCGATCCGCGCGAGGTGAAGCTCACGCGGCTTCATTTTACCTTTCTGCAGCGTGCCGGGCATGCCTCCCTCAAGGTGGGAGATAATGCGCTCGATTACCTCGCTTTCCTGGGCGAAACCGCGATCCAGTGGCTCAGGGTCGTCACCCTGCGCGCCCATTGGCGGTTGCCGATGTTCTTTACCCATCTGGAGCAGACCGGCGTCAACGCGGTGCCGATCATTGGGCTGCTATCGTTTCTGATCGGGGTGGTCATTGCCTATCAGGGGCTCTATTTGCTGCAGAATTACGGGGCGACGGCCTTGGTGGCGCGATTGGCCGGCCTGACCATCCTTCGCGAGCTGGGCCCACTCATCGCAGCCATTGTGGTGGCAGGGCGTACCAGTTCAGCCTTTACCGCCGAAATCGGCGCCATGCGTGTATCCGAAGAAATCGATGCCATCGTAGCCATGGGGCTCAGCCCGGCTGAAATGCTGGTGCTGCCGCGCATTTTCGGGCTGGTCGTGGCTTTACCGTTGCTGACGGTTCTAGCGGATGCCGCGGGTATCGTGGGCGCAGGGGTGACGGCCCATCTGGTGGGCGGAATTGCCCCGCGTGCTTTTGCCCACGAACTGGCCCAGGGCGTGGGAGTCACCACATTACTGACGGGGTTGGCGAAAGCTCCGGTCTTTGCTGTCGTGATCGCCACGCTAGGTTGTTTCCACGGATTCCGCGCCGAGAGTAACGCCGAGAGCGTGGGCCGGCGTACCACCCGGAGTGTGGTCCAGAGTATCTTTTTCGTGATCGTGATCGATGCGGTCTTTTCCGTGGCCTACAGCAATCTGCACCTGTGATGGACAAGACTTCCAAGGATTACCCGGTTGTTCGCCTGAGAAACGTGCGCACGGTCTTCGGCCATCACATGGTGCACGATGACATCAGCCTCGATTTGCGTCGCGGGGAAATCGTGGCGTTGCTGGGCGGTAGCGGCAGCGGAAAAACCACGCTCATGCGCGTCATGGCCCTCCTGCATCGCCCGCAAGCGGGCGATGTGGAGCTATTCGGGCAGCGCCCCGGCCGTGACAGCAGCGAGATGCAGGCACTGCGGGCGCGCATGGGCTACATGTTCCAGTTCGGCGCCCTGTTCGGCGGTTTCACGATACGCCGCAACGTGGAATTCCCCCTGATCGAGCACACTTCGCTGCCGCGTAGATTGATCGAGGAAATTGCCCAGTTGAAAATCCAGTTGGTGGGGCTCGATCCGATGGTGGCGGGGCTTATGCCAAGCGAACTGTCGGGCGGCATGAAGAAGCGGGCGGCCCTGGCCCGAACCTTGGCTCTCGATCCGGAGCTGCTGATGCTCGATGAGCCGGGTTCCGGCCTCGATCCGGCCAGCGCCCGGTCATTGGACGAGCTGATCGGACGATTGCATGCCGCCTTGGGGCTTACCGTGGTGATGGTGACCCACGATCTGGCCTCGGTTCAGAGACTGGCCGACCGTGCTATTCTCTTGCATGAAGGCAATGTTTTGGCCGACGGATCGCCTCGCGAACTGCTGGAAAGCGATGATCCGCGTGTACGCTATTTCTTCCAGCTCGAACTCAAGAAGAGTCAGTCCATGTCCTCCAGGGCCGCAGCACGGGTGAGCTAATGGAGCATCGCGTCAGTTACACGATAATCGGTGCATTCGTGATCGTTCTGGGTGCTTTGCTTGTGGCGTCCCTGTTATGGCTCGCTGCCGGTGGTGCGACCGGGCAGTATAAGGATTACGTGATTTATCTCAAATCCGGAGCGGGGTCGCTGAATTCCAACTCCCCCGTGCTTTATCACGGCGTCCCGGTCGGGCGGGTGTCGAGTGTCACGCTCGACCCCCGCAATCCCACGCGCGCGCGCGTGGTGCTTTCCATCAAGGCTGATGCTCCGATCAAGCAGGATACGAAAGCCGAGGTCGATACACGCGGAGTGACCGGGGCCGGTTACATTGCTCTGAACGGTGGTTCCCCCAGTTCTCCGCCGCTCACGGCCACAGCTGATGACAAGTTGCCGGTTATCCCGACCCAGGTGTCCAGTGTCACTTCATTGACCACCGCCGCACAGGATGTGGCGCAACATATCATCGTGATAGCCAAGCGGCTCGACACTTTGCTGAGCGACAAGAACATCAAGTCCATATCCGATAGCCTGCACAATGTTTCCGTTCTGACGGGCAATCTGGCGCAGCGTTCAAAAGACCTGAACCAGGCCATCAGGAATCTCAACGATACTTTGCGCAATACGCGCGTTGCCAGCAAGCAGTTGCCGGCGTTGATCAACAAGGCCCAGCAAACCATCCGGACCTTCAATAATGTTGCCGGCAAGATCGGCAATGCCGCAGGAGGGGTCGACAAGACGACCACACATCTGCGCCTGCTGGCGCCGCAGGCTCAGAATCTGTTGCAGCAACTGGCCCAGACCAGTAACAGCTTGAATCAGCTTTTGCAGGAGATTAAGCGCCAGCCCAGTTCGGTACTTTTCGGTAAACCCGCGCATCTTGGCCCGGGCGAACATTCATCGCAAAACTCGGGAGGATGACATGCGTCGACTGATCCTGTGTTCCGTTATGCTGCTGTTTTCAGGCTGCAGCATTCTGTCCAAACCCGAGGCTCATCAGACAACCCGGTACCAGTTGGGAGCTGCCGCCTCAACAGGCGCGGTCTTGGCGGCGTCTGCTACTGCTCCTGCGGCGTGTGACCGCGTTTTGCGCATCCAGAATGTCGAGGCTGCTCCCCCCTATGCGAGTGATGGCCTGCTATATAGCGACAGCCCCCAGGTTATCGACTCTTTTGCCTGGCATCGTTGGGTGACGACGCCCGCTACCATGTTGACGGCGGATATGCTGAATTCGGTGTCGGCAGCCAATCTATATCGCTCCGTTTTGGGTCCCACCGATCCCGGTCAAGCGGATCTGCTTCTGGCAGTGCGTATCAATGAGGGTCCTATTCAGGTCTTTTCTACGGGTAGTGGCGGTAGTAAGCAGAGCGCGGAACGACTCAGTTACACGGCCACCTTGACGAATGCGGGCACAGGTGCTGTGCTCGGGACGCGTGTGTTTTCCAGCAGTCGCAAGGCGGAACCCAATCCCTATGGCGGCGTCAAGGCTGCCGATGCCATGGTGCGGAAGTTAAACAGCGATCTGTTGTCCTGGTTGGGTAGCTTGAACCAGGGCGATAGTTGCCGGTAAATCCATTGCGGACGCCGTAGCAAGAATAGCCCCCCACTTGCCGGGACGAGCACACCCGTTTTGACACTATTTGCTGCCCCAGTTAGGCTTTGAGGATGGCTGCCCATATGCACGATTCGCACGAAAAGGAGACGCTTCGGCAGCGTTTCAGGAGAGTCCGCGAATCGACCGTAGCGCTGATCGACGGATTACAGCCCGAAGACACGGTCGTGCAGACCATGCCCGATGTGAGTCCGACCAAATGGCATCTGGCGCATACGACATGGTTTTTTGAAGAATTTGTGCTTGCCGTTTTCGCGGACAATTACCAGCGTTACTGCTCCGGATATGATTTTCTGTTCAACAGCTATTACAACCAGATCGGACCGATGCACCGTCGGGCCTGGCGTGGCTTCATTACGCGCCCGACCCTGGCGGAAATCCTGTCTTACAGGGAATTCATAGACGCTACGGTTTCCGAACTGCTGCTGCACGATATAAATGCCGAAATCAGGGCACGGGTCGAATTGGGCTGCGAGCATGAGCAGCAGCACCAGGAACTGCTGGTCACCGACATCAAACATGTGCTGGCCCAGAATCCGCTCTTACCCGCCTGGCGCACATTGCCCGATGCCGACAACGCGAAACCCGGGGCCTTGACATGGACGCGTCACGAGGGTGGCGTCGTGGAACTTGGCCATAAAGGCGAACGTTTTTCTTTTGACAACGAGTCTCCGCGTCATCGGGTCTACCTCGAGGATTACGAGCTTGCGGACAGGCCGGTCAGCAATTCGGAATTTGCCGAATTCATTGCTGACGGCGGCTACAAGACACCTGAATTATGGCTCTCCGACGGTTGGGCGCGGATCCAGGAGGAAAATTGGGAGCGCCCCCTTTACTGGCGTGAAGACGATGCCTCGGAGTTTACGGTTGCCGGCTTGCGGGGGTTGGAGCCGGCGGCCCCGGTGTCACACTTGAGCTATTACGAAGCGGATGCGTTTGCCCGCTGGGCGGGCATGCGTCTGCCCACGGAGGCGGAGTGGGAGCATGCCGTGGCGGGTACCGAACCGGCCGGAAACTCTGCCGATAATGGGCGCTTGCATCCCGCTTCCTCTGTGGGCAATGCTTTCTGGGGTGATGTCTGGGAATGGACGGGCAGTGCGTACCTGCCTTATCCCGGTTACCGTCCACCGGCAGGGGCCATCGGCGAATACAACGGCAAGTTCATGAGCGGGCAGATGGTTTTACGCGGCGGCTCCTGTGCAACTCCGCTCGATCACATACGTGATACTTACCGCAATTTCTTTTATCCCCATCAGCGATGGCAATTCACCGGGCTGAGATTGGCGAAATGAACACACCCATGGATGCAGAACAGACATTGATCGTCGATGACCAGACACCGGAACACGCAGAGGCCCTGAGGGAATTGCTGCGCGGCTTGTCGCAGCCGGATAAGTGGATTTCCTCGATCTATTTTTATGACAGCCATGGCTCGGTGCTTTTCGACCGTATCACGGAATTGCCTGAGTACTACCTGACGCGGACTGAAACGGCGATCATGCGGGCGCATGGCGCCGACATGGCACGGGTGATAGGACCCGACGCTCTTGTCATCGAGCCGGGTAGCGGGGCCGGGGAGAAAATTCGCCTGTTATTGGGGGCGCTCGATAACCCGGTTGCCTATGTGCCGATCGAGATCGCCCGTGAGCACCTACGCAATTCGGCCGAAGCGCTTGCTCAGGATTTTCCAGAATTGGAAATATTGCCGGTCTGGGCCGATTTCACCCGCAGTCTGGATATACCCGAACCGTCGTGCAAGACACACCGCAAAATCGTCTATTTCCCGGGTTCTACGCTGGGCAATTTCGAACCGGATGACGCCGTTGCGTTGCTGCGTAATTTCGCCGCTATGGTGGGCGAGGGCGGGGCAGCGCTGATCGGAGTCGATCTCGCCAAGGAAGCCGCCTTGATCGAGCCGGCCTACAACGACAGTGAAGGCGTGACCGCGGCATTCAACCTGAACATGCTCACCCATCTCAACCGGCGCTTCGGGAGCGACTTCAAACCCGAAAATTTCAAGCATGAGGCTTTTTACAACCCCGGCGAAGGCCGCGTGGAAATGCACTTGAAGAGTCTGTGCGACCAGGACGTGCATCTCGGCGGAAAGACGATACCGGTTGCGCGGGACGAATCGATCCATACGGAATCGAGTTACAAGTACAGCGACGAGCGTTTTGCCGCCCTTGCCGGGAAAGGTGGCTTCCGTCTGGTGAAAACCTGGAAAGACCCCGAAAGCATGTTCAGCGTCCGCTACCTCGAACGCATGTAATTGCTCTCGCCACGGCATAGCGACGCAACGAAAAAACTCTCGCAGAGGCGCAGAGCACGCAAAGAAACAACTTTCGCAACGCGCAATAATATTTTCACTGCCCTTTGCTCGCGCAGCGAGGGAATATCGCCAGAGGGGAAAAAGAAAATTGCAGACGATGTTGTACGTCAGGCCAGCATTACGGACTTGATTCGAAATCCAGTCAAGAGAGGATTGCGGCTCAAGCCACTCTTAGTTCGCCGAAGAAGATGAGGAATGACTGGATATTGGCGAATCGCCGGAGTTCCCGATTACAGACCCATCTTATTGAACCTTTGCGGTCTTTACGCCTCTGCGAGAGTTTTTCTTCGTAGCGCCGTAGCGAGACTTTTCTCAGGAAAGTAATACGGGTTATTCTGGGTCGACATAGTCGGCCGGTTTCTCCGAACCCGAACCGAACAGAAATTTCTCCATCTCTTCCAGCAGAAATTGGCGCGCCTTGGGGTCGACCGGCGACAGGCGGTATTCATTGATCAGCATGGTCTGATGCTGCAGCCATTGCTGCCAGGCTTCCTTGGAGATATTTTCGTATATGCGCTGGCCGCGCTCACCCGGGTAGGGCGGTCTGGCGAGTCCTTCGGCCTCTCGGTCGAGTACCTGGCAATGAACGGTGCGTGTCATGTTTCTACCTCCGATTCAAAACGGATTTCGGACAGGCGGGTCTCGATGTAGCGCCTGATCGGCGCCGGCAATCCTGTAGATAAGGCTGCTTCGGGACGCAGCCAGCGTAACATCGAATCATCGCGGATTTGCTTGCTGTCCTCGGGTTCGATTTTCAATACGCCGGCTGCAAGGCGGAAATGCGTGAACTCATGCTCGAAGCCGGGCTGCTTGGCCACGGTGTTCGGAGTCAGGCCAAGCCGTTCGCAGCACCATGTCTCCACGTTCAGTGAAGCGGGCATTTCCGGCAGGCACAGAAGCCCGCCCCAGATGCCGCTGGGTGGCCTCTGCTCGAAGAGCACGAGTCCGTCGGCCTCGACCCAGGCGAAGATCGCTTCGCGCTGGGGTCTCGTACGCTTTGGCTTCGGCCCTGGATAGGCGGCTTGATTGCCCTGCAGGCGGGCGGTGCACCACGCTGCAATGGGGCACAGGTCGCATGCCGGACGCCTGCGGGTACAGAGCGTGGCGCCCAGATCCATGATGGCCTGGGTGTAGGCCGCTACGTCGTCGTCCGGCGTTTCGCGTTCGGCCCAGTCCCAGAGGGTGCGCATGACTGCGGTTTTTCCGGGCCAGCCTTCAATGGCATGGTAGCGTGCCAGCACCCGCTTTACGTTGCCGTCGAGAATGGGCGCGCGCTCACCGAAGCCGAGCGCCATGATCGCACCGGCGGTCGAGCGTCCTATGCCAGGCAAGGCGGTTAACGCATCCAGCGATTCGGGCAAGTGCCCGGCATGCTGCTCGCAGCACATGAGTGCCGCACGGTGGAGGTTGCGTGCCCTGGCGTAATAGCCGAGCCCCGACCAGAGCGCAAGCACGTCTTCAAGCGGAGCGCTTGCGAGTGTGGCCAGATCCGGAAACCGCCCTATAAAGCGTTCGAAATAGGGAATAACCGTGTTGACCTGGGTCTGTTGCAGCATGATCTCGGAGATCCAGACCCGATAAGGCGTAGCCGGCTGCTGCCAAGGCAGATTATGCCGGCCGTGTACGCGTGCCCACTCGAGCAGGTGCGGCGCGACGGGGCGCCGTGCGTCAGCCTCCGCCGCCACCGCCACCGCCGAGAATATCCTGAAGTTTTTTCTTGAGTTCGTCCTGGGTCTTTTTCTTCTTGGCATCCAGCTTTTTCTTCACTGCGGCCTTTGCCCTGGCTTCGAGTGCCTGTTTGATATCGGGTACGCTGGACATATTGGAAAAATCGCCGCTCACATGGATCGGCACCGTCAAGCCTTCGAGCTTGGACAGATCGGCGTTGGCGGTCTTCGGTGTCTTGACCACCTTGGCCAGCAGGCTGTAGTCGAGGTAGTGCTTGACCAGGTTTACCTTGCCGTTTCCGGTGACGGACATGAAGGGCAGGGTCGCCTCGAGGGCGTCATTGTCCACGATGCCATGGTCGATGCTGGCGACCGCCTTGAAGTTGGCGAATTCGGTGCGCTTGGGGCCCGAGGCCGGGAGCCGCTTGTGGTCCTTGACCAGGACATAGGCACGTTCGAGCGAATCCCATAAGTTGATGCCTTCGAGCGCGCCATGCTTGATGTCGAACTTGGCATTCCCCTTGAGCGTATCCAGCAGTTCCGCGACCGTCTCGCCTTGTCCCTTGAGTTGGAGTTGGGCATTGGCTTGCCCCGACAGGCGGCTGCCGCCGCCAAGGGCGGTGATGAGTTTGCCCGCATCGATATTGACCAGATTCTGGCCGGTGGCCAGCCTGATGCCTTGGCCCGCTCTTGCCAACGTTACGTTGCCTTTGTAGCTGCCGTCATAAAGCTTGGCCGAGAGCGGGGCGAGTTTTACCGTTCCGTTGGCTGCCGTGAGCAGCATATGGATAGTGCTGGCACTCAGCCCGAAGCCTTCAAGCTTGCCGATCGTGAGCTGCCCGTTCATGTCCAGACCGCTCAGCAGTCTCCCGGGTAACCGGGTTTCCATGAATTTGGAGCTGTGCTGAGCAGCGGCGTGCCGGGCCGGGCCCGAGCCGGCGGGCAGGTATTGATTGAGGTTGATCGCATCGAGAGCCAGGTCGAAGCGCAGCGCTTTGTTTTTCAGGTCGGGCACGCTGATGCGCCCGGTCAGAGTGGAGTTGTCCAGCTTTAATTTCAGGTGGTCGATATCGGCGCTGTTGCCGCTGTAGCGGATATTCGCGTCTAGGCGCGCCAGGTTGAAGCCCTGCAGGTTTCCGGGTATCGGATTGCCCAACGTGGCCAGCAATTTGCGCGGCGAGAATGGATTGATCTTGAGCTTTCCGCTAACCGTTGGCTGGTTACGCAGGTTTTGCGCGGATGCATTGAGTTCCAGGGTGGCTCCGGCGGCCGTGGTGCGCAAGCCGGCGATCCTTGCCGTGTTTTTCTGCAGGTCGAGAGCGATGTTCTGCCAGTGCGTCGTTGTGTCGAGGGGCTGGTTGAGACCGGCCCCGGAAATTTTGGTGTCGAGCTTGCCCTTGCTCAAGCCGATATGTTCGAGCTTCGCATCGAATTGCACCTGCGTATCGAGATCCAGCGCGATGTTGACGTGTGGTTGCCGGCTGTTGAACGTGACCTGGAATTCAAGAGGGAACGTCCGGCCGCTTGCTATGTGACTCGCCTTCAGGTTGATACCGCTGAGCGTATAGTGCTTGTTGGCCTGGGCGTCGTCGTAATTGACGGTCATCTCATTCAGGGCCACGTGTCCAACGGACAGGCCGGCGAGGTCGAGACCGCCCGATTTCGAGCTGTTGCCGGGCGTGCCCTTGGCAGCTTTCCCGCCGCCCAGTCCGCTCCAGTTCGCCGTCCCGTTCTTGTTGCGGGCAAGGTTCACCGAGAGTTGGTCGAGCGTGATGCCCGAGACCTTCACGTTGCGAACGATCAACGGCAGAAGCTGCACGTGGATGTCGGCTTCCTTGACGTGTACCAGTGGTTTGTCGCCGAATCCGGGAGCATTGGACACGCTGACGTCTTCGGCATCGAATCCGACCCACGGGAACAAAGAAAGCGATAACGGGCCTTTGATCGTGACCGTGCGTCCGGTGCCGTTGCTGGCGACGCGCTCGATTTCGTGCTTGACGGGGCCGAGATTGACGATGTGGGGAATGATTACGATGGCAATGACAATCAGCGCTATGAGCGAGCCGAGGCTGATAGCGGCCCATTTGAGGATTCGCCGCCCGCGGGAGGTCTTCTGCAAAGAAGGACCGGTTTCTGAATTCCGAGGTGCGTTGCTCATGGCATTCGGCCTTTACGGGTCAGGCCATCAAGATAAACCTTATGGCGATTGGCGCACAAGCGATTGCCGGCGCAAATGTTGAAATTGATTTTGTATGGAGCGGGTGATGGGAATCGAACCCACGTTAGAAGCTTGGGAAGCTCCTGTTCTACCATTGAACTACACCCGCTCAAGGGTGTTGCGCTGGCGCGCAACGGGGTTATTGTACTGAAAATCTCCGGTGCTTAACCTGAATCACTGTTGCTGACGACCCCTTCTATTTCGACGAGCAAATCAGCCCGGCAGACATCGGCCTTGAGATAGAGAACGGGATGCCTGTCGGGGAGGTTTGCTTCGAGAATGCGGCGCACCGTGGGGTAATCCTCCGGATGCCGGATATAGACCTTGATAGGGTCGATGGTTGCGAGGGTTTCAGGCTGGGGATCGCCTTGCGCTCTACCCGAAGCAAGCAGCGCCTCGAGGTTGGCGAGTGTTTCGCGGGTTTGCTCCTCTATGGTGCCATGCCGGGTGGCATGTCCCACCACGCTCGCGGTTCCGGAAATGTAGAGTTGCTGGCTGCCATTGGGCCAGCGAACCGCGAGTGCCCTCGAAAATGAGGGCGATGAACGCCCGTATTGAGGGGGGTAATTGAAGGCACTGACCTGGCGTGGGTTCTCCACCTGGCTCCCGGGGTGCTCGGACACCAGGGCATAGAGCAATATGGAATCGCTGTAATCGCCAAGCAGGCAGGCGGCGGGCAGCGTGGTGTCGTGGTGGCGCTCGAGCGCGTTCAATGCCTTTCTCCGGCCGGCACAGTAGGCCATGTAGCGGTCTTCGTCGCCCAGCGGTTCGTTGATGCGCGGGATGTATTGCCAGATTCGGAGCAGGTGCGGGCAGCCCAGTTGCTCGGCGGTGTGCACCAGGTCGCGATACAAGGACTCGGCTGCGCCTGCCGTGTCGCCATGATCGCTGACTTCTCCGGCGATCATGGCCAGGCCGGGTGCCGAGTGCACCATCAGGCGCCCCATTCGGGTGTGGCATACCGGCCCATGGGTACGCCAGCATTGCACGGGCGGCGGATTCTCGTTGAGGGCTTGCAGTCCCGTATCGAGCCATGGCGAACCGTCTTCCCCGGTACTCCGCTGTGTGCTGAAACGCACGAGCGCGAGGACATCGGGCTGTTCGGCTATTTGCCCGGCCGTTTCGGGGGAGACGAAACTGACTGTGGCGCCAAGCATGTCGGGCATCGGGTCGAACTCATGCGTAAAGCCGGTTATTTTAGACAATGCACCACCAGGGGCATTATGTCGCGTGCATGGGATAAATTTTATTAGGAACCGAATAAACTAAAAAGTTCCCATAAAATCAACAAACTAGGATTTGAGCTGGCGTAATTGGAATGATAAAATATCGCCATGGAAATTCTGCTCAACGGGACCAGCCGAGAGTTGGCCCCCGGCCTGACGCTCACTGAATTACTGGACACTTTGGAATTGGCTGGTCGCAGGGTGGCGATCGAGCTGAATGGTCAGGTTGTGCCGGCGAGCGAACATGCCCTGCGTACGCTCGCTCAGGGCGATCGTGTTGAGCTGATCAGTGCCATTGGAGGTGGATAGATGAGCGTAGCCGAAGAGCAGCTGCAGCGTGACATGGGCGATCCGCTCGTTATCGCGGGCCGCGAATACCAATCGCGCTTGCTGGTGGGAACCGGCAAGTACCGCGACCTCGAGGAAACGCGGCAGGCCATCGAGGCCTCAGGCGCGGAAATCGTCACGGTGGCAATTCGCCGGACCAATATCGGCCAGAATCCGAACGAGCCCAATCTTCTGGACGTACTGCCGCCGGAGCGCTTCACGATACTGCCCAATACCGCCGGCTGCTTTACGGCCGAGGAAGCCCTGCGTACTGCCCGGCTCGCGCGCGAGTTGCTGGATGGTGCGGCGTTGGTGAAGCTCGAAGTCATCGGCGACAAGAACACGCTGTACCCGGACATGCCGGCGACTCTGGAGGCGGCGGAAGTCCTTGCCAAGGAGGGCTTTGAGGTGATGGCATACGTCAGCGACGATCCACTCATGGCCCGCCGCGCGGAAGAGGCCGGGTGCGTCGCCGTGATGCCGCTAGCAGCGCCGATCGGCTCGGGGCTGGGCATTCAGAATCGTTACAACGTGCGGGAGATTGTGGATACCCTCAAGGTGCCCGTGCTGGTCGATGCCGGCGTCGGAACTGCCTCCGACGCAGCCATTGCGATGGAACTGGGTTGTGACGGCGTGCTCATGAATACGGCGATTGCTCAGGCCCGCAATCCCGTCCTGATGGCCAGGGCCATGCGCCACGCCATTATGGCCGGCCGCGATGCCTGGCGGGCGGGGCGAATGCCGCGCAAGCGCTATGCGAGTGCTTCATCGCCCGAGACCGGGCTGGTGGGTGCCGTATGAGTGAGGCACGCGCAGTCATGGAGCAACAGGTCGGACGCCGGCCGGTGAGGAGCTATGTGCGCCGCGAAGGGCGACTGACCCCGGCACAGTCGCGGGCCCTGGAGCGGCTTCTGCCCGATTATGAATTCCCGGCCAGCGAGGCTGCCGTGGATCTGCCGGCGATTTTCGGCCGCCGTGCCGAGACCGTGCTGGAGATTGGCTTCGGCAATGGGGACATCCTTGCGCAACTCGCGGCCAAGCACCCTGAGCGCAACTACATCGGCGTCGAAGTCCATCGGCCCGGCATCGGACGATTGCTCATGCGTCTGCACGAGGACGAGCTCGATAACGTCCGTATCGCGCCACGCGACGCGAGTGAAGTTCTGCGCAACGAGATACCGGACGACGCGCTCAAGCAGATACTGATCTACTTTCCGGATCCCTGGCCGAAGAAGCGCCATCACAAGCGCCGCCTCGTACAGCAGGAATTCGTGCTTCTGGCGACGGCCAAACTGGTGGTGGGGGGTGAATTCAAGCTCGCGACCGATTGGCCGGAATACGCCGCCCAGATGCTCGAAGTCCTGAATTCCCGCCCGGATCTCCAGAACCTGTCGCCCGACGATACTTATGTCGAGAGACCGGATGAACGTCCCGTTACCCGTTTTGAGCAACGTGGCTGCAACAAGGGGCACGGCGTTTACGATCTCGCCTACCGGCGCATCGTCTGAAGCCCCGAGACTTGCTTTCTCCCGCCAAGGTATGGAAACCGCAGAAGCGGTTTCGCATCAGTTTTTCCTCTTTCTGGGGAAGAAGTTCAGGTTGAGGGGCGCACCAGTTTGCGCTGAAGCGTGTCCGTATTCCGGTGGAATGCCGTAATTCCAGCGATTAAATCCCAGCAAATCAGGAACGTGCTATTTCAGGACGGCCTGAATCCCGTCGATCACGAACTGAACCGCCATCGCGGCGAGGATGACGCCGAGCAGCCGGCCCAGTACGTTCGAACCCGTGACACCCAACAGGCGCATCAGGCGGCCGCTTGCGAGCAGCGAAATAAAGGTCAGCAGAAGGATGATACCCAGGATGATGAGGACGGAAACGAACTCCCACGGCTGGCCGCTCGCATTTCCGGCCAGGAGGATGACCGTGGTCAATGCGCCGGGACCGGCGATCAAGGGGAAGGCCAGAGGGAAGACCGAGATATCTTCCTTGAAGCGGGCTTCTTCCTGCTCGCGCACGGTGGCGGAGCGCAGGCCCGACTGGCGGGCGAAAATCATGTCGATCGCGACCAGGAACAGCAGGATGCCGCCGGCGATCTTGAAGGCCGGCAGCGACACGCCCAATGCCTCGAGCAGGCGCGCACCGATGATCGCGAATACATAGAGAATGCCGGTGGCGAGCAGCGTCGCCTTGACCGCCATGCGCCGACGGTAGGTGTTGTCGCCGCCGCGGGTGAGTGCGGCAAACATCGCGGACAGACCGGGCGGGTCAATCACCACGAAAAACACGATCAGGTCATTAATCCACTGATGAACCGACATGCTGACGACCGGGCTTGCCGAATGGCCCAACAAGGGCTATAAGGGAAGAGACAGGACGCGTTCGCAAAGGAACGCATGAACGCGCATCATACTATGCCTGGATGCAGTAGGCCACACCTTGGGCCCGACTAATTCCAGCCAATGAAACATCGTAGTTGGAGGTGGGTGCGATGGCAAAACTGACACTGGATCCCCCGGAAATCGGCCTCTGGTACAGGGCCCAAAATGGTGAAGTCTTCAGTGTTGTGGCAATGGATTCCAACCACGCTGAAAATGCAGGCACCATCGAAATCCAGTATTTCGACGGTGCCGTCGAGGAGCTTGATCGCACGGAATGGGGCACACTGTTGCCGCGTGCAGTTCCGGAGCCGGAGGATTGCTCCGGGGCGCTCGATATGCATACGGACGCGGACCCAGACGCCGGGGTCGATGAGCCCGACGATGGCGCTTGGGTTGATCCTCTGAACGTCGTAGACCGGCTGCAGTAGGGGTCGGTCAGACCGGTTCAATCGAGCAGGCCGGCTCCTGCGAGGCAGCCCGCAAAGCGCTCCCACGTGGCTTCGATGTCGTGGTCGAGGCCGATGGAGAAGCGCAGCAGCCCGGGCGACAGGCCCATCTGGTTTTGCATTTCCGGTGGGATCTCCGATGAGGTGCTCGATCCCGACGGGCTGAATAGCGTGCGGTAATAACCGAGGCTGACGGCAAGGATGCCCACGTCCGCAGCCTGCAGGCGACGTGCCAGATCATCGGCCGCTTCGGCACTCCCCGCATCCAGTGCCAGCATGCCGCCATAGCCCACACCCTCGTTGCACAGCTGGTTGAAGCGATCATGATCCGGATGGCCGGCCAGGCCCGGATAGATCACCCTCATCCCCTTTTCGGCGAGCTTCTCCGCCAGGTAGTGCGCATTGCGTGAGTGGCGCTCCATGCGCACGTCCAGAGTGCCCATGTTCTTGTAGATGCTTTGCGCGCGTAGGCTGTCCAGCACCGGTCCCAGCAGCATCGCCGGGCCGTCCGCCACATCGCCCAGGCTAGCGATGAAGCTCTCGTCGGCGCAGATGGCGCCGGCGACGCAGTCGCTCGCCCCGTTGATGTACTTGGTCAGGCTGTGCACCACGATGTCGGCGCCGTGGGCCAAGGGAGAGACGAGCAGGGGCGCGAAGGTATTGTCCACCACCAGCGTGGCATCGCTTTCCCGGGCCAGTTGGGCGAGCTGGGGCAGGTCGGGCATGCGCAGCATCGGGTTGGACAGCGTTTCGCAGTAAATGGCGGCGGTGTCTTCCGTGATGGCTTCACGTACGGCATCGAGGTCGTTGGTGTCCACAAAGCGCGTCTCTATGCCGAAACGTGGCAGCAGGTTCGCGAGCAGCGCCCAGGTGCCGCCGTAGATCGTGTGACTGGCGACGATCTGGTTGCCGGCGCTGGCAAGCTGCAGCAATGTGACCGCTATCGCACTGATGCCCGATGCGGTGACATGTCCCGCCTCGCTGCCTTCGAGTGCGGCCAGTGTCCCTCCGAGCATGCGTGTCGTGGGATTGCTGGAGCGAGAGTAGAGGAAACAGCCTGGCGCTTCATCATGGAACGCTGCCTTGAGCAGATTCGGGGTCGGGAAGGCAAACGTTGCAGAGTCGGAAATCGTGGGATTGACGCCGCCGTCGCTGCTTTCGGGGCGGTGCCGCTCCAGGCGGTCGGTTGGGTCGCTGGCCATGATGGGTCGTCTACTGTGCGGATGGAACGCGCACTATTATGCGGCCTTTATCCACTTTTGCCGGCCAGGCCGTCAGGCCGCGTCCGTTGCAGGGCCCGCCGCGGCAGTCCCCGCTGAGCGAATCGTAGGTAGCGCCATGGGCGGGGCAGACGATGTATTCTCCGCTCTTGTTCAGGAACCGGTTCGGTGCCCAGTTGAGTGGCTGCTGCATATGAGTGCAGACGTTGGAGAAGCAGGCGATCGCGTCGCCACGGCGCACAACGAAATAGTCATCAGGGAAATTGGCGCCGGGTGGCGAGAACTCCAGGGCACCCGGGTCGCCGATGGCATCGAGCGGGCCGAGGTCGATTTCGATCAGCTCCGCGTCATTCATTGCGCGGGATTCTCCGTCGACGTGTTACCGAGGAACGGGATGAGAATCAGGCCCGGGATGCCCGCCAGGGCGCAGACGATGAAAAACATTTCCCAGCCGAGGCTGACCGCCATGAAGCCGGTGAACGAAGAGAGAATCACTCGGGACACGCTTGCGAGGCTGGAGAGCAAAGCGTATTGCGTAGCCGTGTAACGGCGGTCGGTCACCGTCGCCATGAACCCGACCAGTGCCGCCGTGCCGAGTCCGGCGCTGAAGTTCTCGAGCGTGATCACGGCCGTAAGCCAGCCTACAACCGGACCGGTTTGCACGAGGATGGCGTAGCTCGCGCTGGCGATCACTTGCATGATGCCGAAGGCGAACAGGCCGCGGCGCATCCCCAGCTTGAGGATCAGCGCGCCGCCCGCCAGTACGCCGCCCATCAGGGCCCAGAATCCGAACAATTTGGCCACGGTACCGATCGTCTCGGTGCTGAAGCCGAGCTTGAGGTAATAGGTCGTGGTCAGGTTGGTGGCCATGGCCTCGCCCAGCTTGTAGAGCAGGATGAAGGCGAGGATCAGGACCGCGCGGCGGTGTTCGCGGAAAAAGGCGAGGAATGGCTCGATCACCGCCTGGGCAATGGTTTGCGGTGGAGCGCCCGCTTCTTCCGGCTCTTTGGCGACGAAGGTGGCGACAATGCCGACGCCCATGGCGCCCGCCATGATCAGGAACACATCCCGGAATGGCATATGTGAAGCAAAAATCAGGCCGCCGCCGCCGGCAAACAGCATGGCCGCGCGGTAGCCCCAAACATAGAGCGATGCGCCCAGACTCTGTTCGTTGTCGTTGCGCAACGATTCGCGCCGGTAGGCATCGATCAGGGTGTCCTGCGAGGCCGAGAAAAACGCGACCAGCAGGGAGGCGATGGCTATGGCGACCAGTCCCGGCATGATGTCGCCCAGCGCACCGGTGTAGGTATCGATCAGGTGCGGCAATAGCTGCAGGGGCGGGGCAAAGGGATTGGCGCCGATCACCCGTGCGGGATTGGCCGTGGCGAGCAGGTTGGCGTTGGGGACGCCGGTCAGTCCGAGGCCGATGATCGCCAAGGCGAGTATGACTTGCAGGGCCAGCAGCCAGCCCCGGCGCCGGCCGAGGAGCGGCACGCGAAAGCGGTCGAACAGCGGCGACCACAGGAACTTGAACGTATACGGCAGGCCGACCAGCGCGAACAGTCCGATGACCTCGACCGAGATGCCACGCTCGGTCATCCAGGCGGGGATCAGGGTCAGGGTCAGCAATAAGGGCAAACCTGACGAAAAGCCCATCAGCAAGGCCACGAGCATGCGGCGTGACAGGATCACGCGCGCCATGGCGAGGGCGTCGGCCCGGTTCACAGGCGGCCGCTGTAGTCCACGGTGAAGGGTGCGTGGTCGGAGAAAAAAGTTTCGCGGTAGATCGAGCAGTCTTTCAGCCGTTTGCGTAGTGATGGGCTGAGCACCTGGTAGTCGATGCGCCATCCCACGTTGTTCTCGCGTGCCCGGCCGCGGTTGGACCACCAGGTGTATTCGACCGCTTCGGGCTTCAAGGTCCGGAAACTGTCGACCCAGCCGCGGTCGTGGAAGAGGGTGTCCAGCCAGGCGCGCTCCTCGGGCAGGCAGCCTGAGTTTTTCTGGTTGCCTTTCCAGTTCTTGATGTCCTTTTCCGTGTGTACGATATTCCAGTCGCCGCAGATGATGTATTCGCGCTTGCTCTTCTTCCACTTGTCGAAGATCGACAGCAGCCAGTCCATGCACTCGTACTTGAATTGCTGGCGTTCGTCCTTGGAGGATCCCGAGGGCACGTAGAGCGACACGATCGAAAGGTTGCCGAAGCGCGCCTCGATGTAGCGGCCTTCCTCGTCGAAGGCGTCCCACCCGAGCTCGGTGAGTACCTTGTCGGGCTCGCGCCGTGCATAAATCGCCACGCCGCTGTAGCCCTTCTTGACGGTCGCGTCCCGGTAGTAACACGAGTAGCCATCCGGGCAGAAAACGGGATCGTTGAGCTGGTGTTCCTGCGCCTTCGTTTCCTGGATGCAGACCACATCGGCGTCCTGGCCGGGCAGCCAGTCGAAGAAGCCCTTCCTGGCGGCGGCACGGATACCGTTGGCGTTGAGGCTGATAATGCGCACGTATTCCTCTTTTCGCTGCTTTTCGCGGGTCCGGGCAGTATCATACCGGGGCAATCGGCAGGACCTGCAGTTTGATGACCCAACTCGACGACCGGAAAAGAAACTTCATAGACTTTGCGTTGGCAGCCGGCGTGCTGCGTTTCGGGCGCTTTACGCTTAAATCAGGGCGCGAGAGCCCGTATTTCTTCAACCTGGGACTGATTGCCAGCGGGGCGGGGCTATCGCAGCTCGGCGGCTTTTACGCGCAGGCCCTGCAGACGCTCGACCCGGTCCCGGACGTGCTCTTCGGCCCGGCCTATAAGGGCATTCCACTGGCAGTGGCAACGGCCTGCGCCTATGCCGGCGAGACCGGCAGCGATATGCCGCTAGCCTACAACCGCAAGGAAGCCAAAGACCATGGCGAGGGCGGACGCCTGGTGGGCGCCTCGCTCGAAGGCAAACGGATATGCATCGTCGACGACGTCGTAACGGCGGGCACTGCAGTGCGCGAAGCGATTGCGCTCATCCGCGAGGCCGGGGCGACCCCGGCGGCGCTTGTGGTGGCGATTGACCGTGAGGAGCGCGGGCGCAGCGGCGAGCAAAGCGCGATCCAGGAACTCGCCGCCGAGGAAGGCATCATGGTGAAGGCCCTGATCAGCTTCTCCGACGTGTTGGCCTGGCTCGAGGAGAGCGGCTCCCACGCCGAGGAACGCGACGCGCTTCTCGAATACCGCCGCGAGTACGGCGCCACCGCCTGAGCCGGGTTTCATTGACCCGTCATATCGGCGAAGCCGGTATCCAGTACACACTGAAGTATCCCGGCCGATGGCCGGGATTCCGGTTTTGACTGGATTCCGGATCGCTACGCGTCCGGAATGACGACTACTGCAGTCTCAATATTGCCTTGCCCCGCTCAGGGGACAGTGTTTCAATGCCGGCCGGAGTGGCCGAAACCGCCCTCGCCCCGCTCGCTCGGCGTGAACTCGTCCACGACGGCCAGCTCGGGCCGCAGCACCGGGGTAAAGATCAGTTGCGCGATGCGTTCGCCGGGTTCGATTGTGTAGGCGTCTTTGCCGCGGTTCCAGCACGAGACCATCAGTTCGCCCTGGTAGTCGGAATCGATCAGTCCGACCAGGTTGCCGAGCACGATGCCGTGGCGATGCCCGAGTCCCGATCGCGGCAGGATCATGGCCGCGGTCCCCGGGTCGCCGATATGGATGGCGATGCCGGAGGGAATTAATTCCGTGGCACCCGGCTTCAGTTCCAGGGGTGTCTCCAGAGCGGCGCGCAAGTCCAGGCCGGCGGCGCCGTCCGTGGCGTAATGGGGCAGTCCCCACTGTTCGAGTACTGCCGGGCGCAGTACCCGGACTTCAATGCGTTGGCTCATGCTTTGGATTCCAGTCGGTGGGCAATCAGTTCGATGAGGCGCGCGGCCAGCTCGCGTTTGCTGCCGCGGCCGAGGTCGTTTTCGTCGTCCGTGCTGATGGCAATCAGTGCGTTGTCGTCGCGCCCGAAGGCGTGCTCGTCGCCGACGAGGTTGGCGCAGATGAGATCCAGTTTCTTGGCTTCGAGCTTGGCGCGGGCGTTGGCCGTTACGTTTTCGGTCTCCGCGGCGAAGCCGACGCAGTAAGGCCGCTGCTTGCGGCCGGTGACCGTGGCAAGAATGTCGGGGTTGCGCACCAGTTCGAGCGTCAACGTGTCAGAGGATTTCTTGATCTTCTGTGCGGCCTGTTCACGCGGGGCGTAATCGGCTACGGCCGCGGCGGCGATGAACAGATCGGTGCCGTCGATTTCCTTCTCCACTGCTTCGAGCATCGCCGTGGCGGTACGCACGTCGACACGCCGTACGCCGGGCGGCGACGCCAGCGCGACGGGGCCGCTGACGAGAGTTACCTCGGCGCCGGCGCGGGCCGCGGCGGCAGCAATGGCATAACCCATCTTGCCGCTCGAGCGGTTGCCGATAAAGCGCACCGGATCGATCGGTTCTTCGGTCGGACCGGCAGTGACCAGCACACGCTTGCCGCCCAGTGCGCCGCCGCCGGCCAGCGCTTCGGCGATCTCCACGGGCTCGAGCATCCGTCCGGGGCCGCTCTCGCGTTCGGCCAGCGCGCCGGTTGCCGGTCCGAGCAGGCGCGTGCCGCGCGTGGTGAGAAGGTCCACGTTGGCCCGGGTCGCGGCGTGTAGCCACATGCGGTGGTTCATGGCCGGGGCCAGCACCAGCGGGGCCTCGCAGGCGAGCGCCAGGGTTGTCAGCAGGTCGTCGGCCACGCCGTGGGCGAGGCGCGCGATCAGGTCGGCGGTGGCCGGGGCGATGAGCAGGATGTCGGCCCAGTGCGCGAGTTCCAGGTGGCCCATGCCGGTCTCGGGCGACTCGTCCCAGAGCGATGTGGCCACTGGGTGGTGCGAGAGGGCCTGGAAGGTTGCCGGCGTGACAAATTGTGTCGCTGCAGCCGTCATCACCACGCGCACGTCGGCGCCGCGCTCGATTAGACGGCGCACCAGGTCGGCGGCCTTGTAGGCTGCGATGCCGCCGCTGACGCCCAGCACGATGTGTTTGTTCTCCAGCGTGTTCATGACACCGGTTTTCGCGTTTTCAGTCCCCTATGGTAGCGTTCGGGGACGGAAAACACAGCAGGGAGGCTGTCATGATCCCAGGGAAGGGACTGGATGGCGATGCGCTGCCGCATCGTCTGAGTATTCGCGAATGGCCGGAAGGCGAACGCCCGCGCGAGAAGCTGCGGGCCCGCGGTGCGGCTGCTCTCTCCGATGCCGAATTGCTGGCGATCTTTCTGCGTACCGGGGTGCGCGGCAAGAGTGCGCTGGATCTGGCCCAGGAGTTGCTGGTCGAGCATGGCGGGTTGCGGGCGCTGCTCGGCGCGGACGAGGCCGCATTCACGCGCACGTCCGGATTGGGGCCGGCCAAGTTCGCGCAGATCCAGGCAGTGCTGGAACTGGCTCGCCGCCACATGGGCGAGGCGCTGCAGCGGGGCGAGGCGTTTACCAGCCCGGCCGCCACGCGGCGCTACCTAAGTGCACGTTTGCGTGATCTCGCCTACGAGGTTTTCGTGTGCCCGTTCCTGGATACGCGCCATCGCATCATCCGCGACGAGGAACTGTTCCGGGGCACCCTCGACGGGGCGAGCGTCTATCCGCGTGAAGTCGTGAAGCGTGCTCTGGCGCTGAATGCCGCGGCGGTGATCTTCGCCCACAACCACCCCTCGGGCGTGCCCGAACCGAGCGCCGCCGACCGCGCTCTGACACGGCGGCTGGTCGATGCGCTGTCATTGGTCGAGGTGCGTGTGCTGGATCATTTCGTGGTGGGCGAGGGCGAACCCGTGTCCTTCGCCGAGCGCGGCCTGATCTGAGTCTGTAAAGACTCTCGCAGAGACGCAGAGTTTGCAGAGTGTTTAAAGAATTGCTCCTTCTCCTCAAGAGGAGAGTTGTTCCGTGGGAGCGGCGGTCCCCGCCGCGATCTTCTTTCGAATCCCCCTCCGGCTCCCCCTTCCTCGCGATGCGAGCAAGGGGGAGAGCGATCTCGTTATTTCTTAGCGGTCTTTGCGTCTTGGCGAGAATTTTCCGTGGATTGGGCTCCGCAGCGCGATAAAATGCCCGCGTTGCCGAAGCTGGAACGCCGCCATGCGCGAATACTGGATTACGCCCTCGGTCCTGTCCGCGGACCTTGCCCGTCTGGGCGAGGACGTCGCGGCCGTGCTGGAGGCCGGCGGCGACCGGATCCATTTCGACGTGATGGACAACCATTACGTGCCCAATCTCACCTTCGGCGCGCCCCTGGCCAAGGCCCTGCGCGATTATGGGATCCAGGCGCCCATTGATGCGCATCTCATGGTCAGCCCCACGGACCGGCTGATCGAGGACTTCCTGGCCGCAGGCGTGGACACCATCATGATCCATCCCGAGGCGACGCAGCACATCGATCGCAGCCTGCAGCGCATCCAGGACGGGGGCGCCAAGGCGGGTCTGGTCCTTAACCCTGCCACGCCGGTGGAATGGCTGCGCCACGAGATGTGGAGGCTGGACTGGGTGCTGATCATGTCGGTTAATCCCGGTTTCGGCGGGCAGAAATTCATTGGGGAAAGCCTGAAGAAGATCGCCGAAGTGCGCGGCATGATCGAGGAAAGCGGCCGCGAGATCCGACTGGCTGTGGACGGTGGTGTGGATGCCGGCAATATCGCCGGGATCGCCCGTGCGGGCGCAGATACCTTCATCAGCGGCTCGGCGATCTTCGGCAGCGGTGACTACGCCGCTACTATCGGGCGTATGCGCGAGGCACTGACGGGGGTTTGATTCTAGGTCCCGGGGCGCGATAATACGCGGATTCGACGGGCCGGGCGGCCCGGACGCCCACGGTATGGAGGACAGATGATTGGCTCAATCGCGCGAGCGGATGCGGCTGCACGGGTTCAATAACCTCACCAAGACGCTCAGTTTCAACATCTACGACATCTGTTACGCCAAGACGGCCGAACACCGTGCCGAATACATCGACTATATCGATGAGGCCTACAATGCCGAGCGCCTGACCGAAATCCTCACCCAGGTCTCCGACATCATCGGCGCCAATATCCTCAATATCGCGCGCCAGGATTACGAGCCTCAGGGCGCCTCCGTGACCATGCTGATTTCCGAGGAGCCGCTGGGCGCCGAGATGACCGCGCACGCGGACGAGGAAATCCCGGGCCCGGTGCCCGAGGCCGTGGTCGGACATCTGGACAAGAGTCATATCACCGTGCACACCTATCCGGAGAGCCATCCGGACGGCGGCATCAGCACCTTCCGCGCCGACATCGACGTGTCCACCTGCGGGCGGATATCCCCGCTGCGCGCGCTGAACTACCTGCTCCATGTGTTCGAGTCCGACATCGTCACCATCGACTACCGGGTGCGCGGCTTCACGCGCGACGTGATGGGGCAGAAGCATTACATCGACCACGACATCACTTCGATCCAGAACTTCATGAGCGGGGACGTGCGCGAGCGCTACCAGATGCTCGACCTCAACGTCTATCAGCACAACATCTTCCACACCCGCATGCTCTTGAGTGAGTTCGACCTCGACAACTATCTGTTCGGCACCGACGACGACGAACTGGACCCGGAAGAGGCCCAAGACATCAAGGATCGGGTCAAGAACGAGATGCTCGAGATTTTTTACGGCTGCAACATGAGCGAGCCGGCCTTCGAGGACGTGGACTGAAGCCTTCCGGCAGCGGGTTTGCCACCCCGAGCATTCAGATCCAGTAAGCCGTTCCGGTCATCACGCGCGAGGCGAATTTCATGGCCGTGCGTATGGGTGGTGGTGGGCGTCTGGCACCTGCAGCGCGGGCGTTTTTGCCGTGCTGGGCCTCGTCGGTGCGCATTTGCTCCAGTACCCGCCGCGAAGCGGTGTCCTTTTCGGGCAGACGCTTGAGATGGCGATCCAGGTGCTCGACTACCTGGGTCTCGGTTTCCTCGAGGAATCCCAGACTGGCGGCATCCCCGATGATGCCAGCGCCCGCGCCGATGGAGAAGGCGCCCAGGTACCAGAAGGGGTTGAGGAGGCTGGGCCGGGCTTCCAACGCCTCCAGGCGCGCACGGCACCAGATCAGGTGATCGTTTTCCTCGTCCGCCGCCCTTTGCATGCGCCTGGCAACGGAGGCGTCACGCGCAAACAGTCCTTGCCCGTGGTAAAGCGCCTGTGCCGCGACTTCGCCGGAGAAATTGACGCGCATGAGACGTCCCGACTTGCGGCGTTCGTCTTCGTTCAGGGTGTGGTCGTGGTGCGAATGTCCTGCGGGATTGGGGCGTTCGGTGCCCTCCGGCTTGCCCCAGAGCGTGCGCAGGATCCGGTCCAGACCGTTGATGAACTGATCGGTGCGGGAAAGTGCCACGTTGCGCATAACGGTGATTTTAATTCAAGATCCGGCGGCGGATCTTGATTCGAGTCGTGATTCCAGGAAGCGGGCGAGATGAACGACGGGGATTTCCCTGCCGAGGCCGTCGGCCAGATGCAGGCGGCAGCCGATGTTGGTGGTGACTACGATATCGGCCCTGAAAGTGCGAGCCGCTTCCACATGCGGTTTGCGTAATTGTGCTGCCGCTCCGGGCCGGTCCAGGCAATAGGTGCCGGCCGCACCGCAGCAGCCCGGCGGCAAGGCGGTGACTTCGACATTCGGCAAGACTTCGAGGCAGCGGCGCGGAGCGTCGATGCGAAGCACGTTGCGTTGGGTACAGGGCGTATGCAGGGCCACGCGGACGGGAGGCATATCCTGTGCGGGCTTTAACCTGCCGTTCGTGATGGTTTCCGCCAGCCAGTCCTCGATGCTGTGTACGCGCTGCGCGAAGGATTCGCCGTTTTCCAGCAATGGACCGTATTCAATCAATTGCGCTCCGCAGCCGCTGGCCGTTTCTATGATCGGAGCTGTTCCGGAAAAGGCCGAAGCGTTACGCCGGGCATGGGCAATGGCCTGTCGGCGTTCTCCCGCGTGCTGAGCCAGCGCCCCGCAGCAGCCCTGCTTCTCCGGTACTTCCACACCATAGCCGGCCCTGGAAATCAGAGCGGCAGTTGCGTTGAGTGTGTCTGTGTCCAGGGCGGGAGCGATGCAGCCGAGGAATAGTTGTACTTTTTCGCCGGTTTCCGGACCCTTTGGAAGGCTCAAGCGGATGCGTCGGGCAGCGCGCAACAGCCCGCGTCCCGGCAGAGGCAGCGGCAATCCAGCCAATGGCAGCGCCAGTTTCAGGAGCGCGGCAAGCAGGCGGGGGGATAAGGCGAGCTGGCGCAACAAGCGCGAGACGGGACTTTCGCGTCCCCGCACGGGTAGAAAGGCACGGGCATCGTCGATCAGGCGCCCATAGGGCACACCGGCCGGGCAAACGGCTTCGCAGGCCCGACAGCTCAGGCAGCCCTCAAGATGATCGCACGCGCCGGCGCCCGGCTCCAGGGAGCCCTCTGCAATGGCCTCGATCAGGGCGATGCGTCCGCGCGGAGAGTCGCCTTCCTCGTGGGTGAGGCCATAAGTGGGGCAATGGGGAAGGCATAGCGCGCACTTTACGCAGCGCTCGGCGTCTCTTGTGATCCGATCCAGGGAGGAAGCTTCGATTTCACTCATCGTTGTTATCATAAGCGTCTGATTGGACAGGAGTCGCGCCGTGCTCGTTCTCGCTACAACTCTAGCCACGTCTCTGCTTGCCGGGGGCATCAGCCTCGAGCCTGCGGGCCTGGCCAGTTTTGCCAACGAGACGCTGATTGCCAATCCGGCCCAGAAGCCCAAGAACCTGGGTTTCGGGGCGCAGTTCTCGCTGGGATACCTGGCGACGCACAGCTCCAATTCCACGTCCAGTCTCAACAGCGAGCTCAAGCTGGGCTACAACACCCCATTATGGCAGCACCGGTTGGATCTGCAAGCGACCACGGCCACCACGGACGGTCAGACCACGGCGGAACAGTATTTCGGGGCGGCCCAGAGCAATCGCCTGCTCTCGGCACGCAGTTATCTGTTCGGTTACGTGGGCTATATCCATGACCGGTTCAGCGGTTACCGTTACCAGGGTTCGGCCGTGGCCGGTTACGGTGTTCTCGCCCTCCAGACCAAGGCACAAAGTCTGAAGTTCGAAATTGGTGCCGGTTACACCCGGGCCGAATCGATCACGGGTGAGACCAATAATTCCCCGGCGGCGCGTAGTCGCGAGCTATACAACTGGCAATTCAGTCAAAACGGTACCATCGAGCAGAGCCTGACGCTCGAGAAGAGCAATTTCAACCTGTACTCCAAGTTTCAGGTCGGCGTGCAGGCCCAATTGGTGAATAACCTGGCCTTTGTGCTCTCGTATATGGCGCAGCACAATTCCAGCGTGCCAGCCGGCAATCCGCAGACCACAACGACATTGTCGGTGTCGGTCCAGTACACCTTCGGCAATATTTTCAGTTGATTATCTGCCGACTGACCGGGGGGCGGGGCTCGTGAGTTTTTACAAACGCCACCTTTTCGTCTGCACCAACGAGCGCAAGGACGGTTCCCAGTGTTGTGCCCAGCACGACGCCGAGGCCGTCAGGCTGCATGCCAAGAAGCGCCTGAAGGCGCTCGGCCTGAGTGGTCCCGGGAAAATGCGGGTGAACAAGAGCGGTTGCCTGGACCGTTGCAGCGAGGGCCCGGTCGCGGTGGTTTACCCGGAGGCGGTCTGGTACACGTATGATGACGCCGAGGATATGGACGAGATTATCGACGAGCACCTCCTGAACGGCCGGATCGTCGAGCGTCTGCGCCTGCCGGACGAACCGGAATAAGCTCCCCCTGAAGGGTTGATCAGCCGGGGGTGTTTGGGGTATCCTACGCGGCTTGAATGTAGCCAATTACGGGCTGTTAGCTAATGAAGACGACGGTATCGGCAAAACCGGAAACAGTGCGCCACGGCTGGTATGTCGTGGACGCCGACGATCAGGTCCTCGGGCGCCTGGCGACAGAGCTCGCGCGCCGCCTCAAGGGCAAGCACAAGCCCGAGTTCACGCCCCATGTGGACACCGGCGATCACATCGTCGTGATTAACGCCGAAAAGGTGCGTGTAACCGGGCGCAAGCGCAAACAGAAGGAATACCATCACCATACCGGCTACATCGGCAACCTCAAGAGCATCACCCTCGAGAAGCAGATCGAGAAGGATGCCAGCGAGGTGATCGTTCACGCGGTGCGCGGCATGCTGCCGCGGACCCCGCTGGGCCGTGCCATGATGAAGAAGCTGCGCGTATATAACGGGGCTGAACACCCGCACGTGGCGCAGCAGCCCGAAGAACTGAAGCTCTGATTACAGGCGGAACCATTTGATGGCAACTAGCAGACAGAATTACGGAACCGGACGCCGCAAGACTGCGGCAGCGCGTGTTTTTCTGCGCCCGGGTAGCGGCAATATCACGGTCAACAGCAAGCCGCTGAATGAATACTTCGGCCGCGAGACCTCGCGTATGATCGTGCGCCAACCGCTCGTCAAGGCCGAGGCGGCCGATCACTTCGACGTCTTCGTGACGGTCGCCGGCGGCGGCCCCACGGGCCAGGCAGGCGCGATTCGTCACGGGCTGGCGCGTGCGCTGGTCGACTACGACGCCGAGCTCAAGGTTGGCCTGCGCAAGGCCGGCTACATCACGCGCGATCCGCGTGCGGTGGAGCGTAAGAAGGTTGGCCTGCATAAGGCCCGCCGCGCCACCCAGTTCAGCAAGCGTTAAGAAAGAGTTACTGCGCTCAACAGCGGGCGACGAGTTCGTTTGCCGGTCATTTGGGGGATCGTCTAGCGGTAGGACTACGGACTCTGACTCCGTCAACCCAGGTTCGAATCCTGGTCCCCCAGCCAATACGAGGCCCTGCTCAAAGAGCGGGGCCTTCGTTTTTGGGCAGGTTTTCGTGCCAATAGCTCAGGGGTTATACCTGGTGCCGCGGTGAGAGAGGGAGGGATTGATGAGGCCTTCGGTCTCACCCTTCGGGCGCGCTTCGCGCGTCCAAATCGACTGGCGTCGATTTGTCGAACCCGTGATCGTTCTTTTCGAGGGTTCGAACCCCTGATTCACAAGGCACAAAAAAAGGGTCCATTGGACCCTTTTCCTGTGCCTGGCGGAGAGGGAGGGATTCGAACCCTCGAAGGGCTTTTAGGCCCTTACTCCCTTAGCAGGGGAGCGCCTTCGACCACTCGGCCACCTCTCCGGTTTTCAATGCGCAACCCGCCCGTCCCGGCGTGCCACAGCAGGCGCGCAGGATAACATATCAGGCCGATGAGATACGTTTCGGTGACAGAATCAGGGGGATTTTCCAGATGTAGCCTTGGCGGATTTCTCGGTGGAAACCTCCGCAGCCTCTCCGTCACCGCTCAGTCGGTGCAAGACCTCTTCGCGATGAATGGCAACGTCCCGGGGGGCATTGATGCCCAGTCGGACCTGCCCTCCCTTGACCCCGAGGACGGTGATGGTAATGCCATCACCGATCATTAGTGTCTCATTGACTCGTCTTGTAAGGATCAGCATGGCGCAACTCCCAGGCCCGCATGTCCTGATTTCATTTTAGACGCTGCATCGGGTTGTGCAAGGTTTTTCTCTGTTTCAACTCAAACTTCGCGATAAATCTGCCCATTTTCCCGGAATTCGCGGGCTTTTTCAGCCATTCCTTCCTCCAGGGCCTGTTCGGAGTCGATGCCATGCTCGGCCGCGTAGTCCCGGACATCCTGGGTGATTTTCATGGAGCAGAAGTTGGGGCCGCACATGGAGCAGAAATGGGCAGTCTTGTGTGCTTCCTTGGGAAGTGTCTGGTCGTGATATTCACGCGCCCGCTCAGGATCGAGCGCCAGGTTGAACTGGTCTTCCCAGCGGAATTCGAACCGCGCCTTGGATACGGCGTTGTCGCGCAATTGGGCGCCCGGAAAGCCTTTGGCCAGGTCAGCAGCATGGGCGGCGATCTTGTAGGTGATTACACCGT
>Ga0307440_1000171_pt1 | contig 29561 bp, 27 predicted proteins | sample SalMarWE160410MG_FD_202150 | JGI IMG/M metagenome (GOLD analysis project Ga0307440, IMG submission 202150) | Salt marsh sediment microbial communities from the Plum Island Ecosystem LTER, Massachusetts, United States - WE1604-10 | ecosystem: Environmental > Aquatic > Marine > Intertidal zone >...
ATTTGCACCACGTTCATCCATTCACTACCTGCTTCTTAAGTCCGGTATATGGTCCGACTCTTCTCTGGAGGATCGTTCTTGCCCTGGCCAGGTTCGACTTTGATGTCCCTTCCGAGATGTTCATCATCCTGCCTATCTCTTTATGACTATAACCTTCTATAGCATAAAGATTAAAGACCATCCTGTACTTGGGTGGCAGTTCCCTGATAATAGCTAGAAGGTCATTTGCTTCCAGCCCGGCATAATCGTGATTATCCGGGTCAGCTTCAGTCTCAGGAATAGTATCAATATCGTCGACACGATAAAGACTATGCCTGTTCCTGTACTTTTCAAGCGCCGTATTAACAGTTATCCTGCGCATCCATCCTTCGAAAGAACCTTCATGTTTGTAATTCTTAAGATTCTCATAGATCTTAATGAATCCTTCCTGAAGAATATCACGGGCTTCCTCATCATTCCCAGAATACTGCAGGCAAACAGCGAATAACCTGGGCGCATGCCTCCTGTACAGAAGCTCCTGATCTCTTCTGTCGCCGGCAAGACAACCATTTATTATTTTTCTTATCTCCGACAAGGTATACCCCAGATTGAGAAGATAAAAATATTAAATAATTATCTCAAATACCAGCGATCTTTCCAGAAATATTGATGAAAATATCATGTAATAGGTTGCGTTGGATCTGAAAATTCATACTACAGGTGGATTACTTCTCCATAAGCCGCAGCAGCTGCTTCCATAATAGCTTCAGACATAGTAGGATGTGGATGGACTGCTTTAATGATCTCATGACCCGTTGTTTCAAGTTTTCTTGCCACAACTATTTCCGAGATCATCTCGGTAACATTGGCTCCTATCATATGAGCTCCCAGCAGCTCCCCATACTTTGATTCAAAGACCAGCTTGACAAAACCATCTTTTTCTCCTGCAGCACTGGCCTTCCCCGATGCTGTAAACGGGAATTTGCCCACTTTAATATCATAACCCGCCTGCTTTGCAGCTTCTTCCGTCATACCGCAGGAAGCTATTTCAGGATTGGTATAGGTACATCCTGGTATATTACCGTAATCGAGTGGTTCCACATCAAGCCCGGCTATCTTTTCAACACATATTATCCCTTCCTGTGATGCCACGTGCGCCAGGGCCGGACCATGCACAATATCTCCTATCGCGTGGATTCCAGGGACAGACGTCCTGTAATAATCATCAACAACTACTTTCCCCTTTTCTGCCTTTACTCCTGCTGTTTCAAGACCTATTCCTTCAAGGTTAGATGTAACGCCTACTGCGGATAAGACAATATCCGTTTCCACTACCTCAGTGCCTTTTGGAGTTTTTATACTTACAAGGCATTTTCCCCCCGAGGTATCAACCGATTCCACTGATGAGTCTGTCATGATGTTCATCTTAATCTTCCTGAACGATCTCTCGAGCTGTTTCGATACCTCCTCGTCCTCATTCGGCACGAGTCGAGGCATGAACTCAACAAGAGTGACATTTGTTCCAATCGACCGGTAGAAGCTGGCAAACTCGCTGCCAATTGCACCGGATCCAACCACAACCATCGAGGCCGGTTGTTCGGTGAGTGTCATTGCTTCACGGTAACCGATAATTTTTACTCCGTCCTGTTTAAGATTGGGAAGCTCTTTTGACCTCGCCCCCGTGGCAAGAATTATATTCTTTGCAGTATATGTTTTTTTGTTGCCCGTCTCATCCTCCACTTCTGCAGTACTTTTACCTGTAAGACGTCCGTATCCTTTAATATGTTCTATGTTGTTTTTCCTGAAAAGGAACTGTATCCCCTTGCTCATACCTTCGGCCACACTACGGCTTCTCGATATCATAGCACTGAAATCGGGTTTAATATCTCCACTGACGGTTATGCCGTATTCAGAGGCATGGCTGAAATAGTCGAAGACCTGTGCACTTTTAAGAAGCGATTTGGTAGGTATGCATCCCCAGTTGAGACATATACCACCAAGCTCTGCCTTTTCGACCACACCTACTTTCATTTTCAATTGCGATGCCCTGATGGCAGCTACATAACCTCCTGGTCCGCTGCCAATAACTAAAAGATCGTAATCCATTGTATATTGTTTAAATTTTAAAATCTCTCTGAATATTAAAACCTCCCCGACACCAAAAAGTTCGCTATATCTTAAGGTGCATTAAACAATGTCAGCTTTTACAACAAGCTCTTTCCTTGTAATTCTCTGAACAATTTTTGCTGCTATCCATATTATCACAAGGGTAAAAATAATGGTCGCCCCGACGGGAATACCTGCAAAAAACGATATTGCATATCCCGCTGATGTTCCGGCAAAACCTGCAATAACCGACCATAGTACAATTTTAAAATATGATCTTGTAAAAAGCAAGGCTATATTAGGCGGAATGGTAAGAAGAGACAAAACCAGTATCACCCCTGCCATCCTTATATTAAGCACTATCGTAAGTGCTATGAGCGATGTTGTTATATACTTGAGTATATCAACATATGAGGAGTATGTCCTGGCAAACATCTCGTCGAAAGATATATAGAGAATAGTCCGGTAAAAGACAGTGAAATATAAAATCAATACCACAGACATGACTCCCAGGGCAATAATATCAGCATTAGTTACTGTTAGAATACTTCCGAAAAGGTAGCCCATAAGGTCGGGTGAATATCCCGGTGTCAGGTAGATGAATATTATACCTGTCGCCATCCCGAATGCCCATAGTATACCTATTGCCGAATCTTCCCGTATTTTTTGCCGTACAGAAAGATATTCCACACCCAGGGCTGAAAGGATACCAAAGACAGCTGCCCCTAAAATAGGATTGATGCCGGCAAAATAACCTATGCCTATACCTCCGAAAGAGGCATGTGTGATACCGCCGCTCAGGAAAACCATCTTCCTCGAGACAATGTATGTACCGGCCAGTCCGGCAGTGATGCTGGCGAATACAGCCCCCAGCAATCCCTTTAAAATAAAATCGTATTGAAAAATGCTACTTCCCACCATTATGAAATTTAAGTACAGTATGTGGCACCTGTCCGTGTGTAACAAGTTGTATCGGACATCCGTAGGCAAGAAGATCCTGGCTTGTGATCTCCTGCGACGGATGATAGTGCAATGTCCTGTTTACACAGGCAAAGGACTTGATATGCTGTGATATGGTACCCACATCATGCGATACCATGAGTATGGCCATCCTGTTATTCAGTATTCTCAGTTTTTCGTAAAAATCAATCTCAAAGGTTGAATCAACAAAATTTCCGGGTTCATCGAGCAATAGTAACTTAGGATCTCCGATAATGGCACGCCCCAGTAACACTCTTTGCGCCTGTCCTCCGGAGATCTCATTCAACATTGCTTCTGATATTCCTGACAGACCCAGTTCTTCCATTACCATTTCGGCCTTTTTTTTGTCATGGACTGACATCCGACCAGCCAGGCCTTTCTGTATCATCAGACCCGAAAGCACAATATCCCTGACGGTTACAGGATAGTTGGAATCCCCGGTGGAAATCTGGGGCAGGTACCCGGTCCTCCTGTCATTGATGAGTACAGTGTTGAACATGATATTGCCGCTGACCGGTTTGAGCAAACCCAGGATGACCTTCAGAAGTGTAGTTTTTCCGCCGCCATTGGGACCAATAACCCCGATAAAGTCGTTCTCGACAACCCTCAGGTTAACATCCTTCAGTACTATACTGCTACCGTACGAAGCTGATACTGATTTCATTTCAAACAGATATGCCATAATCAGGGTCTTTTTGAACTTTTTTCCAGGCTGCTGTATACGGCATTTATCAAATATGATGTCGACTTTAACCAGTCGCCCGATAACGGATCAATAGTAACCAGGCTTGCCCCTAATTGCCTGGCAACTGTCTTAGCCTGCCTCTCATCAAACTCACGCTGAATAAAAACTTCTTTAATATTATACTTCCTGCCTGAATCGATAATATCCTTCATTTTCGATGGCGACGGTTCCTTACCTTCATATTCCACCGGTATCTGTTTAAGATCATAATCACGTGCCAGGTAAGTAAGATTAGGATGAAATATCATGAATGCCCTGCTGCTTACTGATGAGAAAAGCCTTTCTGCCTTTTTGTCAAGTGAATCTATCCTACTGTAAAGAGAATCATACTTAGCCTGGTACATATCGCTGTGGGTAGGACTGAGTCTCGTAAGGAAATTTTTTACTTCTGAGGCTATTATAAGACCGGACTTGGGTGAAACCCAGAAATGGGGATCTACACCTTCCTCATCATCACCACGGCCATGGGATGATGATATCAGGTTAATACTATCTGCCAGGGACAACCGCTTCATTGTGCTGTTGATCTCATAAAAACGTTCCAGCCAGGTTATTTCGAAATCCAAATAACCATCGCTTATATAACCCGATGATCTGCTTAACCTGGTCACCTGTTCAGGGTATGGCTCATATACATGAGGGTTGGCACCAGGAGGAACCATAACATTAACTGTAAAATCATTACCCCCGATTGCTTCAACAAAATAGCGAAAAGGCGCAATACTTACGGTTATGATCTTCTCTCCCGGCCTGGTATCATGCCTGCCGCATGATATTGTTGCAGCTATGAGCAGAACGAAAACAACTCTTTTCATTAAATAAATATTCAATGCAGTTTACAAATTTAACATATAACAGAACAAATGGGTAAAGTGTTGCAAATAAAATAATATAAGCTATTTTTGAATATGTTTACAACTGATACCACTTCTTGCCAGAGATGAACAACAAAGGAGAAATTCTTTCGGAAATTTTAAAAAAATTCAGAGACTGTTATTTCTTTTTTCATAATACCAAGGAAACGGATATAGCAGAAAAGATCATGGATGAAGGATTTGTCTTTGAGAGGCAGCTTGAGCACTCTACCGACCGCATCAATCCCTCAGAACCGGTCGAGATAGCCTACTTCCTGCTGCAGAGAAAGGAATACGGCAATTACACAGTAATTATTGCCATACCAAAAATTACCTATGATCAGTATTCAGGCATATCCAATCGCAGAAAGGCAGGAATTGAAGAGATTATGAGTACCACAACTCCGCAATACGGTGAAAATGATGAACTGGTCTATACAATATCACCGCGGCATGTCCTTGGATATTATAATTACACCACTTCAAAATTCCTTCAGAACAGCAAGTGGGATCCCTTCTTCAATAACCACCTTGAAAAGCATACAAGAAATCAGTAAAAATATAACATACATCATCCGGAAAGTACTTACCAATTATTATTCACATGAAAAACCCTTTGAAACACCTGATCATCTTTACGTCTTTGTTTTTTACATTTTCCCCGGCCCTGACACAGGCCCAGTATTCAGATTACCTGACCATGTCACAAAAAATCATCTCGTTAGGCAAAGAATACCCGTCGCTATGCTCCGTTAAAACCCTTGTAAAAACAGACGGAGGAAAAGAAATACAGGCCATCACAATAGGTACCGGAGACAAGGACAACAAACCTGCCATTGCCGTTTTGGGTGGTGTAGAAGGAAGCTATGTCCTCGGACCGGAACTTGCCTTCGGCTTTGCTTCATCGCTGCTTCACGCCGCCGCTAATAACGGGACTAAAGAACTTCTGGATAAAGTTACCTTCTATATTCTACCCAACGTTAGCCCTGACGCTACTGAACAGTTCTTTGCCGGGCTCAGATATGAGAGGAACATTAATGAAAAATCTACCGATAACGACCGTGATTTTCTTACCGGTGAGGATCCCTACGAGGATCTTAATCATGACGGGTTAATAACGCAGATACGGGTAAGGGACCCCGAAGGCTCCTGGGTAATTAGCAAAGAAGATAACAGGGTCATGGTGCCTGCTGATCTTTCAAAAGGTGAAACAGGAGACTATAAGGTATTTTCGGAAGGTATAGATAATGACCATGATGGTAAATTCAATGAAGACGGGGAAGGAGGTGTCGACTTTAACCGAAACTTCACATTCGATTATGAACAATACGGTCTCAATGCAGGTCTGTACCCGGTTTCTGAACCGGAGGTAAAAGCCGTTGCCGATTTCCTTTACGACAGGTTTAATGTGTATGCTGTCTTTGCCTTTGGTCCTCAGGATAATCTGGGTCACCCTCTCAAAGCATCCGACAATTCCCGCTCCGGCAGGCGTATAACATCAATACTGAAATCTGACGAAGTCATAAACAAGCTTGTCTCGGAAAAATATCATGATATAACGGGGGCAAAAGGTGCTCCGCCAGCGATCATGGGACACGGTGACTTTATGGACTGGGCATATTATCATTACGGAAGGTACAGTTTCAGCACCCCCGGATGGTGGTTTCCTGTCGGTAAGGGAGAGACCCGGGAAGCAGCATTTCTTAAATATGCAGCATCACATAATATGAATGATGTCTTTGTGCCATGGACTGAAACAGGTCATCCCGACTTTCCGGGGGAAAAAGTTGAGGTTGGAGGGATAAAGCCTTTTGCCATGATCAATCCACCGGCCGATACCGTACCTGTCCTGATTGAAAAAACATACAGATTTATAACCACCATTGCTGCCATGCATCCTGAACTGGAATTTTTAAACACAAAGATTGAAGATGCCGGTGAAAATATTTTCCGCGTTTCACTCGATGTACATAACAAAGGCATCTTTGCCACATGTACTGAAGCCGGTGACAGGAATATCTGGACCAGGATAATGAGGATCAGTATCGAAACAGGAAAAGGGCAGGTGTTGCTTAGTGGCGACAGGGTGGCAAGGATAGAAAGGCTGGAAGGTGACCGGTCTGCTTCATACAGCTGGCTGGTAAGTGGTAAGGGTCAGGTAAAAATTAAAGCCGGTGCCCTCAATACAGGTACCATCACAACAGATATAGAACTTAAATAAAATCAAAAGAGATACCGATCATGAAAAAACAAATCATATATATATTTCTTGCATCACTGTTGTTACTTGTATCACGTACAGCAGATGGACAGAAAGAAGATCTTTTCTTCCATGCCGCCGGATCGCCTGAGAATCCCAGGGTGGAGGTTTCATGGAATAAATATTATACCTATAGTGGAGTGGTAGACCTCTGTAAACGTCTTGCAAAGGCCTATCCCGATCTTGTCACCATGGAATCGATAGGAAAATCCTATCAGGGCCGGGATATCATTGTACTGACAATCACTGACAAGAATTTCAGGAATCCGGAAGACAAGCCTGGTTTCTGGATAGATGGCAATATACATTCAGTTGAACTGCAGGGAACAGAATTTGCACTGTATACGGCCTGGTATCTTTGCGAAATGCGTAATGAAAATGACTTTATCAGGCAGCTTCTGAAAGATAAAACCTTTTATATAGCGCCCACTATAAATCCTGACGCACGTGAATACTTTACCGGCGTAGGTCTGCCTCCTAGGTCCGGACTGGCTCCCAGGGATAACGATCGTGATGGTAAATATGATGAAGACGGGTATGATGATCTGAACAACGACAAGAATATCAGCCAGATGAGAAGAAAGAATCCCAACGGCCGGTATAAGGTGGATCCCAGGGATCCACGGAAAATGATCAGGGTGGAGCCAGGAGAAAAGGGTGATTATGAACTCCTGGGTTATGAAGGAATAGATAATGACGGAGACGGGCTTGTTAATGAAGACGGACCTGGCGGATATGACGGCAACCGCGACTGGGGATTCAACTGGGAGCCAAACAATGTACAGTACGGGGCAGACAAATATCCATTTACATTTCCCGAGAACCAGGCAGTCCGCGACTTCAGCCTGAAACACAGGAATATAACTGGAGCCCAGTCTTTCCATAACTCGGGCGGAATGATACTGAGGGGACCCTCCATTAAAGAAGGTGGAGATGAAGCCTACAGCCGGTCAGATGACTATGTACTGGATGTCATAGGTAAAAAAGGTGAGCTTATGTTGCCGGGATATAAGCTTGTTACGATTTGGAAGGACATGTATACCGTATATGGGGGTGAACTCGACTGGTGGCACGGTGAAATGGGATGTTTTGTTTTCTCAAATGAGCTATGGACACCTTACCTTATGTTTTATGATTCAACAAATACCGATCCTTACGAGTTTGACAGGCTCCTTCTCTTTAAAGATGCTTTCATCCCCTGGCAGAAAGTGAACCATCCTGTTTACGGAGAGATAGAGGTGGGTGGCTTTAATAAGAATTTCGGAAGGCTCCACCCGGGCTTCATGATTGAGACAGATGCCCATCGCAATGCAGCATTCTGTATCTATAATGCCTACCAGTCTCCCAGGCTGGAGATAACAGACATGAAGGTAAAGGACATGAAGGGCGGGCTAAAGGAGGTAACAGCTACGGTGGAAAACAAAAGACTGCTTCCCACTCATTCTGCCAGCAACCTGAAATTCAGGATCGATCCGCCTGATTATATATCTATTGAAGGCGGGAAGGTAATTGCCGGGATGATCGTGAAGAACATCGATCTCAACACGGCAACAGAGCAAAAAAAGGATCCGTCACGCCTGGAGGTTGATAATATAGCAGGTTATGAAAGAGTAACCGTAAGATGGATCGTCAAAGGAGGAACCAAATACAATATTAATGTTAAAAGCGTTAAGGGAGGTATTGCGACTGCCCTGGCGGAATAAAAAAAAGGGAGGCACACACCCCCTGTGATCGCCTCCCCCTGCAAGGAATGAAAAACAAAACTAAAACGTCTGAAGAGATATTTTGAAGTATCCTGTTGCCTTGTTTGAGTTGATCTGGAACTTCCACTCACCGGTCTTGTCCTGGTTCTCAGTCTCAGAAATACCGAACGATTTTCTCCAGTTAAGGTTTCCATTCTGATCGATAATTATATCGGAATAGCTTTTACCACTGGGCATAATGATCTTAATATCAATATCGCCCGATTTACAATCGCCCATGACTGACATGATCACCGTTTTTGCTGTTTTCTCAACATCAAAGGAATATTCTTTCTGGAAGGTACTCTCCTTCACCGACTTCGAAAAGTCCCATGTCGTCCTCTCGGCATCGCCTCCGAACATATGACCGTAGAAATGGTCGCCGTCAGTGCTCATAATGAAAGGTTCATACCTGTCACCCCTTATGTTTGGAGTATAGATCCTGATAGGCCTTTCCCTGTTCGCAGCATTAACCTGGTTGTTCGCATCTTCCATTAACTCATTGAGTTCCTGGGATTGCATTCTGTACTGCTCTGTTGCCTCGTCCTGAGCTTTCTTCTGATCAATCATCGATTTCTTCTGTGCTTCAATCAGCTGTTGAAGCTTAGCCTGCTTTTCCTGTTGTTCTTTCTGTTGTTCTTTACTCAGCTCCTGGGCCAGTAACGGCTGGCACAAACAACCGCTGTAAATGAGTATCAGCATTACCAGAAACACTTTAATCTTTTTCATGACTGCCTGTTTATAAGTTTGATAGTGTAAAGATACACCCGGAAAATGAGATATTTTGTTAACACCCGGTTAATGCAGGGTTAATGTTTTAACGGATTAAACAGGTTATTAATAAATTGAATACATTTGAACAAGAAAATCATTTATTATGCAAAAGAAAAACACGGTCCTGTTGCTTGGTATATTATCAATACTGATAGTGATTTCCGTGCAGGTATTCCTGATTACAGGAATCTGGAAGCAAAGAAATGAAATGTTTTCATTGCGCTATACACTCGGATCCCAGGAAGCCCTTAACTTCATTAACAGGAGACTTAACACAAACGGATTTGATACTGCAACCTACATTCTGCGCAGGTATGCCGTACAGGCTAATAATGAACTCCACGAAATTAAAGATCCCCAGCAACTTGCAGCTAAGAAGACGGAGATACTCGATTTTTTCTCGGGAGTCCTTAACAAGGAAGAGGACCTGTCGGGCCTGTTATCATCTTATTTCGATAGACGGGGATTTGATAAGAACTTTAAAGCGAAAATAGTGATAGTCAACCTTGAAATGTTCAAGAACGACACCATTGTAGTATACAGAAGTCCCGATTTCCCTGCCAGAAGAGGACCTTCAGGAGGTGACAGGTCACCTAACCCCTCGGTTTCCAGGTCGAGCATATGGGTCAACTATTACGTGCAGGAAGATAATAACTACAGGTTGGTATTCGACTATTACATCGATTTTTCCAACAAGAAGATGGTGATACTTAAAGAGATATCCGGCTCACTGGGCCTTAGCACACTGAGTGTGCTCCTTGTGGGTATCATGTTTATGATAACATACAGGAACCTGATTGAAGAAAAGAGACTATCAAACCTCAAAACCGATTTCATAAATAATATGACGCATGAGCTAAAGACACCTCTGTCGACTATAACAGTGGCAGGGAAGACACTCGAGATACCGCTGATAAGAGCTGATGATGCTAAAATACTTGAGACGGCTAAGCTTATCGGGAAGCAGAGCGTTCACCTCAACCAGCTCATAAATATGATACTGGAGATTAGTATGTGGGAAAGGACACAGTTCCAGCTTGACAAGAAAACCGTGGACATTGGGGAGTTTATGAATGATGTTGTGGAAAGCTTTAAAACGGGAGGTGGTAATGGTGCCAGGATCATAGAGAAATACAATTTCAATGGCAAAAAAATTGATCTCGATATTGTTTATTTCACCACCCTGATCAACAACCTCCTCTCCAACGCAGTTAAATACTCCGATAAGGATCCTGTGATAAATATAGAAGGTTTTACTGACGAGAATAATGTGTCGATACTTATTGCCGATAACGGAATAGGTATTGGCAAGAGCGACCAGAAACATATCTTTGATAAGTTCTATCGTGCATCAACAGGTAACATACATAAATATAAAGGCCTGGGACTCGGATTATACTATGTCAAAAAAATTGCTGAAGCTCATGGCGGAGATGTTACTGTAACCAGCAGGCCCGGTAAAGGAAGCACCTTCACCATTACGCTGCCAAACAGCTAACATTATGTTCAGGCACAGAAAATGTTGTATATTTACTTTTAGGTTTGTCATTCAATATAAATGCAAGGAATATGAAAGTTTTGATAGCTGAAGACGACAGGGATTTTGGAAACATTTTAACCCAGTATGTGACCATAAGTGGTTTCGATGTAACTCTTGGGCGCAACGGCCAGGAGGCATGGGAACTGTTTGGAAAGGTCAATCCCGACTTATGTGTTCTGGATGTCATGATGCCTGAAATGGACGGTTTTACTCTTGCCGAGAAAATAAAAGATGCCCAGCCTGATATACCGGTTATATTCCTTACTGCTAAAAGTCTTAAAGAAGACATAGTCAGGGGACTTAAAATAGGTGCCGATGACTATATAACAAAACCCTTCGATCCGGAAGTGCTCATCCTCAGGATAAATAATATTCTGAAAAGAGCCTATTCCTCCTCTAACGATGAATACAAGATCTCCGATACAGTTCTGAATTACAATACCCTGGAGCTCGAAAGCGGAGGTGTGAAAGAAAAACTTACACTCAAGGAAGCCCAGTTGCTCAAATTCCTTATTGTCAATAAGAACAAGGTGCTGGCCAGGGAGGATATCCTTACGGAGATATGGGGCGAAGATGACTATTTCCTCGGCAGAAGCATGGATGTGTTCATCAGCCGGCTGAGAAAGTATATCGGAGAAGATAAAAATATCGATATCCGTACTGTCAGGGGTACAGGCTTCATACTGGAAGAAATTAAAGAATAATACTCCGGTCTTGCGCCTTTGCACTTTTGCGCCTTTTCTTCCCCTCTCCCATTTTTTGTTTAGAAATATATGCATACCTTTATACAGGCATCAGATAATAGGGGAAATATGAAACTTACAAGAAATAGAAAACTGAGAAGCTGTTTCTTCTTAATACTCTTCCTGGGATATTTCATTTCCATAACCTTTTTCCCTCATAAACATATAGTTGACGGTGTCACTATTGTCCATTCACATCCATTCCATTCTCATTCCGGGGATACCCCTGTTAATCACCAGCACTCACAAACAGGCTTTTTGATCATTCATTTCATTTCACATATACTTGTAATTACCTCAGCGGTAATATCAGGAATATTTATTACCAGGAAAGCAGAACAATATCTTTCAATACCGAAAGATGAGAATATATTCATCAAGGCCCCCTGTTACTGCTCAAATCTGCTACGGGCTCCTCCTGCCTGCCAGTACAAATAACAATTCCCACACAGGAAATAAAGTCATTCTTTTCTTTACAATACAGGCAATATATGCCGTATTGTAATTCTGATATTTAAATATGCAATTTCATGAAACGAAATATTATCATATCAATCATTTACATTATCTATACATCTGTTCTTTATTCGCAGGAAAAAACAGATGCCAATATAATCGGTCATGTAACAAGCAACGGAGTACATATACCATTTGCAACGATCAGTGTGGCCGGAACCACGATAGGTATCAGTACTGATGAAACGGGACACTATCATCTTGTAAACCTTCCGCTGGGCACTTATACCCTAAGAGCTCAGTCGGTAGGTTTTAAACCTTCGGAGAAAGAGATTAAAGCAAGGATCGGGGTTACAACAGAGGTGAATTTTGATCTTGAACCTGATGTGCTTGGCCTTGAGGAGGTTGTAATTACAGCTGACAGGGATGAAATGAAAAGGGTGGAATCACCCTCCATCGTAAACACCCTCTCTCCAGGGCTTTTTGAATCAACACAATCAGTAACCCTGAGCCAGACTTTGAATTTTACACCGGGATTACGTGTCGAAAATAATTGCCAGAACTGCGGCTTCTCCCAGGTCAGGATGAATGGTATGGAAGGGCCGTATTCGCAAATACTGATCAACAGTCATCCCATATTTAGCGGACTGGCCCGGATTTACGGGCTGGAACTAATTCCATCAAATATGATAGAACGTATAGAAGTTGTACGAGGGGGTGGTTCCGCTCTTTACGGGGGCAATGCAATTGCGGGTACAATAAATATAATACTGAAAGAACCGAAATCAGATTCCTATGAGGTGGTAATCAACACCGGGTTAACAGGTGTGTCAGTTGAGGGATCAGAAGGAGCAGCTCCTGACTATTCAGCCGATTTCAATACTTCGCTTGTCTCTGCCGATAATAAAACAGGTTTTGCATTATATGGATTTTCCAGGGAACGGTCATCCTTTGACGCTAATAATGACGACTTTTCGGAGATTCCAAAAATGAATAACCTGACTTTTGGCTCAAGAATTTTTCACAGGTTTGGCATCCGCGGAAAAATGGATATGGATTTTTTTAATATAATGGAAGAACGGGAAGGAGGTAATAAATTGGATTTCCCGTTACATGAGAGAGATATTGCAGAATCCGTTAAGCATGACCTGAAAACCGGTTCAGTTACATTTGAACAGTACTTCAGAAGGTATGACCTCTTATCGGTCTTCCTGTCGGTTCAGCAAATTGACCGTGATTCCTACTATGGAGCAAACAGGTCCCTGAAAGATTATGGCAAGACAAAAAACCTGACTTGTAACCTAGGAATTTTGTATAAGGCAGTTTTTGAGAATTCGACAGTGATGGCAAGTGCTGAAAGAACAGATGATTACCTGGTTGATAAAAAACTGGGCTACCCCGATTATTCTTCTGCTGTTTTAATGAATGATTCGGTTATAAGTATACAGCATACTGAAAACATTCTTGTTGCTGACCAGTCATCTGTTACTTCAGGATGTTTTGTGCAGTACGAGATAAAGTTGTCAAGGTTAAGGATCGGGCTTGGAGGACGTTATGATCATTATAAGATTTCGGATAACACTGACGAAGGAAATGCAAATGAAGGAAATGTATTCAGTCCGCGTGTTAACATCATGTACAAGGTCGTGGAATCGCTGCAGGCAAGAATAAGTTATTCTCAGGGCTACCGGGCCCCGCAGATCTTTGATGAGGATCTGCATACAGAAACATCGGGATCGCGGCGGGTACACCATATAAATAATCCCGACCTTAGACAGGAAACAAGTCACAGTGCCATGGTCTCCCTCGACTTTAACAAACTTATAGGTACAGTTAACACCGGCTTCCTTATAGAAGGTTTCTACACGAGGCTGACCAACCCGTTTGTGAATCAAATAGGAATGGCTGATGAAAACGGGGATGTTTTTTACACACGTAGCAATGCATCAAACGGGGCCACTGTAAAAGGCATTAATATGGAGATGAAGATAAAAACCCTGGAGAATTTCTCTTTTGTTTCAGGATTTACCTTTCAGACAAGTAATTATGATGCTATCCAGCAATTTGACCACAATAGCTTTTTCAGGACTCCCGGGAACTACGGATTTTTCGCTGCAGACTGGGATTTTGCAAAAAGTCTGTGTCTTTCCGCTACCGGAACTTATACCGGGAAAATGCTTGTCCCCTATTTTGGTCCACGGGCCGATTCCGATGCAGGTGAACTGCGTGAATCAAATCCTTTTCTGGATCTTGGGACAAGACTTTCGTACAATATAAAACTGAATGGAGCAGGAATACAGTTGTATGTTGGTTTAAAGAATATTTTCAATTCATACCAGTCGGATTTCGATTCCGGAATAAACCGCGACCCGGGTTATATTTACGGACCGGTTTCGCCACGAACCGTATATCTTGGAATAAAATTCGGAAACCTGCTCAACTAATGTTAGTTTAAAAACTTTCAATGAACAATTAAGTACCTGATAAAACTCTGTTTAACGATAAAAAGCAAAACAACCACAATATATTTCCAATTTCCCCTAATTTCTTTAACTTGTATTGATTTTGTGAAGGTTGATAGTTGGCTCGGGAAATAAGTCTATTATTCCTGTGTGACTGACAGGGCGGAGCTTTGAGAAGACAGGTAAACAGAACATTAGGATAATACAGTTATTATGAAAGAAGCATCAGAAATCACAACAGAAATTCTGGATCTTATTAAACATTGGGAACCCAAACTTGAATCATTGTCCGATATCGCTATTTCCGGTCTTAAAAACAATCAAAACAGATCCATAAAAATGATCCTTGGACATTTAATTGACTCTGCATCAAATAACACCCATAGAATAATTCATCTGCAGAATCTCCCGGATCCACTTACCTTTCCGAATTATGCTTCCTATGGAAACAATGACAGGTGGATTGCTATTCAAAATTACCAGGATGAAGACTGGCATAACATGATTCAACTCTGGAAGTATTCGAATCTTCATCTTTGTCATATTATAAAGAATGTAGATAACACCAAACTTGAAAACAGGTGGATTGCCGGACCTGACAGGCTGATTTCTTTGGAAGAAATGATTATTGAGTATTTAAAACACTTTAAACTGCATCTCCTGGAAATTAACGACCTCATCCTGCTTGGGGAAAAGGTGTAAGTCAACGGGCATTGGGCAAAAGACACCGGGCAATGGCGATATAAAAGATTGATCTGATGATATAAACATCTGTATGCAAATACACGACTGGAATCCTGATTTGTATCAAAAATTCGATAAGGAATGTATACAGCCATCGATAGACCTGGCTGTAAGGATTGATTATCCGAATCCCGAAAGAATTATTGATATCGTCTGTGGGCCCGGCAACAACACAAAGAACCTTTACAAAAAGTGGACTTAGGCAGAAATTACCGGAGCAGATAATTCACCTGCAATGATCAGAAAAGCCACTGAAGATTATCCTGATCAAAAATAAATATTATTTGATACCGGAAAAGATATTTAAATGAAAAATTTGATCATATCCATAATATTCGGAATATTCTCACAATCAGCTTTCTCCCAGAAGGTCACAGAAAGAGCCTTCAGGCAAATCTTTGATAAATATGGAGTTAAGGGTTGTTTTGTATTATTCGACCAGGCAGATAACGAATATATAAAATATAATCCTGCCCTGTGTGATACAGGATATATCCCGGCATCCACCTTTAAGATACCCAACTCGTTGATTGCACTGGAAGAAGGTGTAGTAAAAGATACAAATCAAATTATCAGTTGGGACGGACATGAATGGCCAAGTAAATCCTGGAACCGGGACCAGACCTTAAAATCAGCAATAAAATATTCCTGCGTATGGGTCTACGAGGGATTTGCAAAGCAAATAGGAATTGTGAAATACCAGGATTATATTAATTCGTTTAACTATGGAAATAAAAACCTTACCGGGCCGCCAACAAGGTTCTGGTTAGCCGGATTATTCAGGGTAAGTGCTGATCAGCAGATTGATTTCCTGAGAAAATTCTACAATTATCAATTGCCGGAAATATCCCATCGGTCAACCGATATAGTCAAAAATATCATTGTGCTGGAAAGAACAGGGAACTACACATTAAGCGGTAAAACAGGCGGCGGAATGTTATCGGACACAGATTATATAATGTGGCTGGTCGGATACGTGGAGAAAAACTCAAAGCCTTATTTTTATGCAATGAACTTCAGGACCAATGATTTTACAAATACCAGCCAGGCACGATACGATATAACAAAAGAGATACTTAAAGAACTTAAATTAATAGAATGAAATTGAACATGACTTGCACCATTTCAAAAACGTCAAAATCCGAATAAAATGAAAGAAAGAGACAGACTGGTGAAGATCTACACCGGGACGGAAATGACAGTGTTGCTTCTAAAAGGTCTGCTTGAAGAAATAGGTGTGCCATCGACAATCCAGAATAACCATAAATCCGGGGTTGAGATAGGATATATAGGAAGTGTTATGTCCGCTGTGGATATATATATCCGGCAATCTGACTTTGAGAAGGCAGAGCCGGTAATCCGGGATTTTATTGCCAGGAACAAATACTAAAATTCGTCGCACTTATCTCATACCGCATACCTCATACCGCATACCACTATGCATGTAAATCTCCCTCCTCATGAAAACCTTCCTTACTTTTATTCTTCTGTGCAGTTGCTGCCTGGTTCTTGAAGGACAGGATCGATTTGTGGCTATAAATGGACAAAAATTCCCTATTAAAGAGCTGGGTGCCGGACCAATAACTGTAATAATTGAAAACGGTATGTCAGACAGTCTCGAGGTCTGGCAATCAATGCCGGACAGCGTTTCATTATTTGCTCATGTTCTCTTATATGACAGGGCAGATATCGGTAAATCCGGCCCCTCACTGGAGAAAAGAACGATACCCAATATGGTAAATGAACTAAGAACAATCTTAGAGGATCAAAATATAAATCTCCCTTATGTCCTGGTGGGGCATTCTCTGGTAGGTCTTACTGCACGCTATTTTGCAGGTAACTACCCGGACGAGGTTAAAGGATTATTATTGCTTGACCCGGCCCCGGAATCATAAATACAACCTGCCCCGCCAATTTACCGTAACAATTCTGGTTACATCATCCTCGAATTGAGTGTGTACATAACCCAGAGGGTCCCTCCCACGAATATAAACAACAGGAGTGCTGTAAACAGAAGTGCTATCACGTTCCATCGTTGTGCCGATGATTTGTCGAGGTGCAGGAAGTAATGAAGATGGACGAGCATCTGGGCAAAAGCTGCCACGAACAGACCTGCCATAACGGCTTTACGACTGAAGGTATGACTTATGACCATTCCGAATGATATGACAGTTAGCAGAAGTGCCAGGATAATGCCAGTTATATAGGCTTTTTTAGTTATCCTTGCTCCCATCTCTTCGTTATGTGACTGATTCATTGTAGATCTTTTTAAATTCAGTTAATATTTCTGCAACCTTTTCAGATAAGTCGCATCAGGTAAACTCAGATAAGTCTCATCAGGTAAACAAAGCTGAATACACCTATCCATACAATGTCGAGGAAATGCCAGAATAGGCTCAGTCGCATCATACGCGATCTTATTCCCTCTGTGATGCCGGCTTTCATAACCTGACCCATCATTACGAAGATCCAGACCAGGCCGAAGAAAACATGTGTCCCGTGAGTACCCACAAGAGTAAAGAAAGCTGACAGGAACCCACTTCTGTCGGGACCGGCACCTTCTGCGATCAAACCGGCAAATTCGTTTATCTCCATACTTATAAATCCCAGTCCCAGCAGGGCTGTTATAATCAGTCCGGCAATAACCTGTTTCTGTTTTCCATTGTGCAGGGCAATAATTGTAAGGCCAAAGGTAAAGCTGCTTATCAAAAGGAACATTGTCTCTAGAAACAGGTAAGGAAGATCAAAGATATCCTTTGGCGCAGGTCCCCCGGCTGTGTTAAAGCCTATTACCGCGTATGTTGCAAACAGTACAGAGAACAGTACAAGGTCGCTCATGAGATATATCCAGAAACCGAAGGTCCTGATCTCAGCATGATCGAGATGTTCCGGATCTACGGCATGTACTGAAGCATTCTGTGAAATGTTAGTATTCATTACTGTATATTTTTAATTATTCTTTCTTTTCTTCATTAACAAGTGCCAGAGCCTTGAACCGCTCATCTTCAATTCTTTTAACCTCGGCAGCCGGTATCACGTATTCTTCATCGTCATGAGCCGAGCCGATAATCACTGTTGTGATTACACCGAGGATACCGGCAATGGCGAGCCACCAAATATCCCATACCATAGCAAAACCAAAGACCAGAACAAACCCGCCGATAACTGGTCCACGGATCACATTTTTCGGCATGATAATATCGTGATATTCATCCGGTTGCTTATATGCCGTTCCACTCTCTTTCATGGCCCACCACTCATCCCTATCATCAACTTTCGGAATAACAGCAAAATTATACACAGGGGGCGGAGAAGAGCTCATCCATTCCAGTGTACGTCCGTCCCACGGATCGCCTGTCCTATCAATATTTTTCTTACGATCGCGAATACTTATATAGAACTGAATGATCTGTGCCAGGACACCGGCGCCGATTATCAAAGCACCGAATACTGCTACTATTAACCAGGGCTGCCATGCCATGTTAACATAATGTTCCAAACGACGAGGCATTCCCATGAATCCAAGTACATACAATGGCATAAAAGCAACCATAAAACCTATTGCCCAGCCCCAGAAAGCTCTTTTCCCCCATTTTTCGTCAAGCCGGAAACCAAATACTTTCGGGAACCAGTATGATAATCCCGCGAAATAGCCGAACAGGGCCCCAGGGATAAGCATATTATGAAAATGAGCAATAAGGAACAGGCTGTTATGTACCACATAATCGGCCGGTGGTATGGCCATAAGGACACCTGTCATTCCCCCGATAACGAATATGGAAAGAAAACCCAGGGTCCAGTACATGGGTGTTTTGAATGAGATTCGCCCCCTGTACATGGTAAAGAGCCAGTCATATATCTTCACCCCTGTTGGTATCGCAATAAGCATGGTGGCAATGCCGAAGAAAATATTCACATCCACAGTATTACCCATGGTAAAGAAATGGTGTAGCCATACGGTAAATGACAGGATCATTATCGCTGCTGTTGCCCATACCAGTGAAACGTACCCAAACAGTTTCTTTCTCGAAAATGTAGCGACCACCTCTGAGAAAATACCAAATGCAGGCAGAATAACTATATATACTTCAGGATGTCCCCACATCCAGAAGAGGTTGTTCCACATCATCATATTGCCACCCAATTCGTTGGTAAAGAAGTGCATTCCAAGGTAACGGTCGAGGGTAAGCAGGAACAGTGCACCGGTAATTACTGGAAAAGAAAGTATCATCAATACATTGGTTGTGAGGGTTGTCCAGGTAAACAACGGCATTTTCATAAATGTCATACCCGGAGCACGCATCTTCACAATGGTAACCAGGAAGTTAATTGCAGTTAACAGTGATCCTACTCCCGCAATCTGGAAGGCCCACATCCAGTAGTCCACTCCCACACCGGGATTATATATTTTTTCAAACAGAGGTGCCAGCCCCGACCATCCCGTATTACTGAATTCACCGACTCCAAGCGAGATCATGATCAATCCTGCTCCTGCAGCAGTGAGCCAGAAACTTATTGAATTAAGAACAGGGAAGGCCACATCGCGAGCACCAATCTGGTGAGGGATGACAAGGTTCATAAGTCCTACCACAAAGGGCATAGCCGCAAAAATGATCATGATGGTACCATGAGATCCAAATATCATGTCATAATGATGAGGCGAAAGGTATCCTTCACTCGCGCCAGCAGCCAATGCCTGTTGTGAACGCATCATTATTGCATCTGCAAAGCCACGAAGCAACATAATAAATCCCAGAACGATGTACATTACACCGATACGCTTATGATCGACACTTGTAAGCCATTCATGCCAGAGATAAGACCACTTCTTGAAATAGGTTATAAGACCCAGAACAATAAGGCCAGCTAAAGTGGCACTAACCACAGCCCCCATTATGATAGGATCATCAAATGGGAGATCCGATAAGGTCAACTTTCCAAACATATTATTTCTCCTCCATTGTTTTAGTTTGTACATGTCCCGAATCGGACTTCATCATCACCTGATCATCATCTTCATTCATGCGGGTAGAATCCTGCATTCTGTGCCCATGGTGCATATCATCCATATCACCTGTCATCCCCATTTTCTGATCGGTACCACCCATCCAGCCCATAAACTGCATCATAATATGGTTAAAAAGACCGGGAGCTACTGACGAATAAAGTGTTACAGGATAATTTATATTGGGTTCGCTGAACTCCTGAAACGTGGCCAGGTTCATAACTTTTGGTGACCTGTCGGCCTCATCAACCCATTCCTTGAATTTTTCCTGAGATGTGACCACCGCATCGAAATGCATGGTCACATATCCGTTTCCACTAAACTCCATATTCTGACCGAGGTAAGTTCCTTCATGTTCAGCAAGCAGATTAAGCCTCGTTCTCATACCCGCCATCACATAGATCTGGCTTCCCAGCTGTGGAATAAAAAATGAAGTCATCACCGATGCCGAGGTCAGTTTGAAGCTTAGAGGCGTATTTACCGGTAACACCAGGTGATTTACCACGGCAATGTTATAATCGGGATAGATGAATAACCAGTTCCAGTCAGTAGATACTACTTCAATATTTACAGGCTTCACTTCTGATTTCAGAGGTTTATAGGGATCCAGCTCATGTGTCTTAACCCATGTCAGCCAGGAAAGTGATGTCACAATGGCAAGAGGCACCAGCCAGATAATCCATTCAAGTTTGTAGGAATGAGCCCACTCCGGCCTGTAAGTCGCCTTCTTGTTTGAAGCACGGTAATGCACTGTAAACCAGATGACCAAAACAAAAACGGGAAGGACCACTATCAACATAAGTATAAAGGCTATCTTTATCAGTAAAGCCTCCTCTGAACCTATCGGGCCCTTGGGATCCAGGATAACCAGCTTGCTGCAGCTGCTAAGAAAGACCATTGCCAATAACAGCACAGATCCGGTTAAAAATTTGCTGCGATTTTTTACCATATTGTATTCCCTTAGTTAGGTTAGTATGATATTTCTAAGAACCAGGTTTCGTTTGTTAAAGTTAATTAAAAAAAGGAAATATTATGTAACTTTAGTAGCAATTGGCAGGGCATCAAAAAAAATACAAAATAACCTGCGTTAAGATTAAATAGTAAATAGTAAAAATTGCTACAGACATGAAAAGAAAAACAATGCTCTTACTCTTTCCTTTTCTGATCATCCCATTTACAGGGAAAGCGGATGTATGGTCCAAACCCTCTGTAAAGGAATACTACTCACAGAACAGGAACTACAAGCTTGTTGTCTATCCGACAATTACACCGGAAAAATATGCTGAATGGAACAATTACAGGAATCTGGACACTCAATTAAGTAAATCGGAACAGAAGAAAAAAGAACGCTTCTTAAGCAGCCTGACAGCCAGTGACACGGTCTTGATACCCTGTACAGGAATACTCTACCACGTGTCCGGGAATGATACGGTAAGGATATGGGAAAGGAAGCTCCTGAATTCAGTGTGCCCGGTAACAGCCAATGTCTCCAACAACGGATCCTCAGTCGTCACCTTCGACAATTGGTATTCCAACGGGTACGGGGTGAATGTAATGGTTGTTTATAATGAAAAAGGGGATGCCAAAAGAACATATAAGCTAGAAGAAATAACTCCTTATCCACTGAATGATTACTTCACCTCCCTGTCATCTATATGGTGGAATGCCGGAACAAGGTTCATTGATAATGACAGGATCGAAATAGGATTCCAGAACGAAAAACATGCTGTTATTAAGAGAATCTATAATACAAAAACTTACATGTTTGAAGTCCGGTAATGATAAAATCAAGAATTAGGATATTTTGAAATCCAACAATTATAAATGGTGTCCAAAAGGCATTTTAACTGCAAAGCCCGCCCGACTTAACTTCGTTCGGGCGGGCTCCGTGGCTAGTGCTTTTTTTGCAATTGGACTCCTTTTAATTCATAGTACCTGAGACAGTTCCCTTAATATAGTAAGGCCTATTATTTGCCTCCCAGTACTTCGTTTACCTTATTATAAAGTGCTTCACCCCTGAGGTTCTTTGCTATTATGATACCCTTGTCATTAAGTAGAAAATTAGCAGGAATAGCACTAACTGCATAGAGCTTTGCGGCGGCATTATTCCAGAACTTCAGGTCCGAAACCTGTGTCCAGGTAAGCTTATCATGATCTATAGCGCTAATCCAGTCCTCTTTGTTTCTGTCGAGTGATACACCGAATATGTCAAATCCCTTTTTATGGAACTGATTATAAACTTTAACAACGTTCGGGTTTTCCTGTCGACAGGGAGTACACCATGCTGCCCAGAAATCGATCAGCAGAAGTTTTGATCCTACCTTTGAGTAGAGTGAAACAGGGTTCCCGTTGACATCATTCATAGTAAAATCAGGGGCTTTCTGACCAACGGCAACTGTCTTCATGATTTCAACCCTCTTCTTGAGGTCCTTTATTATTGGCAGTTTAGTCAGTGTGGTATCAAGTCCGTTTATCATTGAATCGATTTCGGGAGCATCCATCTCGTAGCTAAGGCTTACAACCAGGGAAGGTGTGACATATGAAGACGGGTGATTCTTGATAAATTCCTTCTGGAGCTTAGTCATCTCGGTCTGGATTGAATCAATCTTATTCTCAAAGTAATTCGCTTTGGCTTCGTCTCCGCTGTTATGAGCAGCCTGGTATCCGATATAGTCATTTGAATATTCCTGTGTGAGAGGTTTGTTTGCATCAATAAATGACATATACTGATCCTCTGTTTTTGAACCGGTAAAAGTTGCTTTATACAAAGAATCGAGAGAACCCGTTATGGTAATATCTGAATTCTCGAGGTAAAAAGATGTTCTCTTTCTTGAATTTCCTGCAACAAGCTGAACCATCTGGGGATAGTCAATTGATCCGCCTTTCATGGTAAAATGATCTTTATTTGAGACAGCCGAATCGATGGTAATTATCTTCCCTGCTTCTCTTTTCTGCAAGTAGAAAGTGACAGAATCAGAACCTTTGATATTTCCATTTATTACATAATGTGGTTCGGAAGAACATGCAGCAAGAAGAAGTGTAAAAGTGACAATGTAACTTAGCTTTTTCATTTCCAATGTTTTTGATTTTGTATCTGTTATATAAGAATTTATTTGTGCAAAGATACAAAATAATGAAGATCATGTTTCCCTTTTAAAGTATTTGTCAAGCAACATGGCAGCTGCTTTATACGAAGTGATCTTACCCTCAGCCAGTTGGTCCTCTATTTCGGGCCTGTAATGTCTGACGTCATAATTATCATAAAATGAATTATGAAGTTGCTCCACTATAGTGCTGTGCATTCTTGCAACAGACTGTTGTTTCCTAAGTTCTTCAAAGTAACCCGATTGCCTGGCAAAGTCAAAGTATTCAAGTATGGCGTTCCATAATTCTGTTATCCCTGTCTTCTCGCATGCCGAACATGTAAGTACCTTTGGTTTCCAGCCGGAAGGTCTTCCGGGTAACAGGTGCAGTGCATTCTGGTATGACAACCGTGCAAGTTCTGCAACTGTTTTATTGTCTCCATCAGCCTTGGTTATGGTTATGAGGTCTGCCATTTCCATAATTCCCCGTTTAATTCCCTGCAACTCATCACCTGCCCCTGCAAGCATAAGCAGGAGAAAGAAATCGACCATAGATGCCACTTCTGTTTCAGATTGTCCCACCCCCACTGTTTCCACCATTATTGTATCAAAACCGGCAGCTTCACATAGTATTATTGTCTCTCTTGATTTCCTTGCAACCCCTCCCAGGGTTCCTGAAGTTGGAGAAGGCCTGATAAAAGCATAAGGATGGATACTGAGTCTCTCCATCCTGGTCTTGTCGCCAAGGATGCTTCCTTTCGTTTGCTCACTGCTTGGATCTATTGTCAGAACAGCGAGCCTGTGACCCTGACCTGTAATATATAGTCCAAGTGTTTCAATGAAAGTGCTTTTGCCGGCTCCGGGAACACCTGTAATACCAATCCTGACAGACTTTGAACTGTAAGGCAGACATTTCTCTATTATCTCCTGGGCCATGGAATAATGTTCTGCCAGGGAACTTTCGACAAGCGTTATTGCCTGGCTCAGGATTGTCCTGTTACCGCTAAGTATTCCCTCAACATATTCATCAACCGTGTATTTCTTGCGGCCTTTCCTGTTAAGCCCTGACAACACATCAGGATTGATACTGGGGGGTTGAGTAACGCCCTCATTAACATTCAGTGCACTTTTAGATCCTTTTGGCCTGTTCATAATACCGCCAATTTACCACAAAAAAAATCAAAGAGGCTGTATCAGGAGAATAATTACCTTGGATGCCTGATTACAGCCTCTTTGGAACAATTAAAATAAAATATCCTAACTTATTTTGCTGCTGAAGGCTGCTCAACGTCAGCCGTAAGCATCAGCACCACTTCTGAATTCTTCGGATCGTTTGTATAAACATAGATTGCCTTTGTGACCTTGCCTGAATAGCTGCCCGAATTGAAGACAGCCTTAATGGCACTCGATTCACCGGGCTTTATCCCGACTCCCTGCTGGCCCTGTTGAACTGCAGTACATCCGCATGAAGCCCTGACATACCTGATCATAAGGTCTCTTTTACCGGCATTGGTAAATTTGTATTCAACATCATTCTGTGTATTTCCCTTTATCTTACCAAGATCAACGGTATTGGTCGCTAGCTTAAAGACAGGTGCCTTTTCAAGATCTTCCTTGGAAAGTGAAGAGAAGTCCTCAACCAGGTTAGCCGATACATAATAGTAAACATTCTGAAGAGGTACGTCGTTCAGTTTGATCCTGATCATGTTACTTACATTACCCCAACTGGAATTTTTGGTAGCATCATAGGTGCCTTCGATAAGGCCTGTCCCTCCGGGCTTCAGCGTTTCGGGACTGCATTTAAGGCTGAGATATGCAGGCACTCCTTCAAAATCAACCTTCACAGGTTCCTTTGACGGATTTATCACCTTCATAACCCTTATCTTCTTTTCTGTCTTCTTTATTGTCGTGAACGCAAGATGATTACTCTCAAACCTGATCTGGCCGACAGGGAATGTATACAGCTCCTCCATGGTCTTCTCATGAGGAATTACTTCTCCCTTGATTACCAGTACAGTAACCTGAGGTGTTGTATTGGAATAAACTGAAAGAGTTTTATTGAACTTACCGGGCCTGTTTCTTGGATCATAGATTGCAGTTATTTTACCTTTGCCCCCGGGGGGAATTGGTTGTTTTGTCCATTCAGGAGTTGTGCAGCCACATGATGCCACTATATTCTGTATCACCAGAGGAGTGCTGCCGGTGTTTGTAACAGTAAAATCATAAGTCTGTCTTCCTGCCTCTTCCTTGAAAGTCCCGAAGTCATGCTGAGTATCAGATAACTTCATTGTAGTCTGCGCAACCTGGGCTTTTAAAGCCACACCGATCACCAGGAGAGAAACAAATAAAAGTACCTTTTTCATCATAATATAATTTTAAAATTCAAAATATGACGGAACCCGGTTGCCCTGCATAACAAATGCAGTATTACAGTACATACCAGGTTTCTTTATTTCCATAGAAAAACTGCAAGGTTAAAAAAACTAAATAAGCATACAATTTTAATCACGGTTATTTTGTTCTTTACAATAACAACATATTCCGGAATTTGGTTGCATCACATGATTCAAAAATCAGACCGAACAATAAAACTTTTAAAACATGTAAAAGTAATAAAGTTTATATTTTTAATACAGTTTAAGACATAATATCATTAGTTTTGTCGTTTAACCCATATATTTCTGGAATATAATTTGTTATTTTTAGACCTGATAATACCTTTTTGGAACCTCGGATATAATGAACATTAAGAAACTGACTATAACCGCTTTAGCCTCCCTGCTCTTTCTCAGTGCTAATGCTCAGTTTTATAACGGGCTCCAGATGACTTTTGGAAAAAACCGTGTCCAGTATTATGATTATTTCTGGTCATTTTACCGGTTTGATGATTTCGATTGTTATTTCAATGAGTACGGTGCTGATCTTGCCCAGTTCACAGCAAACTATGCGAAGAAGAAGCTTGCAGAGATTGAGGATTATTTTGATTACACTCTTGAGAAAAGGCTTATTTTCATCATTTATAATAAAAATGCTGAATACAAACAGTCAAACATCGGCCTGGTAACCTTTGATGATGATACTTACAATACGGGGGGGTTCAACAGGATCATAAAAAACAAGGTATCCCTTTATTATGAGGGTGATCATGTTGCCTACGAGCACCAGATAGCGGCATCCATAGCCGAAGTCATTGTAAATGAGATGCTCTATAATGCCGACATGAAGGACAGGGTATCCAGTTCATCCGTAATATATATGCCTGACTGGTATATAAAGGGTCTTATACGTTATGTTGGCTATGGCTGGTCGATGGAAGCTGAAAACAGGGTTAAGGATGGCCTGCGTTCAGGAAAATTCAAAAACATAAATCACCTGGAATATAATGATGCCATTGATGCAGGACAGTCATTCTGGAGGTTTATAGGTAAGAAATATGGCGACGCCATAATACCTAACATCATCTATCTCACGAAGATATATAAGAATGTCAATGACGGGTTTCTGTATGTAATGGGTAAAAAACTGAAGGAACTTCTTAAAGAGTGGAAACAGTTTTATACTGAGGAGTATTCAGCCGATCAGGACAGGCCGGCCGATGACAACAGTGTTATAAAGAAATCGAAGAAAGACCAGATCGTACAGCAGGTCAGGGTTAGCCCTGATGGAAAGTACATTGCCTATGTGACCAACGACTGGGGAAGAAAAAGAATATGGCTGTACGATCAGACTACTGGCAAACAAAAGATCATTTTCAGGAAAGAGCCGAAGTTTGAGCAGGTAACAGATAACACTTATCCTGTCATTGCTTGGCATCCCGGCGGAAAGATACTTACTTTCATCAATGATGAAAAAGCTGCACTGGTGATATACTTCTACAGGGTTAATGACAGAACCAGGGAGAAAAGAAACCTGCTGTATTTTGACAAAGTGCTCGACTTTTCCTATTCACCTGAGGGATCGCGCCTGGTCTTCTCCGCCGTAAAAGATGGTATAACAGATATATTTATTCACACAATAGCATCGGGTACCAATGAACAGATCACCCGGGATGTTGCTGACGATCTTAATCCTTCTTTTCTTAAAAATGCAAAGAATGAAATAATCTTCTCGTCCAACAGGGTATCCGATACCCTGACAAATACAGCGGATCCCTTTGCAAGGCTGTCCCTGACCTTCGAGCTGTACACCTATGATCTTGACAAAAGAGGTAATGTACTCACGAAGCTGTCTGAAGGTGATTATGCAGACCGGTTTGAGGCAAATGGAATTACCAGAAACAAGCTTGTATACATTGGCGACCAGAATGGTATAATGAACAGGTTCACAGCAAGGTTTGACAGTACCATCAGCTTTGTTGACACAACAACCCATTACAGGCATTTTATCAAATCTTTGCCTGTAACCAATTACGACAGGAATATCCTGGATCAATCGGTCGCGGACAACGCCGATCTCTTCAGTGAAATTATATTCAGGAACCGTAAATATGAGCTCAGGAAAGGCTCCATGAATAATTCCAGGCCTGTTGCTTCATCCGATTTTGTCAATACCAGGTACAGGAATGATAGGAACAGGTTCATTCATAAGGCTGACAGTATAGAACAGTTGAGACAGTGGCTCATCAGGGAGGACAAAAGAAGAAGGGACACATTGACAAAACCATTATACGAGTATTATGTAAAGAATGAACCTATTGATATTACCCATTATATCTTTGAAAAAGAAAAGCAGAATTACTATGACCAGCTGTGGCGCAAGAAATATATGGATATCGACCTGGATACCGGAAGGCTCAAGTTACCGCTGATAAGAATATACGAGACATCATTCTATAATAATTACATAGCCGCACAGATCGACTTCAGCTTCCTTAACAACTCATACCAGGTTTACAGCGGAGGAGCGCCCTATTTCAACCCGGGGATCAACGTACTGACACGTATCGGAGCAATAGACCTGTTTGAAAACTACAGGATAACCGGTGGCTTCAGGTTCTCAGGAAACTTCGACAGTAATGAATACCTTCTCAGCGTAGAAAATCTGAAAGGAAAATTTGACAAGCAGTTAGTTTATCACAGGGAGTCATTCTTCAGCTCCAATGACTCCGGCGCACTTTTCAAGATACATACCCAGACCGTCCTGTTGTCATATGCAAAACCTATCACCCCTGTTCTGGCTCTTAAGGGGACAATATCGTACCGTAATGACCAGTATGTGCTGTTGGCTACCGATATGGCTTCACTTAATGTAAAGAACCAGACCAGGAACTGGGGCAGTCTTAAAGGTGAGATTATCTACGATAATACCCGAAAAAGAAGCATAAACATCTATTATGGTACAAGATTCAAGATATTCGGGGAATACTACAGGGAGATAAAAAAGAAGAAGTCGGATATGATAGTGCTCGGGATTGATTACCGGAAATATATCAAGATAAGCCGTGAGTTGATCTGGGCTAACAGGTTCGCGGCAAGCACCTCGTTCGGTCCCACCAAGCTTATCTATTACCTTGGTGGAGTTGATAACTGGATGGGATACCTGTTCAACAAATACCCCATGTTTGATAATTCAATACCTGTCACCCCAAATGTTAACTACGGATTCCAGGCTCTGGCAACCAATATGAGAGGCTTCTCACAGAATATAAGGAACGGCAATAGCTTTGCTCTTATAAACAGTGAGATACGCTGGCCTTTCTTACGCTATTTCGCCGGTCATCCATTAAAATCAAATTTTCTTAACAGTCTTCAGGTGGTGGGTTTCGGCGATATAGGCACGGCATGGTCGGGAAAATCTCCATGGTCGGGGCAAAACGGGTACGACACCCAGACTATCGTCAACGGACCTGTGAAAGTTACTCTCGACTCAAACAGGAATCCTATTGTTGAAGGATTCGGAGCAGGAGCAAGAGCACAGATTTTTGGTTATTTCGTAAGGGCAGACTGGGCATGGGGCATTGAAAACAACTATATACTGCCCAGGATGTTTTACCTGTCATTCAGTCTCGATTTTTAATTGATCATCTTATAGAATCTCTTTTGAAGTGAAAAAATATATCCTTGAAAGATCATCCGGACTGAAAGATGA
>Ga0307440_1000173_pt1 | contig 29335 bp, 23 predicted proteins | sample SalMarWE160410MG_FD_202150 | JGI IMG/M metagenome (GOLD analysis project Ga0307440, IMG submission 202150) | Salt marsh sediment microbial communities from the Plum Island Ecosystem LTER, Massachusetts, United States - WE1604-10 | ecosystem: Environmental > Aquatic > Marine > Intertidal zone >...
GCAGTGCGTCCCGCGGGTCTTCCAAGGGGGCAAAATGTACGACAAGGGACCGGTCGAGGCAGGGTTCACCCATGTATGCTTCTCCGCCGACTTGCAAGTCAGCGGATTATCTACATTTCCTCATGCCGAGTCTAAAAGTACATCTTAATTCTCTGATGCGATTGCCCTGCAGCCATGTCCGACGTTACTGCGTATGAAATTGACCTTGCGACACAGACGCTAGGACGTGCCGGACCTAAGATCAGCGGTACGCAAGAAGACAAGGAACGTCGGATCATCGATGCAATGCATACCCTCGGACCGACGCGGGGGTATTCCTGCCGGCAACTTCCCGATCAAGGATTGGTGCAACGCTTTATCGAGCTGCTAACCAGACGATATTGTGGCGTACCTGATACGCCGCCCGAGGCCACTGGCGCGCACATCATTAACTATGGCTCGCCCATCGGGCATCGGAGCCGCGGCACCTTAAGAATTGGCGTACTGCCATCTGGCTTCAAGAGTCAAGGCACCCCCAGTCCAAACCCGCAAGCGGTCGCATCCAATGGGCATGGCTTATGCCAGGCAGGCGTCCCATTCTTCAGCTTCACTTTTTTGCCGCAAAATAGCACGGGCGATATAGATGTTTACTTCGGCGGGGATCCCTCGCTTGGCACACCGGGCAGTCCGCTCGGCATTGCTAATTGGGCGCGGGGAGGCAGCCTTAAAGTTGACGCCGGAACGGTATGGGCACAACGACTTCTGTTCTCGCTAGGCTATTACTCGCTACGGTTCTCAAAGCGCACGGATGGCCAGAACTGGAACCGGCAGGAAGACATTCCCGATGTCGGATCTTTCGACGGGCGTGTCTCGCGACATTCCACCCGCCGAGCCATGACGGTTATCCGAACGAGAGGCTGTTCATGGCCTGGAATGGGGCCTGAGGTGATCCAAATATTTATTGGCAGTGAATCCCTATCTCGATGCGTGTACCGCTCAGCAGCGGATCGACGTCGGCACGTTCGCCCGCTCTGCGCTGATCGGGCTCAACCATCCGCTGGTGTTGGCCTGGAAGGGGTTCCTGGAGATTTCGGAATCTCCTGGAAGGGATTCCTGGAGGTTCCGGAATCTATCGGTTTAGATACAGCTTCGGAGGGTCTTGGTCGCGTCAGCAAAAGATCGCTAGCCGGGGAACCTCACTGGCGCCTGCCTTTGCGGTCTTTGCCGGCCAGATGTACATGCTCTGGAAGAGCGTCGACAGCGACACCGGTGTCTATCACCCGGTGCTTCTGGACCCGGGCAACGGTATCTGGGGTCCTCAGCAGCAAGTCACCTATACCGACGGCGGCAATCTTGCCACGAGCCAGACGCCGCTCCAGATCGGTACCAGCGACGGGCCTGCGGCTTCGGTCCGCAACAGCGAGTTGATCCTGATATGGCAAAGGGTTCCAGGAGACCACCCGCTTTGGTTCTCGCGACTCACGGCGAGGACCTTTTCTGGCCAGGTGAACAGTCCCAACCTTGGCAGCGAAGCCGGACCGGCAATTGCGCATCTGAACGGGCGTCTGGTTTCGGCATGGCGGGGCATTGGGAACGACCACAGCATTTGGGTGTCTCCCCTCGGCTGAACGCCGGGGGCTTTGGCTCGCCACCGTCACCGTCAATGACCAGCTCGTTAACGTCGGCCGAAATGCCAGGCCGTGCCCGGGTGGTCACGACGCAGATTGGAACCTGCGCGGCGGCGGCGTCGCAAGTTGTGACGATGCCGGTCACGTTTGAATTGTGATAGGTGTTGCCCGCCCCGCAATTGGCCCAAAAATCCATTGCAGAGACGGCGGTGCGGTGTGTTGTCCAGCCACGATTGGTCTTCGGAATCGGTCCTAAAGGAGGAGCACCCGATGTCTTCGATTCGTGCGAGAAAATCGATTTCGTGTGGATGCCTCGCATATATATCCGCACTCATCGGAGTGTATTCGGAGGTGGGAAGCGCTGACGGAACGCGATATCCCGCAACTATGTGTCGGCAATGGGCCGGGCCAGCAGGATCTCTGTACTTCGGGAGCTATGTCGCGCCCCCGCTTCCGCTTCATTCCACGCCGCAGGAAAACGGTGGTTCTTGCCCGCCACCACAAGCCGGCGGTTGCCCCCCTTGTAACAGCATCGCCGCGTGTCGAAACAACCCGACCTACAGTATCAGAGTCGACTGCCCAATCCCAAAGTCCTTTCCGGATTATGGCGTGCAGGATGTCACGGTGGATGTGATCGACCGGCACGATACCCTGAATGTGCAGTGCTGGCTGACAAGTGCGGCGTGGGTGAATGCGAACAACAACTTCCAGCAGTCATCCAAGACGCTATCTACGAGCGGGAGTGGAAACAACATACAACCGCTCGATCTTGGCAAAATGGGCCCCGCGCCCGTGTCTCCAAATGGGCCCGTGCCCCACTGGTATATATCGTGCTCAATCCCGGCAAGCGGGGCCATTGTTTCTTATTTCGTGAGAGAAGCAACGTCTCCGCTCCCTTGAGTTAGACGACCGTGAGAGCAGGGCGGTTAGCGCTCGGTGACGTGTTGTCTGCGTGGCCGCGCCCAGAATACCGAAGGTCTTCAAGCGAGGACGCCGCTCCCGCCTGGTGAGAGGGCGTGCTCGGTAACGTGGGTGTCGTTCATTCCAGCGCCTCAGAGCGACGAATCATGCTTCTTGTCGGACTGCAAGAATTCGACTGATCTGTAACGATTTGCGGCCCTCAAGGACCGGCTAGTGGTGTGGCGTCGGGACTATCGTGTCGATGCAAAGACGGCCGGTGTGATTACAACAATACGGAAGACAGGCGGCAAGCCAAATGGCGACGGACTCAATCGGCACATGCGCGGTCGTCTGCCCTCAGCATCATGGCATCGTCGCGCGGGAATTTCTTGAGATTGTGGCTCAACATTTTGTTGACCTGAAGGTCAACTGGCATTCGGGATCCCTATCCGACGACAGGTCTGACGTGTTGGTGCCGGTTGTTTCGCCGGCCGACTTGCCGGAGACCCATCGTCAGCTAGTTAATCTTAGGGCGATCCGACCCCACGTCCGCGTTCTTCCATTGACTGTGCAGCTGTCACACAGCGAAATCGCTTCTCTGGTTCGCGCGGGCGCCTGGGATTTTCTCAAGGTTCCATTTGAACCTGACGAGTGTGTGTCGAGGGTGCAGCGTTTGCTTGACGACCCCAGGGGCTGTCCGGGGACCCCGATCCGCAGTAGGCCGTCGTCAGGCCTGAGCACGTTGGTGGGCGCAAGCCCCCCTTTTCGGCATATCTTGGATCTTCTGCCGAAGGTTGCCGGGTGCGACTCCAACGCACTGCTGCTCGGCGAGACTGGGACCGGAAAGGAAGTTGTGGCCAGGGCAATCCACTACTGCTCTTCGCGAGCTGCGGGGCCCTGGGTTGCCGTTGATTGCGGCGCGATCCCGAGCCAGCTGATCGAGAGCGAGCTGTTCGGACACGTTCAGGGTGCCTTTACCAATGCACACCAGTCCCGAACCGGTCTTGTACAAGAGGCCGAGGGAGGCACACTGCTGCTCGACGAGATCGACGCCTTGCCGCTCACGGCCCAGGCGAAGCTTCTGCGGTTCATACAGGAGAAGGAGTACCGTCGGGTGGGCAGCAACAGGGTGGTCCACGCGGACGTTCGGATCATCGCCGCAAGCAATCGAAGTCTGCTGGGGCTCGTTGACCAGGGTCGATTCCGGCGTGATCTTCTGTTTCGCCTGAATGTCATCGAGATTCAGCTGCCGGCGCTGCGCGAGAGGCCGGAGGATATTCCGCTGCTCGCCTGTCACTTCGCCAAGCTCATTCCCGAGCGGAGCGGACGGGCGCCACTGAAGATCTCAGAGGCAGCGCTTGCCCAGTTGGCAAGTCACTCCTGGCCGGGAAATGTCCGTGAGCTGCGGCATACGATCGAGCGCGCAGTCTGGATGGCGGGCAGCGGATCTGATCGGATCGAGCACTTCGACCTTTTGAACGGCTCCATGAGCGGGGCAGCGACGCCATGTCCGGGGACAGGCACTTTTTGCGCTGAAAAATCTCGGGTTGTGGAAGCGTTCGAGCGAAATTACATCAATCGCGTGCTCGCGGCGTGCGCCGGCAATATCACCCAAGCCGCACGGCTCGCAGGGAAAAACAGGCGCGCGTTCTTTGCTCTGCTTCAGAAGCACAAGATCGACTCGGATGCATACCGGGGTAAGAAAGCGCTCGGCCTTGACTGAACTGTCGACCGCTTACCTGCCTTCGCCGTTTTCCTGGGATTCAACTGAGCCCGGCCCTTATCGTCTGCCCAGCCGGTGGGCGGATTTGAAAGTGACCTCTCTGTGCCGCCGTCAGACAGGTGCGGTAGCCCCCCCGTCGTAGGGCCCCTCCGCGTGGCGACTGCGGGCCAACAGCAGTCCAACCCGCCACGGGGCTGGTGTTGTAGATGGACTTGTTTCGCGCTGCATCTCCCGGCTTGCGCCCCGTCCCAGCCGATCCTGAACACCACCCCTCGCGTCTTTCCCGTCCAGCTGGGACAAATTGGTCCTAGAGGTAGGACACATTCGTCCTACCGTGGATCTGTCGAAGGATAAGGGCTGAGGGCGATATTCCGATGGTGGCAGTAGGACGTATTTGTCCTTGCGAGGGCGTTGGTCGCCAGAAAAAGGGGAGAGAAACAATTGGTTAAATGAGTAATGTGGGATGGCACGAGCCTGGCTATATCAATCTCGTCAGGTACTTCGATGGACGACTCCCAGGCCGCCGCGAAGCTTGCGATCGAGTTGTCCTGCTACTTGCGGCACAACCCGTTCGCCTGTGACACGCGGGAGGGAATTCGCGCATGGTGGCTCAGTGCTCGCCATATCAACGAGACCGATTTGTCCCAGGCGCTCGACTGGCTGGAGCGGGCGGGCGTTGTCGCATCTCACAGGGCGGCGGACGGCCGTGTCCGCTATCGCCGGGCCGATCCAAACGGAGACATGGACGTGTTGATCGAGCGTCTGATTCGGGAGGCGGAAGGACTCGTCTGACAGGCGCGGCAGCAATCCAGCAATCTTCAGGCAACCCGTGACGCGTTAACGGAGGACATCCATGCCAGCGGCACTGACTTATCCGGGCGTCTATATCCAAGAGGTGCCCAGCGGGGTCCGCACCATCGCCGGGGTGGCAACATCGATTACGGCCTTCGTCGGGCGCGCTGCGGCGGGCCCGACCGACGACCCCGTGATGCTCACCGGCTTTGCGGATTACGAGCGCCGGTTCGGCGGCCTGGACCTCGCGAGTCCGATGAGCTACGCGGTGCGCGACTTCTACCTGAACGGCGGCACCCAGGCGCTGATCGTTCGCGTTGCCCATGCTGACGCCAGTGCCGCCACCGTCATCCTGAGCGGCGACGGCAGCCCGGCGGGCGACATCGTGCTCGTGGCCTCCAGCGTGGGCGCATGGGGCAACCGCCTGTCAGCGGCGATCGACTACGACACCGACCGCGCGCTGCCGCGCGCCTCGCCACCGGCCGCCAACCCGGAGCGGTTCAACCTCACGGTGCGCTACCGCGTGCAGGCCGGCAAGGACAGCTTCGTCACCGAGACCTTCGGGTCGGTCTCCGTGGTCGACGGCGATCCGCGCTTCCTGCCGCTGGTGCTCGAGCGCGAGTCGGCCTACGTGCGCGTCGAAGGCGCGATGCCCGCGGAGCGGCCGCACACCAACGTCACCGGCTCGGGCGCGCAGCGGGTCGTCACGTGGGTCGATGCTGTGAGCGGCTCGGGTTCCGACGGCAGCGCGATCGACGACAACGACGTGATCGGCGAGCAGGACCCGAAGACCGGCATCTATGCGCTGAACCGCGCCGACCTCTTCAACATCCTGTGCATCCCGCCGCTGGCGCGCGACACCAGCGCGCTGCCGTCGAGCTGGACCGCCACATCGCCGGCGGTCTACCAGGCGGCGCTCGCCTTGTGCGTGCAGCGGCGCGCAGTGCTGATCGTCGATCCGGACCCGACCTGGGCGAGCTCTATCGACCGGGCCGTCTCCAACGCGATCGAGGGCCGCAACGACCTCAACCTCTCGGGCACGGATGCGCGCAACGCGGCGCTCTACTTCCCCTGCGTGCGCGAGGTCGATCCCCTGCGCGACAGCCGCATCGATACATTCGCGCCGAGCGGGATCATCGCCGGCATCATGGCGCGCACCGACGTGCAGCGCGGTGTGTGGAAGGCGCCCGCCGGCATTGACGCGTCGCTCAACGGCGTGCAGGACCTGCAGGTCAACCTGAACGACCTGGAGAACGGCCAGCTCAATCCGCTGGGCATCAACTGCCTGCGCTCGATGGGGGTCAACGGCCGCATCGTCTGGGGCGCACGCACGCTCCGCGGCGCCGACGAGAACGCCGACGAATACAAGTACCTGCCTGTGCGGCGCCTCGCGCTCTTCCTGGAGGAGAGCCTGTACCGCGGCACCCAGTGGGTGGTGTTCGAGCCGAACGACGAGCCGCTGTGGGCCCAGGTGCGCCTCAACGTGGGCGCTTTCATGCACGGCCTTTTCCGTCAGGGCGCGTTCCAGGGCGCAACGCCGCGGGACGCCTACTTCGTCAAGTGCGACAGCCAGACGACCACGCAGACCGACATCAACCTCGGGATCCTCAACGTGATCGTGGGCTTTGCGCCCCTCAGGCCCGCGGAGTTCGTCGTCATCCAGATCCAGCAGATGGCTGGTCAGATCCCCACCTAGCCGGGAGGCTCAGTCATGGCCCAATTCAGTGTCAACGCGACCCGGTTCGACCCGTACAAGAACTTCAAGTTTCGCGTGAAGTGGGATGGCCGTTACGTCGCGGGAATCTCCAAGGTGGGGGCGTTGAAGCGCAGCACCGAGATGGTCGAGCACCGCGAGGGCGGCGACCCGTCCACCTCGCGCAAGTCGCCCGGGCGCACCAAGTTCGAAGCCATCACCCTGGAGCGCGGGGTCACCCATGACACCGAGTTCGAGAAGTGGGCCAACAAGGTGTGGAACTTCGGCTCGGGCCTGGGCGCGGAGGTGTCGCTCAAGGACTTCCGCAAGGACCTCATCATCGAGGTGTACAACGAGGCGGGACAGCTCGCGCTCGCCTACAAGGTGTTCCGCTGCTGGGTCTCGGAGTACCAGGCGCTGCCGGATCTCGACGCCAACGCCAACGCGGTGGCGATCCAGACCATCAAGCTCGAGAACGAGGGCTGGGAGCGTGACTACGATGTGGTCGAGCCGTCCGAGCCGACCTTCACCGAGCCGGCGGCCTGACGGCGCCTTCATGCGCGCGCTCGGCCCCGCCGACCTGCTTGAGCTCTGGGAGACCTGCCTCGGGATGCATCCGCTCGACCGCAGCGCGCTCCTGTGCGCCTGGGCCCGCCCCCATCTGCCGGCAGATGGCATCGCCGACCTGCCTCTGGGGACGGTAACCGAGACCTTGCTGGAGCTGCGAGCCGTTAGTTTCGGGGCGCGCATCGCGAGCCACGTCGACTGTCCGCACTGCGGGGAGCGTTTGGCGTTGAGCCTGGAAACGGACCAGCTGCTCGGCGTGTCGCCCCGCGCGGAGGTGTCGCCGACGGTGGAAGTCGCCAGCTCGTGGGTCCGGGCGCTCGGCCTGCGCGACCTCGCCGCGGTGGCCCACGAGCGCGACCCCGAACGGGCGGCGCGTCTGCTTTTCAAGCGCTGCGTGCGAGACCGCGGCGACACCGCCGAGATCATCCCGAACCCTGATCTGCGGGCGGTCGAGGACGCGCTGGAGGCCCTCGATCCAAACGCCGATCTGGCGCTCGCTGCCCGATGTGAATGCTGCGGTGAAGACCTAACGGTCGCGCTCGACCCCGGCGTCCTTCTCTGGGACGAGGTTGACGCCCGAGCCCGGGCGCTACTGGGCGAGGTGCACCTTCTGGCCCGCGCTTACGGTTGGACCGAAGGTGAGATCCTTGGCCTCGGAGCGGCGCGACGGGCCGCCTATTTGGGGCTGGTGAACGGATGATGGGGCTGCTTCACCGATTGGCCGCGCGTGCCGCCGGTACGGCCACGGTGGCCCGCTCGGATGCACGTTTGCCTTATGGCGGCGCGCTTCCGTGGCACGACGTAGACGACGGGCTTGATCTTGCCTCGGAGCGGGACGAAGGCGTTTCCCCGCGGCTTGAGCGGACGGGTGCCGCTGGGCTTCCCCCGGAGCAGGCAGTCGCGGATCTGCCGTCCCGGTCGCCGCTTGCGGACCCGCAGACCGCGGCCACTCAGGCCCCCGCCCGAGCAGCCCGGCCGGACCCCGCGGGCTCAATCGCCCCGACCGTTGCGGCCCCGATGGTTGACGCGGGGACCATCACGGAGACGACCAATTTTCACCCCCGACTGTCGGCTTCCGACGGGACGCGGGCGACCTTGCCCGAGCCGGCCCGTCCCTTAGAGGCCGCCCCCAATGCGCGCCCCGGAAGCGCAGCCTGTCCCGAGCATGCGGACCTCGTCTCCGACGCCGCCGAGGCGGCACCGCAAGCAGGCGGTGCGGGGACGCCTCAGGTTGCTGGGGCTCGGTTGCGGTCTGGGCCGCAGCTCGCGCCGGCGAGGCCGGTCCCCTTGCTGCCGCCCGCCCCCGTCCCGCGCACCCTCAGCGCGCCGGCTGTGCAAGCCGGCGGCAGGGCAGGGGGGCCGCAGGTGGCGACAGGCGGCGCGGCGGACGCCGGCGGCGACGCGGCCGAGGTGCACATCCATATCGGCCGCATCGAGGTCACCGCCGCCCAGGAGGCAGCGACCCCACGCCGCAGACCGGCGCCGTCCCGGGCGCCGATGTCCCTCGACGCTTACCTGGACCGCCGCCGGCGGGGCAGCTCATGAGCACGGCACTCGCCATTGCCGGGGTCACGGCGGTGCTGCGGGACCTGCTCAACGACGGCCTGGTCAACCACAACATCAGCGGATTGGTGGGCAGCAGCGTAACCGTCAGCGTGCTCCCGCCCGACCGGGTGGTGCCCGCGAACGGAAACGAGAGCTCGCAGATCAACCTCTTTCTGTACCTGGTGACACCCAACGCCGGCTGGCGCAACGAGGGCCTGCCGTCCCGGGATGTCTCCGGGCGGGTGCGGCTCGCCAACGCGCCGCTGGCCCTCGATCTGCATTACCTGCTCTCCGTGTACAGCGGCGGCGACCTGCATGCCGAGATCCTCCTCGGCTATGCCATGCAGCTCCTCCATGAGCGGCCGGTTATCACGCGCGAGGCGATTCGCACGGCGCTCAACCCGTCTCCCGATGTGGGGAGCGTGCTGCCGACGGCCCTGCGCGCTCTGGTCGACTCGGGGCTGGAGGACCAGGTCGAGCTGGTCAAGCTCACCCCGCAGTACCTCAACACGGAAGAGATGTCGAAGCTCTGGACGGCGATGCAGAGCCATTTCCGGCCGACCGCCGCTTACACGGCCTCGGTGGTGCTGATCCAGGCGCAGCGGCCGGCCCGATCGCCGCTGCCGGTGTTGAGCCGCGGTGAAGTATTCACATCGCTCACCGGCGAGCGGCGCGACCGCGGCATCGCGGTCGTTCCGACCCTGTTGCCGCCGGTGCCTACCCTGACCACGGCGGTACCGCCGGGGCGCCAGCCCGTCGCGACAATCGGCGACACCATCGGACTCCAGGGCCACCACCTGGAGGGCAGCAACCGCGAGGTGGTGTTGACCAACGACCGCTTCGAGGTCGAGGCGACCATCCCGGCCCTGCCGCCGCCGTCTCCCGCCGTCGGGAGCGACGAGCTGATCGAGTTCTCCCTCGCGGGGGAGGTGGCCACGCTGCCCGTCGGGGTCTATCGCGTCGCGGCGCGGCTCGTGCGCCCAGGGGAGAGCGACCCGCGCGAGACCAACCGGATCGCGCTGACCCTCGCGCCCCAGATGACGAACCTGCCGCTCTCGGTGGCACGCGCGGGTGACGGCTCGGCGAGCTTCACCATCGAGCTCACGCCCGCGCTCCGCGCTGGGCAGAGCGGGGTGTTGATACTCGGTCAGAGCGAATACCTGCCCCAGGGCGGTCCCGGATCGCCCGCGACCGAGCTCAGCTTCGTGGTCCCGGACGCACCCCTCGGCTCCCATCTGGCGCGCCTGCGTGTCGACGGCATCGACAGCCCGATCATCGACCTGTCGGCCGAGCCGCCGGCGGTCCCCACCTTTCTGGACTGGCGGGTGGAGTTCACATGAACGCGCCGGAGCCAGTGCTCGACTGGACCGAGGCCAATCAGCGCCTGTTGGTCGCCGAGTTTGCCCGCCTGCGGGGACTGCTGGGAGACGGCGGTCCGGACGCGGCGGCGGACGTCGAGGCATTGCGCGCCGCCATGCCCGCCCCCGCCGCGATCGACACATTGGCGGGGCTGTTCCGGCTCAGCGCCTTCGAGCGGGACCTGCTGCTGCTCGCCGCCGGTGTGGAGATGGACGCGGAGCTCGCCCGCTGCTGCGGTGAGGCACAAGGGACGGTGCGCCGTGACTACGCGACCTTCGGTCTTGCGCTTGCTGCACTCGCCGACCCGCATTGGAGCGCGCTTACGCCGGTCAGGCCGTTGCGGCGCTGGCGGCTGATCGAGCTCGACGATCGCGCGGGCATAGCCAACGCGCGCCTGCGCATCGACGAGCGGGTGCTGCACTACCTGGCTGGCGCGAGTTACCTCGACAACCGCCTGGAGCCGCTGGTTCGGCTTTACGCGGCTCCGGTTGCGATAGCGGAGACGCATCGCCAGGTGAGCACCGCCGTCCTGGCGGCGCTTCGGGACAGCCCAAACGGCGACCCGGTCGTGATCCTGAGCGGTGACGATGCCGACGGGCAGGCCGACGTGGCGGCACGGGTAGCCGCCGAAGCCGGGCTACAGATCTGCGTCGTGCGCGCGGAAGACCTCCCGCAAACGCCGTCCGAGCTGGATGCCTTTGCAGTGCTGTGGCAGCGGGAGGCGGCCCTGTCGGGGCTGGTTCTGCTCGTGGAATCCCGGGGGACTGACGTTCCCGAGTCTGTCACCCGTCTTGCGGAGCGGATGGGCTGCCTCTTCTTCATCGCCAGCCGCGAGCACCTGACGGTGACTCGCGCCGCACTGGGTTTCCGCATCGACAAACCCGACGCGCAGGAACAAAAGCAGCTGTGGGAACGGGCGCTTGGCCCAGCGGCGGACCGGTTGAACGGCTCGCTGAATGAGGTCGCCACCCAGTTTCGGCTCAGCGCCCGGACAATTCTGTCGAAGGGGGCAGAGCTGCGCTCCGCCGTGCTGTGCGGCACCGAGCCGGACAGGGTCCTCTGGGCTGCCTGTCGCAGCCTCGGCCGTAACAAGCTCGACGAGCTGGCGCCCCGCATCGCACCCGCTGCCGCGTGGGACGATCTGATCCTGCCGGACGCCCAGAAATCGCTGTTGCGGCAGATCGCCGCCCACGTACGTCAGCGACTCAAGGTATACGAGGAGTGGGGATTTGCGGGGAAGTGCGCACGCGGGCTTGGCATTTCTGCCCTGTTTGCGGGGGAGAGCGGGACCGGCAAGACCATGGCCGCCGAAGTGCTGGCCAATGAGCTGCACCTCGATCTGTACCGCATTGACCTGGCGTCGGTGGTGAGCAAGTACATCGGCGAGACCGAGAAGAACCTCAAGCGGGTATTCGACGCCGCGGAAGAGAGCGGCGCCATCCTGCTGTTCGACGAGGCCGACGCCCTGTTCGGCAAGCGCAGCGAGGTCAAGGACAGCCACGACCGCTACGCCAACATCGAAGTCAGCTACCTGTTGCAGCGTATGGATGCCTATTCCGGCCTCGCGATCCTGACGACGAACAACAAGGCCGCCCTCGACTCCGCGTTCCAGCGGCGGCTGCGCTTTATTGTCCACTTCCCGTTCCCGGACCAGGCGGAGCGCGAGGGCATTTGGAGGACCGTCTTCCCGGCCGGCACACCCCGGAACGGCATCGACTATGCGAAGCTTGCCAGGCTGAACGTCGCCGGCGGCACCATCCGCAACATTGCCCTTTCCGCGGCCTTTCTTGCCGCGCAGTCCGGCACGCCGGTGGGCATGGCGCATCTGCTCCACGGCACCCGCCTGGAGGCGGTCAAGCGCGACAGGCCGTATGTCGACGCCGAGACACGGGGCTGGGTATGAAGCGCGTGATCGTGCACATCGACCGATTGGTGCTGAAGGGTTATGCAGCGGGGGAACGAGATGAGCTCGCCGCTGCGTTGGGCGCCGAACTGGGTCGTCTGCTGGCGGATCCGACGACGGTACAGCAGCTTTCCGGCCTCGGCCACGCGGCCCGCATACGGGTCAATCTGCAAAGCCCCACGGGCGAAGCCGGGCCCGAGCACCCGGGCGCCGCGGCGGCCAAGGCAATTGTGGGAGGGCTCACACGGTGAGCGCCGCCATGGCTGCGCCGAGCGCCGCGTTGGCCACCAAGGCCAATACCGGCGGCAAGGGAGGTCTCTTTTTGCAGCGCAAGTGCGCATGCGGCGGCTCGGCTGGGTTTTCGGGCGAGTGCGAGGAATGCGGTCGGAAGAAACTGGGCATGCAAGCCAAGCTCGGGATCGGTGCCAGCAACGACCCGCTCGAACAGGAGGCGGATCGTGTCGCCGAAGAGATCATGTCGGCTTCGGCTCATCCGGCCGTCGGTAGCTCGCCACCCCGGATCCAACGCTGTGCAGAGCCGCCAGCGGGACAAACGGTGGCAGTCCCCGGAAGCGTGGACAAGGTGCTTTCCGGCACCGGAAGTCCGCTAGGGCCGGCGTTACGGTGGGAGATGGAGCGACGCTTCGGGCACGACTTTTCGCGCGTGCGCGTGCACACCCGGGCGGCCGCACAATCCTCCGCAACCGATGTCCAGGCGCGCGCGTTCACGGTCGGGCACGACATCGTCTTCGCGAGAGGCCAGTACGCACCGGGGACGCCCCACGGCAAGCGGTTGCTGGCACACGAATTGACCCACGTGGTACAACAGGAAGGCCATTCGGGCAGAGGCATGCTTCGCCGCGCGTGCAGTGCCGGCGTTGCCCGAACGCCCGGTTGCGTGCCCGATGCGGGCATTACGCCTCCTGGCACCCGGTTCCTCTTCAACGTCAACTGTGATGACTTCGCCGCGGGGCATCCGCCGTTCGCGACCGAGGAGGCGCGCATGGACGCCTTTGCCAGCAGCATCTCCCCCTCGGCGACGGTGACCATTGTCGGCATGGCGAGCGGTGACGGCCCAGCGGACCTCAACGAACGGCTCGCTTGCAGCCGCGCGGAGAAAGGCAGGACCGTCATCAGGCGGTCGGCCCCGCCGGGCATTGCCATCGCCTCCGTTCAGGCCACGGTAGGCGGCCCCGGCACGGCTGGGGACGCCAACATGCGCGCGGTCGGCATCACGGTTTCCACGCCGACGCGACCACCCGCGCCTGAAACGGTGAGAAGTACGGAGGTATCGGCGGCCAGCTTCCTGAGCTGTGCGCCGTGCAATCCGTATACCGACGACGGCACTCGAGGGCTCTCGCCGCCACCGACGGAACCTGCCTCGGGATTCAGGCAAAAGCACTCCTTGGTCGTTGCCTTCACCACCGCGGACGGGATACACGTCAATCCCGCGACCGTAACCACGGCCAAGAGCGACTCAATCGGGATCACGGGCTATTGCGGCCGCACGGGCAGGGCGCACACTGTCTCCACCAGAGGACCGTTCGGCACATCCACGCTCCCGGCGGGCACGCACGGCGAAGCGGTGCAAGTCGAAAGCGAGTTGCGTACGCGCCTGGGGGCAACGGTTCCGCCAACGCTGCCCGGCTCTCCCTGCGGCTTCCTAGGCACGGCCTCTCTGGTGCCTGCCATCGGCAACCGCTTCCGCGTCAGGCTGTTCGCGGACGGGACGGTCGACAGCGAGTTCGTGGCAGCAAGCAGCTTCCCCTTCCACTACCTGTACGAGGGAGGAGCACTCAAGCTGTTCGGAGGCAGTCCGGTATCGCCGACCGTCGACTTCGGCGCCTGGGCGACCAGCACGGGCGTTCCACATAGGGCAGCACTGGCTGGCTTCAAGGCCTTGCGCGAGGCCTGCTGCACTGGCGGCACATATTTCCCCTGCTTGTCGACTTGCGTTGGAGGCTTCTCGGCTCCGATACCCTCTTCTACCAATCTGACGTCATGCGCAGCCGATGCAACCGCAAAGCTGTTCACGCCTTGCCCGTCGAGTTGCGCGCCCGCTGGAAGCGCCTGCGCGACGTTGAGTCGACCGTCCAACCCCTAGGTACGACATGCCAAAGGATCTCGATACCTCGCGCCCCTTCTTCGGCAACATCGGCCGCACGGCAAGCGGGCGACAGGTGCCTTGCGAGCGTTTCCGGACGCGTGAAAACGGTCCATGGATCAATTGCCGAAGCGCATGCCTATGACCACCTCCTTCAACTTCCCGAGCCTCACCGAGACCGGCGCGGCGGGCGCCGTCCAGCGCGTGGGGTCGGTAGCGTGCAAGGTCGACGACCACGGGGAGGTCAAGCCTTGAGCGACCGCGTGCACCAGCGTCGTCCGGGCGGCGACCCCCAGCGCGGCAGCGACCCCGCCGCCGTACCGGCCCGTCCGGGCGGGACAGGCAGACCCCTGCCGGCCGACTTGCAGGCACAGATGGGGCCGCGCTTCGGCCATGATTTCGGCAAGGTGCGGGTGCATGTGGACGTGCCGGCGGTCGCAGCCCAGGGTGCGCAGGCGGTCACCGTCGGCGACGAGATCGCCTTCGGACCGGGGCGCTACGCGCCGGACGGGGCGGCGGGCCGGTCGCTGATCGCCCATGAGCTGGCGCACGTCGTCCAGCAGGCGCGCGGCGGCGAGGCGTCCGACGCCGAGGCGCGTGCCGACCGGGCCGCCGCACTTGCGCTCGGCGGCCGCGCGGTCGATCCAGGTGCCCTCGGCGGCGCGCCCGTTGCGGCCCAGGCTAAACCCGACGAGCCGACGCCCGTGCCCGAGACCGACCCGGGCGTGGACATCGTCACCGGCGCCGGCGGCGGCAGCGCACCGGCGGCACCACCGACCGTGACCGTGCTGGACCGCTTCGTTCGCGACCGCGCCGAGCTGACGAAGCGGCAACGCGCGGCGATCGACCAGATCGCGTTCCAGATCTGGCTGAACCTGTCGCTGTACGCGAACGCTGAGGCGCGCGTTTCGATCACCGGCCACACCGACACCACCGGCAGCGAGAAGCACAACAGCGGCCTCGGTACCGATCGCGCCGAAGCAGCGAAGGCGGTGCTCCGGGCGGCGCTGGCCAAGCAGCAGGTCGACCCGGCCAAGCTCGGTGCCATCACGACCGCCTCTTTCGGCGAGACCCGGCTGCGCGTGCCCACTGCGGACGGTGTCGACGAGCCGCGCAACCGACGGGTCGAGATTGAGGTGACGATCGAGGTCAAGGCGCCGCCCCCGGCGGCACCTAGCCCGGACGCGAAGCCGTCGCCGGCGCCGCTGCCGGGCACGCCGGGCGGACCCCGGATCTGGGAGGTTCCTGGGCTGATGGACAAACTCGGCGAGCCCCAGCCGCCGTTCGGGCCGGCCGTGCCGCCGGCGCCCAAGTCCGAAGGCGAATGGCTCGAGCAGGCACTGAAACGCGACCCTTTGCTGAAGAAGCTGCCGAAGTGGGCGCGGGAGAAGGCCATCGGCGCGCTGAAGGACGGTGACGAGAAGCTGGTAGAAACCATCATCGACCAGATTCCGTTTGACGACACCTACAAGGCGGCCGCCAAGGCGGCGGCGAAGGCGCTCCTGCAGACGCTCAAGGGCCGCAAGTTCAAGCCGCCGCCCGAGCCGCCGCGCGGCATCCCCGAAGACATGCTCAAGACGCCCAGCTTCCCGAAGGCACCCGGCGAGGTGATCTTCAAGCTGCCGGCGATCAGGTTCTGAGACGATGGCCATGACGACACCATTCACTCCGCGGCGCGTTTTGACCGGCCAAGTCCCGGTCTACGCCCAGGTGCAGGGCCGGCGATGAAGCGCGTGATCCCGCACGTCGACCGCCTGGTGCTGAACGACTACGCGCCTGGCGAAACCCCTGCGTTCGCCGCCGGCCTGCAGGCCGATGCGGCCATGGCGCTTGTTGGGGGGCTACCGGGGTGAGCACCGCTCGGTCGTCGCCAACGCCCTCTGTCGCCGCCAACCCCGTGCCCGCCAGCAGCGCGCATTTCCTATTGCAGCGCAAGTGTGCCTGCGGCGGCTCCGCCGGGCTGGCCGGCGAATGCGAGGAGTGCAGCCGAAAGAAGCTGGGGTTGCAGCGCAAGCCGTTGATCGGCGCTAACGATGACCCGTTGGAGCGAGAAGCGGACCGCATCGCCGACCAACTCTTGGCAGTGCCGGCACGCCCCTCCCGCAGTGCCGCGCCACAGCTGGTCCAGCGCGCGCACAGCCCTGCCGCGGCGCCTGGGCAGCCCGCGCCGCAGAGCGTCGAATGTGCGCTCGCCGGTGCAGGCCAGTCCTTGCAGCCCGCCCTGCGGCGGGAAATGGAGCTGCGCTTTGGTTACGACTTCTCCGCGGTGCGCATCCACACCGGCGCCGCTGCCGCGCGATCCGCGCAGGACGTCGACGGGCTTGCCTACACCCTGGGCAGCAGCATCGTATTCGCTGCCAGCCGGTTTGCTCCGGAAACGCCTGCGGGGCGTCGTTTGCTTGCGCACGAGCTCACGCACGTCGTGCAGCAGACCGGGCCGAAACCGCTCGGGGAACATGGCTCGCGTGGCAGACCGGCGCAGGCGCCGGGCTCGCTGCTGGAACCCGCTGCCCGTCAGGCGGCGGCGATCCCCGCGGGCGCTCCGGCCCGGCTGCCTCTGAGCACAAGCCCGCTCGGGCGCATCCAGCGGCAGCCGGCGGGCGGCAACGCCACAGGCGCCGGCGCCGGGCCCAACAAGGCCGCTGCCGACGGTGTGCCCTACGAAAAATGGTCGCCGCAGGTCGAAGCCTTGTACCGCAAGGTTGGTGACCCGCGTGCCGACGCGGTCGCGAAGTGCCGTGCCGAGGGCAAGTCGGCCTGTGCTTGGTTGCTCACGCTGACGGAAGTGGACGCCCTGTATACGCTGGCCTCTGAATCCAAGGGCGATGAAGGCAAGGTGCGCGCCGGGCTGGGGAAAGCCGTACCGCTGCTTGGATTCGTGGGACCGTCGGTGGTGCTGAAGGGCCCGATCCAGGTGCCGGGTCTCGGCGGCGCGGGGGCGACGCTGGGCGGGACCGAGGGCGTGGTCGGTCCCGCAGCGGGCGGCGCGGCGGGGGGCGGTGCCACGGCGGCTGCGGTAACGGTCGGTGCCGCTGTCGCCATCGTTGCGGTCGCAGTGATCGCCGGCTATCAGCTCTGGAAGCTGGGCCGGTTTCAAGAGACTTTGCGCGCCAAGGGATTCATCATCCTGGAGGACCCGCTGCGCCAGGCCATCTGCCACAGCTGTCATTCGCCCAACGCCCCCAAACCGGGAAAGTTCGATTTCCGCGATTTCCCGCCGCTCGAGCCGGAAACGCTCCCGCAGGCCTTCTTCCGCCTGCCTCCAAGCTCCCCCGGTCCCGTTGCGCCGCCAATCTCGGACCTGCGCAAGGATACGGCACCGGCGCCGCAGCCGGACCCGCGACCCAGACCGCGACCAGCAGATACAGACACGGAGGAAGAGTCCCGCAGGTGTCGTGCGATGGCAGTCGGGCAGCGCGGCGGGAATTCCTGTCATGACGCGTTCGCCACCCTGATCAGCGGGTCGCCGCGCGAATGGGGTGTGGAGACTCCGGAAGGACTGTACCGGGACTTCGATGGTTTGGGCGTCGGCAGGATGCTCTACGAAGTCAAGACGGGCTACGGGTTCCTGCTCAATACCTCACCTGCGACTGCCGCGCTGCGCGAACGCACCCTGTACCAATTCATCGATCAGGCCAGTGACCAGCAGGCCATCGCGGATCGCTGCGGCTACGACCTGTTGTGGGTGTTCAACAACCGGGCGGTTGCCGACCTGGTGCAAGGCTACATCGCACCTCCGGTCACTTTCCAACCTTACGATTGCAATGAAGATCGCTAGTGGCGTCGGACCGAGGTGCGCACCATGACCAGCTTTCCCAACTCCCCCAAGCTCATCAAGGCCGGCCTGGTTCTGGTCGACGCCGAGACTGCCGCAGTGCAGCGCATCGTCTCCCTGCAGTACAACTCCGACAGCCTGACGCGCAAATTCCAGACCCAGGAGACCGGCGGCGACGGAGCCAATCGCGTGGAGCCGACCCGTTTCAAGGGACCGGCGATCGAGACGATTTCTTTCGAGGCCGAGGTCGACGCCACGGATCAGTTGGAGTATCCGGACCAGAACCCGAACGCGGGCCAGTACGGCATCCAGCCGCAGCTCGCGCTGCTGGAATCGCTGGTCTATCCGACCGTGTCGCAATTGCAGCAGGTCGACCGCGAGGCCAGTTCCGGGACGCTGGAGATCGCGCCGATGCTTGCGCCGCTCGTGCTCTTCGTCTGGAGCAAGAGCCGCATCGTACCGGTCAAGGTGACCGATTTCAGTATCACCGAGGAGGCGTTCGACCCGGCGCTGAACCCGATCCGCGCGAAGGTCAGCCTGTCGTTGCGGGTGCTGACGACCGACGACCTCGGCTACTCCACGAAGGCCGGCAGCCTCTTCATGGCCTATCTCCAAACCAAGGAAGGGCTCGCGGGGAAGGTCCAGTCGGTGAGCTTCGCCACGCTCGGCATCGGAGGGATAGGCTGATGGATCCGGTGCAAGCGTTCCTGCAGGGCAACGCCCTGACGCCGCCGGCGTTTCCCGCGACCAGCCGCTACTACGGCATCGCGACGGCGCAGCTCGTGCAGCCGGACGGCCGCACGCTGGTCTATGTGCGGCGCCGCTTCCTGCCGCCCACCGAGAGCTTCGCACCCCTGCAGCTGGTGACGGTGGTCGCGGGCGACCGCCTCGACAACCTCGCCGCGCGCTACCTCGGCGACCCGCTGCAGGCGTGGCGGCTCGCTGATGCCAACGGCGCGATGCGGCCCGAGGCGCTGGTCGCCCAGGTCGGCGCGACGGTGACGATCACCCTGCCGGAAGGCGTGCCCGCGCCGGGGAGGGGCGATGGCCTCTAACCTGCTGCCCAAGGGCATCCAGATGACGCTGATGATGGGCCCCATCATCCCGGCGCCGGCACCGCGCGTGGTGATGGATGCGCTCGACAGCGTGGAGGTACATACCTCCGACGGTGCGGCGAGCGGCTTCCAGCTGCGCTTCCAGTTCAACAGCAAGTCGGAGCTGAACACGATCTTCCTGATCGCCGCCGGCACCGGCACCTCGATGGCCGCGCCGCCGCTGCGGGTGCTCATCGTGGTCACGCTCAACGGTACCCCGCAGCCGCTGTTCGACGGCGTGATGACCAATGTCGAGGTGCAGGCCGGCGGCCAGGGATCGCCGGGCAGCGTGACCGTGACCGGCGAGGACCTGACCAAGGTCATGGACATGCAGGACTTCTCCGGCCTGCCGTTCCCGGCCATGCCGATCGAGGCGCGGGTGGCACTGCTCTGCGCCAAGTACGCGCCGTTCGGCATCGTGCCGCTGCCGATTCCCATCCTGTTCCCCGACGTGCCGATCCCGATCGACAAGATCCCGGCGCAGAAGGGCACCGACCTCGCGTACATCCGCCAGCTCGCCAGCGACGTGGGCTACGTCTTCTACATCGATCCCGGGCCGGTGCCCGGCGCCAACGTCGCCTACTTCGGGCCCGAGATCAAGGTCGGCGTGCCGCAGCCGGCGCTCAACATCGACATGGATGCGCTGACCAACGTCGAGTCGCTGAACTTCTCGTTCGATCCGACCAAGGGCGTGCTGCCGGTCGTCTTCATCCAGAACCAACTGACGCGCGTGCCCGTCCCGATCCCTATCCCGAACCTCAACCCGCTTCAGCCGCCGCTGGGTGCGATCCCGACGCCGATTTCGAACCTGAAGGTGCTGAAGGACACCGCCAAGCTCAACCCGATGCAGGCGATCTCGCGCGGCCTGTCCGAGGCCAAGAAGTCGCAGGACTCGGTGAGTGCCTACGGCAGCCTGGACGTGCTGCGCTATGGGCGCGTGCTGAAGGCACGCGGCCTGGTCGGCGTGCGCGGCGCCGGCCTTGCCTACGACGGCCTCTACTACGTGGAGAGCGTCAGGAGCACCTTGAAGCGCGGCGAGTTCAAGCAGAGCTTCACGCTGACCAGGAACGGCCTGGTCTCGATCACGCCGAGGGTGCCGGTATGAGCGGCAAGCCGACGGTGGACAAGTTGCGGATCGCTACCAGGCCGGCTCGCGCCTCCGCGTCCGGGCGATCGGCCTACGCGTCGGTCGGAGGGCCGTCATGAGCGAGAAGTTCTACGGCAAGTACCGCGGTCTGGTGCTCAACAACGTCGATCCGATGCAGCTCAATCGGCTACAGGTGCAGGTGCCGGACGTGGCGGGCCTGCTGCCCGCAACCTGGGCGATGCCCTGCGTGCCGGTGGCGGGGATTCAGAACGGCATGGTCGCACTGCCGATGATCGGCTCGGGCGTGTGGGTGGAGTTCGAGCAGGGCGATCCGGACTATCCGATCTGGGTCGGCTGTTTCTGGGGTAGCGCGGCGGAGGTGCCGGTGCTCGCGCACGCGACGCCGCCGGGCGTGCAGGCGGTTACGCTACAGACCCCGCTGCAGAACGGCCTGACGATCAGCGATCTCCCCGGTCCGACCGGCGGGATCATGCTCAAGAGCGCCACCGGCGCCACGCTGATCGTCAACGACACCGGCATCTACATCCAGAACGGCAAGGGGGCGTCCATCGTGATGACCGGCCCGACCGTCACCGTCAACGCCGGCGCGTTGACCGTTGTATAGTGCGGCGCCGCGATGCCCGGGCCCTTGCTCCACCTCGGCGCCACCGTCCTGTGCAGCCACGGCGGACAGGCCATGCCGTCGGCGCCCAGCCCGCGCGTGCTGGTTTCCGGTCAGCCGGTGGCGACGATGGCCGCACCCTACATGGTCGCCGGCTGCGCCTTCGTGCCGCCGGGCGGCAACGGCCCGTGCGTGACCGCCCAGTGGGTGGTCGCGGCCACGCGCGTCTTCGTCACCGGGCAGCCGGCGGTGCTGCTCGACAGCCAGGCGATCTGCGCCCCCACCGGCACGCCGCTCGTGCCGGTGGTCGCGCAGACCCGCGTGATCGGGACCTGATATGACGCCCCCGCGCGCGCCAGCGCTCGCTGCCCGCCGAGGGGGCCATTGCGGCGGACCGGCCGCGCCGGGTCTGCGCAAGAGCTTAGACGGGTCTCGCGCTGCGGAGGAGATGAGATGAGCGACATCGGCTTCCCGTACCGAGTCGACGGCCGTGGCCGCACGGCGCCGGCCGACAGCGACGACGACCACATCCGCGACCTGATCGAGCAGCTGCTGTTCACGGTACCGGGCGAGCGCGTGAACCGGCCCGACTTCGGCTGCGGCCTAATGCAGCTCGTCTTCGAGCCCAACAGCATCGAGCTGGCGGCGACCATCCAAGCGCTGGTGCAGGGGTCGCTGCAGCAGTGGCTGGGCACCCTGATCCGCGTCAGCGAGGTCGCCGCTGCCGCGACCGATGCGACCCTGACGGTGCAGGTCAGCTACATGGTGCTCGCCAACCAGCAGAGCCGCACCGCGAGCTTCACGCAGAAGGTGGCGTCATGAGCAACCGCATGCGTCCGCCGAGGAGCAGATGATGGCCGGCCAGTACGTCTGCCAGGCCCCGGGGCGCGTGGATGCGCTGCGCGATGCGGCGCGCACGAGCCCGCCTCGGCTCATCAACGGCATCCGGTACCTGGACGTCTCGTCCGACCAGCGGCGCCTCGACCTGCACTTCGTCCATTCGCTGGACCTGGTGCCGGCGGTGCCGCTCACCGTCGCCAACGTCGAGATCATCGGCGGCGTGCGGGTGAAGGACCCGAAGGTCACCGGCATCGCGTGGGTCGACGAGGTCCTGTCGGTCGAGGTGGCCACGCCGGGCGACTTCTCCACCTACAGGCTGCGCCTGGTCGCGAGCGCCGGCGTGGCCGCGCCCCCGGCGGGCATTGACCCGGCGCTTGCGCAGATCGCGTTCAGCTTCAAGGTCGACTGCCCGAGCGACTTCGACTGCGCGCCCGATACGGCGTGCCCGCCGGTGCCGCAGGTCGGCCCGGTGATCGACTACCTGGCGCGCGACTACCAGAGCTTCCGGCGGCTCATCCTCGACCGCATGTCGGCGCTGATGCCGAGCTGGGGCGAACGCAACCCGTCCGACCTGTGGGTGGCGCTGACAGAGGCAGTCGCCTTCCGCGGCGACGAGCTCGCGTACTACCAGGACGCGGTGGCCACCGAGGCCTACCTCGGCACCGCGCGCCAGCGCGTCTCGGTGCGGCGCTGGACGCGCCTGCTCGACTACGCCTTCCACGACGGCAGCAACGCGCGCGCCTGGATCGCGTTCGAGGCCGATGTCTCGGCCGACGGCATCACGCTGCCCGGCTGCGATCCGACGACCGGCCTTTCCGGCACCCAGCTGTGGACCAGCGTGCCCGGCCTCCAGCCCAGCCTCGCTGCCGCCGACGCGGCCACCGCACAGGCGGCCGGCGCACAGCCGTTCGAGCTCGTGTCGCCGGTCACGCTCTACACCGCGCACAACCGCATCTACTTCCACGCCTGGAGCGACGAGGAGTGCTGCCTGCCGCACGGCGCCACGCGGGCATTCCTGCGCGACGACGATGCGGATCGGCTGCGTCTGCGCGCCGGCGACGTGCTGATTTTCGAGGCGCTGAAGGGCACCACCACCGGCCTCGAGGTCGATGCCGACGCTAGCCAACGCATCGCGGTGCGGCTGACCGCGGTCGATCCCGAGGCGCCGTTGAACGATGGCGTGCGCGGCGTGGCCGTGGCGCGGCGCGATCCGGTGACCGACCAGCCGTTCGTCGAGATCGCGTGGGACACCGGCGACGCGCTGCCGTTTCCGCTCTGCCTGTCCCGGCGCATCGGCGGCGCACTCGTCACCGATATGGCCGGCGCCTGCGCCAATGTCGCGCTCGCCGACCACGGTGCTACCGCGCCGCAGGCCGATGCGCTGACCGCCCTGCCCGGCGGCCGGGTGCCGCGCTATCCGCTCGACCGCACCGCGGTGGCGCCGCTCACGCAGCAGGCCCATGTGCGCTTGGCCGCCAGCGACGCGCCGGTGCTGGTGGATGCGCGCGAGAGCGCGGCGTCCGCCCTGGCGTGGGATCTGGCCGACGTGCGTCCGGCGCTGGACGTGCGCAGCGACGGCGGGCGGCGTCGTTGGACCGTCGTGCGCGACCTGCTCGCGAGCGATGCGCAGGCGGCCGAGTTTGTGGTCGAGACCGAGAACGACGGCCACGCGGTGCTGCGCTTGGGCGACGGCGTGAACGGCCGGGCGCCGCTAGCCGGCGAAGGCCTCACCGCGCGGCTGCGCCTGGGCAGCGGCAGCGCCGGCAACGTGGGCGCCGAGGCGATCGGCCATGTGGTCGCGCCCGGCATCACCCGCGTGCGTAACCCGCTGGCCGCCCAGGGCGGCCTCGATCCGCAGCCGGTCGCGCAGGCGCGCCTGTATGCGCCGCAGGCGTTCCGCCGCCAGGAGCGCGCCGTCACGGCCGACGACTACGCCGCGATGATAGAGCGGCACCCCGAGGTGCAGCGTGCCGTCGCGACGCGCCGCTGGACCGGCAGCTGGTACACGATGTTCATCACCGTCGACCGGCGCGGCGGCGAGACGGTGGATGCGGCGTTCGAGGCCGAGCTGCGCGACTTCATCGGGCGCTATCGCCTCGCGGGCCACGACATCGAGATCGACGCGCCGAGCTTCGTCGCACTGGACATCGAGCTGCACGTCTGCACCAAGCCCGGCTATTTCGCGGCCGATGCGGCGCAGCGCCTGTTCGACGCCTTCGGCGCAGCGACCCGCGCGGACGGCACCCGGGGCTTCTTCCACCCCGACAACTACAGCTTCGGTCAGCCGGTGTACCTGAGCGCGGTGATCGCCGCGGCGATGGCGGTGCCCGGCGTGGCCTATGCGACGCCGGTGCGCTTCCAGCGCCTCGGCCGCAACCCGGCGGGCGAGATCGCGGCCGGCCGCATCGCGACGGCGCGCCTCGAGATCGCGCGCCTGGACAACGACCCGAATGCGCCCGAGCACGGCCGCATCCGGTTCGACGTGGACACGGGGGGCTGAGATGGACAGCGACCAATCGCTCGCCGCCTGCGGCTGCTGCGCGCCCCTGGCCGAGCCGCCCGCGGTCGAGAACGCGCCAGGCCTGCCGGCGCTGCGCTACCGGGTCGACACCCAGCCCGGCTTCTACGCGCGCATGCTGCAGAGCCTTCCGATCGCACCCGCCGAGCCGGGAGTGGCCGATGCGCCGCGGCCGCTCGCGAGGCTCCTCACCCGCAGCTCGGACGACGCGACCGTGGCGCTCGTCGACGCGGCGGCCTGCATGGCCGACGTGCTGACCTTCTACCAGGAGCGTATCGCCAACGAAGGGTTCCTGCGCACCTCGACCGAGCGCCGCTCGGTGCTGGAGCTTGCCCGCGCCATCGGCTACGAGCTCAAGCCCGGTGTGGCCGCCAGCGTCTTCCTCGCGTTCACGGTGGAGGACGCCCCGGGCTCGCCCGGCGTCTGCACGCTGGCCGCGGGCACGGCGATCCAGAGCGTGCCGCCGCAGGGCAAGCTCCCGCAGGTCTTCGAGACCGGCGACGAGCTCGTTGCGCATGCCGAGTGGAACGCGCTCGTGCCCCGCCAGCTGCGGCCGGCCGACATGGCGGTCATCGACGTGCCCGCGGCCGGCAGCGACGGCGGCGCCACCACGCGCAAGGCCTTGGTGCTGCTGGGTCCGGCCGGCAGCTTCCCGGAAGATACGCCGGACCTGCACCCCGGCCTCGTCAGCGCGAGCCTGTTCCGCCTCGCCCCCGGCCTGGCGGTCGATGCCACCGTGGATGCGATCGAGGTCGGGCGCGTCTACTTTACCGATGCGACCACCGGCCTGGCCGCCGGCGATCTGCTGCTGTTCGTCGCCAAGCGGGGTAGCGACCTCGTCAAGCTCGTGATGCGCGCGGTGGCGGTCGCCGCCGAGACGGCGATGCAGCGCGTGCGCGTGGACATCGAGGCGCTGCCCGATCCGGCGCAGCCGTTGCCGCCGCCGGTCGTCGCCTTCACGGTGCCTTATGCGCTCAAGCCCGTGCTGAGCTATGCCAGACCGCAGGTCTCCACGGTGAGCTTGACCGGCAGCAGCCTGACGACCACGGTGGTCAACCAGGCATGGCGCGAGAGCGACCTGCAGGCGATGATCGGCATCCAGGGCTGGAGTAGCAGCGCGCTCGTCAGGGCGGTTGGCGCCCAGCCCGGCGGCCCGCCGGTGGCACCCGAGGCCGGCGCGTTCGGGTTCGGTACCAAGGTCGGTTTCTTCGGCAACAACGGACCCAAGTGGGCGATCCTGCCCGACGACAGCCACACCAACGGCACCGCGTATGCCAACGGCTGGGACGTCGGCGACACGAACACGGTGGGCTCGTTGCCGCGCACCATCTGGACCGACTCGCAGGGTGGCGCGATCTCGCCGAGCGCCTACCTCGAGCGGGCGGTTGCCGGCATTACGCGGGGCAGCTGGACGGTGTTCGACGCGCCCGAGACGGAGGCGCAGGTCTACAGCGTCTTCGATGCGCGCGAGGCATCGCGCGCCGACTACGGCCTGTCGGGCCGCGCCACGGCGCTGACGCTGGCTGGCGACGATGGCCAGGTCCTGTCCCCTAAGCCGTCGACCAACTTCCCGTTCCGCAGCAGCACGGCCTATGTCGCCAGCCGCAACCTCGCGCTCGCCGACCTGCCGATCGACGCACCGGTGGCCGCCGGCGACACCTCGATCGAGCTGGACGACATGGTGCTCGGCCTCGCGATCGGCCAGCCGATCGCGCTGACCGGCGAGCGTGACGACCTGCCCGGCGTCGAGGCCGCCGAGATCGCGGTGCTCGACGACATCGTCCATGCCGACGGCCGCACCACGCTCGTCCTGCATGAGGGGCTGAGCTATTCCTACGTCCGCCGCAGCCTCCTGATCAGTGCCAACGTGGTCCACGCCACTCACGGGGAGACGGTGAAGGAGGTGCTGGGCAACGGCGACGCGACCCAGGCCAACCAGCGCTTCGTGCTGAAGCGGCCGCCGACGACCTATGTGTCGGCCGCCACCGACAGCGGCGTCGAGAGCACCCTCGAAGTGCGCGTCAACGGCGTGCGCTGGGACGAGGCGGCGTCGCTTTACGCTACCGCGCCGAACGACCTCGTCTACACCACGCGCGTGGCCGACGACGCGTCCATGACGGTGACCTTCGGCGACGGCGTCCAGGGCGCGCGGCTGCCCACCGGCACGGTGAACGTCGCGGCCACCTACCGCAGCGGCATCGGGCCCGACGGCGAGGTGGCGGCCGGCACGCTCACGATGCTCCGTGCGCGGCCGCTAGGGCTGCGCGGGGTGACCAATCCGATCGCCGCGAGCGGCGCCGAGGGGCCGGAGCAGCTTGCCGACGCGCGCCGCAACGCGCCCCTCACGCTGCTGACTTTCGACCGTGTGGTCTCGCTGCTCGACTATGAGAGCTACGCACGCGCCTATCCGGGGATCGGCAAGGCGCGCGGCGACCTGCTGCGGATCGCCGGCGCATCGCTCGTCCACCTCACCCTGGCCGGCGCCACCGGCGGCGCGCCGGGTGACGATGTGCTCGCTCACCTGCAGCAGTCGATCGTTGGCGCGAGCGACCCGTCGCAGCGCTTCGTCGCGGCAGCGTATGCCCAGCGCTACTTCACGCTCGCGGCGCAGATCGCGGTCGATCCCCGCTACCGGTTCGACGACGTGCAGCCGGCGGTGCTCGCCGCCGTGCTCGCCGCCTTCGGCTTCGATGCGCGCGACCTCGGACAGTCGGTCACCGCGGCGGAGATCGTCGCGCTGATCCACAGGGTGCCCGGCGTCGTCGCGGTCGACATCGTCGAGCTGCTGCCTTACACCGACGCGGCGCCGCCCGCCGATCCGGCGCCGGCGTTCGGCGCGCGCATCGATCCGGCGACCGGCAGCCCGCTGCCCGCCGAGCTGCTGCTCGTCAACCCGGCGGGCGTGACCCTGACGGAGATGGCGCCATGAGCCTCTACATGCCCGAGCGCCTCTACCGGCTGCTGCCGGCCTACCACCGCAACCGCGACGCGGAGGAGGGCGAGCCGCTGCGCGCGCTGCTCGCGGTGATCGAGGGCGAGCTGGAGCGCATCGAGACCGACACCTCGGTGCTCTACGACAACTGGTTCATCGAGACCTGCGACGAATGGGTCGTGCCCTACATCGGCGACCTGCTCGGCGTGCGGCCCATCCGCCCGATCGACTCTGCCGGTGTGAGCGCGCGCGCCTATGTCGCCCACACGATCGCCTACCGGCGACGCAAGGGCACCGCGGTGGTGCTTGAGCAGCTCGCCCGCGACGTAACCGGTTGGCCGGCGCGCGCGGTCGAGTTCTTCCTGCGCCTCGCGACCACGCAGCATATGAACCACGTCCGCGCCGCGCCGACCGCGACACCGAGCGTGCGCGACGCCGCGACCGCGCAGCTCGCCGACGGCCCGTTCGATCCGTATGCGCACACGCTGGAGGTGCGCAACGCCGCGCCCCGCGGCGGGGGCTTCAATGTGCCCAACGTCGGGATCTACCTGTGGCGGCTCGTGAGCTATAGGGTCGGCGTCGGCGATCCCGGCGACGCGTCACCGGACTTCGCGAGCGCGCGCCGGCGGGGCACCTACTGGAGCATCCATCCGGTCGGCTGCGACGCGCCGCTGTTCAACGTGTCGCGCACCGAGGCGACGATCACGCACCTCGCCGAAGAGCAGAACGTGCCCGGGATGCTGCGCCGCCTGGCGCTGAATGCCGAGCTCGCGCGGCTGCGCCGGGGTATCGCCACACCGGCGCCGGTCTTCATGAGCGAGACCGATCCGGTGCTGCGCGTCTTCGTGCAGCTCGCCGGTGAGAGCACGCCGGTCGAAGTGCAGCGCAAGGACATCTATCTCTGCGAGATCCCCGACGAGGTCGAGCTCGCATCGCCGGTGCCCCGCGTCATCGCGCTCGACCCGGCCCGCGGCCGCATCGCCCTGCCGCAGGGGCTCGACGTGCAGGCGGTCTGGACGCAGAGCAGCTACGGCTTCTCGGGCGACCTCGGCGGCGGACCCTACGACCGCGGCGCGGCGGTACGCGCCGCCAACCAGGGTCTTGCGATCGACGTCTCCGCCGCGGGCAACGTCGGCGGCTTCTACGATCCCGGCGTGTGGCAGGTCGGCGTGTCGCACCTGCTATCCGACGACGGCAGCGGGACCCTCTATCCCACGCTGCGCGACGCGGTGGCCGCGTGGAACCTCCAGCCCCCGGGGCGCACGGGCGTGATCGTGCTGATGGACAGCCTGTCCGACATCGATGCGGACTCCCACCCAGGCGGCGGCCCCGTCGAGATCGAGATCGGCGGGCGGTCCGCGCTGCTGATCGTCGCCGGAGTCTGGCCGCTGGAGCCGATCCCCGGTGCGCCGCCCGGCAGCGCGCAGCGCGTGCCGGGGCACTTCGACGCGCAGCAGATCCGTGCCCATCTGGTCGCCGACCTGGCGGTGCGCGGCAGCGCCGCGGCCGACTCGGCCGATGCCGGCGCCTGCTTCTTCAACGGATTGCTGATCGAAGGGCAGCTCGCGGTCGCGCCGGGCAACCTGGGTACGCTCGGCCTTGCGCACTGCAGCCTGATCCCGGGCCATGGCGGGCTGGTCGTCGCGCCCGCCGGCAACGAGCGGCTCGGCGTGGCCATCGACCATGCGATCTGCGCGGCGCTGTCGGTGCCCGATCCGATCCGCCTGGTCGAGATCAGCGACAGCATCGTCGGCGACGACGGCGGCTCGCCCGACCTCAGCGTGGACGCGCCGCAGGCGCCGGTGAGCTTTGCGCGCAGCAGCTTCTTCGGCGGCGTCACTGTCGAGAGCATCGAGGCGAGCGACTGCATCTTCGCCGGCCCCGTCGAGGCGCTGCGCCGCCAGGCGGGCTGCGTGCGCTTCAGCTACCTGCCGCCGGGCTCGGCCGCACCCCGCCGCTACCGCTGCCAACCCGATCTGGAGAGCGCGACACGCATCGAGGCGCTGCGCCAGGCGGCGCTGCCGGGCGTGCCGGCGGCGGCCGATCAGGACGCGATCCGCGCCGAGGTGGCCGCCCTGATCCGGCCGCTGTTCGTCTCGCGCACCTACGGCGATCCGGGCTATGGACAGCTCGAGCGGCGCTGCGCCGCACAGATTCGCATCGGCGCGGAAAGCGGCGCCGAGATGGGCGCATTCGAGTTCCTGAAGCAGCCGCAACGCGAGGCCAACCTGCAAGGCGCGCTCGCGGAGTACCTGCGCTTCGGCCTCGAGGCCG
>Ga0307440_1000174_pt1 | contig 29334 bp, 33 predicted proteins | sample SalMarWE160410MG_FD_202150 | JGI IMG/M metagenome (GOLD analysis project Ga0307440, IMG submission 202150) | Salt marsh sediment microbial communities from the Plum Island Ecosystem LTER, Massachusetts, United States - WE1604-10 | ecosystem: Environmental > Aquatic > Marine > Intertidal zone >...
GGAGGTACCCCTACGCCGCTTCCGACACCGATCCGTGGGCCGCCATCAATCCGGCCAAGTATCCGCCCGGTTACACGGCGGGGGCACCGGATCTGTACGTCAACGTCAAGTTCGACAATTCGGACATCCTCAGCGGTTCCCTGAGCACGGCCACCATCAACACCTGCGACCAGGGCGACCCCACCAAGTGCCCGTCGGGCACGCTGCCGACCACCTTTTTCCACCGCCTGGGCACCTACAGCAGTTCGAGCGGCACGGTGACGGCCCTGACCAATGCCAAGCTGACGGGCGGGACCGAAGTGCTGAACAACATGTTCACCAAGAACGGCCAGGCCTTCGACATGGACCGCATCCGCTATGCCGCCAATCGGCTGTGGTACGAATGGTATCTTGAGAAGACCGGCGCCAAAACAGGCCCGTGGACGGGCTTCACCTACCAGCCGACCGGTACGATGTCGTTCGAGAATTTCGTCAACAACATCGTCAACCACCATCCGATGTACGGCATCGTGCGCGTGGTGATCCCGGTCGAAACCCAGGGGGGAAGAGGCAAGACGGTCGGCGACATGTACCTGGATCCGAGCTACCCCGTCGGCGGCGCCGAGTTCACAAGCCCGCCCACATGGGTGGGTACCGGCACCAGAAGCTCCCAGCCGGTGATGGTCGATTACGAGGCCATGTGGCCGGGAACCTCCGTCCCGTCCTCTGCCAACAGGAGCAGCAAGCGCGAGCCCTATTCGGGCACCGTCACCGTATACGGCATGCTGCTGATCGATTACGTGGACTCGCGTACCTACGATCCCGCCCATTTCTTCGACGGCGAGCAGGATTACGTCGACAATTATTCGTCCCAGGCGACGCACGACGCCGTAGCCACCGATGCAGTTGCGCTTGCCAACATTAAAAATTATATCCTGCCGCGCTCCTCCGGGCGCAACGTCGTGCTGATGGACTGGGATACCCTGGACATCAACCCGATCGACGACCTGGTGACGCAAGTGGAGTATACCGACACCGCCACGGCTGGGTCGGACGGGCGCATGGACACCCTGGATATCATCCGGCGCAAGTACATGATGAATGGCAAGACGAACTACCAGGCCTCGGAGATCTCCGACGACTACGTCTTTGAATACTGGATGCGCCAGGCCATGCTGTTGCCGACCGGCAATTCCACCCGCGACCAGATCATCACCGATTTGACGGGCAACCCTCCGGGGAACACCGGGACCACCCCCCCCAGCGTGGGGCAGTTCGATTTTTCGACCGAAAAATTCAATTCCGGCGCCTCCGAGCTCGCTAATTTCGACAGCGGTTATCAGGGCATGGGTTGGCCCAGCATGACGGAGCCGGACCAGTTCCATGCCTACTTCCCCAGCGGCTATGAGATGGGCTGGATCCGGGCCTTCTGGAACCTGGACCTGGCCGCTCTGGATGCGACGACCACGGAGGGCACACCGGGCAGCTGGTGGATGCATCTGCCGGATGACGTTGGTTCCACCGAAACCGATTTGACGGGTTCCCCGGTCAAAACCAAGGCCTATGCCGAGTTCGGGGTGCCGAGCTCCGCGGACAACTGGATCACCATCAGCCTCGATAAGGGTGCAACACAACAGTCGATGCCGAACTTCTACAGCACGGACTGGGAGGATTTTCCCGCCTTTGCCTTCGCCGGCGGCCTGCTGGACGTGCACGGATTCATGAACTGCTCCGGCATGCTGTACACGCCGGATTCGCTCGAGATCGAGGCGCATTCGGGCTCGGAGCTGCCGGGCGGCAGCTACTACGCCGGTCCGTTCCAGTATGAAAACGGCGCCATGCTGGTCGGCAACGGCTTTTACCTGCAGGACCAGAATACCCGCGACCATTCGATGATCGCCATCTCGTACAACTACAACTCGTTCGACCGCCTGCGCAGCGGCGCGGCGAGCTTGACGATCACGGGCGCCACGAACATCGCGGAACTGCAGGGGCAATGATGGCGGCAAGGGTAATGCGCGCATGGATGAGACCCGGCCCATGGGGGCCGGGTCTGTTGCTGCTGCTGTTGGCGATGGCCCCGGCCGTTGCCCCGGCCGCACAGATCTACCAGTGGAAGGATGCCAACGGCGTGGTGCACTTCAGCGACAATCCGGATGCCGTGCCGGTGCAGGATCGGGGCAAGAGCGAGCGCCAGGTCAATCCATTGGCCGGCATGGCGTCGCCGAGCGGCATGTCCGGCGACCCCGGGCAAGTGGTGTGGGAGACCAAGTGCGCGGCATGCCATGCCTATGACAACAACAGCACCCAGCGCGGGCATCTGGGACTGCTCCATTACATCCTGAATCCGGACACCAAATTTCCCTATCCGGATGATGTGATCAAGCAATCGCTGGAGAAGGGCATCCGCGGCAATGGCGAAGGGATGCCGGCCATCAATGTCAGCGACGAGCAAGTCAACGCCTTGGTGAAATTTCTGGCTAAAGCGGCCTCCCAGCCCTGAGCTGCATGCGCATTCGCTTTAGGTGCCCGTGTTGACTTTTTCTTTACGTAGGGCTAATTTGCATCCATAAGTGTTAGTAGCGCTTGAAGATAGGAGGGGAAGTGGCCCTGTTCTCCGCTAAGCCCGAAGGCCTGATGGGCGTGGACATCAGTGCGACCGGCATCAAGCTGGTCGAACTGGCGCAGTCGCGCACCGGCTATGAATTGAGGTCAATGGCGCTCGTGCCCTTGCCGCGCGATGCGATCGTTGAAAATACGATCATCGACTCGATGGCGGTGTCGCAGGCGCTTCTGGACGCCATCGAGGTGGCCCGTCCCTCCACGCGCAATGTGGCGATTTCCGTTTCCGGCAACGCGGTGATCATCAAGACCATTTCCTTGCAGACCATGACGGAATTCGATCTGGAGGCCCAGATCCAGTTTGAGGCCGATCAGCATGTGCCCTACGATATTGATGACGTGTATCTGGATTTCCAGATTCTCGGGCAATCCGACGAAAATGCGGAAGAGATGGATGTGGTGCTCGTGGCGTGCAAGCGGGAGGTGGTCGAGGACTTCCAGTTGGTGCTGAACGAGGCCGGCCTGCAGGCCAAATGCGTGGACTGTGCCGTATTCGCGCTGGAAAATGCCGCCGAACTCACCGAGGAACATAGCACCACGTTTGAGGGTGTCGAGATCCTTAACCCCGAGGACGCCCATGTGCATGCGCTGGTCAATGTCGGCTCCAGCCTGATGAACATCAATGTGCAGATCAACGGCCAGATGTCCTTTGTGCGCGATCAGTTCTTTGGCGGCCACAATCTGACGGAAGAGATCCAGAAGGAGCACAAGGTCAGCTATCAGGCGGCCGAGCAGATGAAGCTGGAAAACTTTTCCGGCATCAGCGCCGATGCCCTGGAGCGATTTTATGTGGGCCTGACATCGGAGTTGGTACGTTCACTCGATTTTTATGCGGCCAACCATGCGGAATATCCGGTGCAGAAAATCCTGCTCAGCGGAGGCACGGCCCTGATCCCCGGCATCGCCAGCGAGATCGAGCAGCGGCTTGGCATCGAAACAGCAGTGCTGCATCCCTTCAGGAATATCAAGATCGCCAACCGCAAGTTCGACAGTGAGTACCTCGAGCGTATCGGTCCGATGATGGTGGTTCCCCTCGGCCTGGCCCTGAGGAGCTTCGACAAATGATCCGGATCAACCTTCTTCCGTACCGTCCGGCACGGCGCCAGAAGCAGATCCTGCAGCATCTGGGAGCCGCGCTCGGGGCTTTGGCGCTGGCTATCGTGATCAGCCTGTCGGTGCATTGGATGGCCACGTCGAAGCTGTCCGGTCTTCAGGACGAGTACGGCAGCCTGAGAACACAGAACCAGGTTCTGATGAAGGAGATCGGAAAGATCAGGAACCTGGACAAATTGCGCGCCGACGTGGAGAAAAAACTCAAGCTGGTGGAGCGGTTGCAACACGGACGTTTCAGGTCGTTCAACACCTTCGTGGAACTGGCAAAGGTGATCCCCGAGAACGTGTGGCTGACCTCGGTGTCGGATACGGGCAAGACAATCAAGCTGTCCGGCCTCGGTGAAAGCAATAACGCCGTGGCCAATTTCATGCGCGCTTTGGATGCTTCACCGATTTTCTCCAACGTGCGCCTGCAGGTGATTACCCGCACGAGCGTCGATGGGGCGAATGTGCGCCAGTTCAATCTGTTGATTGATCGCGTGAATCAGGCCCCCGCGTCCGGCAAAGCCAACGCAACTGCCGCGAAGGGGGGAGGCTCGTGAATCTGAAGTCCATTGATCTGTCCTCCCTTGATGTCCTGCGCCCGATTCTGCCGCTGCCGATGTGGCAGAAGGCGTTGGCGGTAGCTGCCGGATTCGTCCTGATTCTTGCAGCCTATTTCTATTTCGGATGGATGCCGATCCAGGACGAGATTGCGCAGCAGCAGCAGCAGGTGCAACAACAGCAGTTGATCCTGATGAAAAACAAGCGCTTGGCCAAGGATCTGCCGCGCAAGCGTAAGGAGTATGCGCAACTGGAGAAGCAGTTGACCATCGCCCTGCACATGCTGCCGAAACAGTCGGAAATCCCGGATCTGCTGGAAAACGTCTCATTTGCGGGCAAGGACAGCGGCCTGGAGTTCCACGTGTTCAAGCCAGAGGGAGAGGTGAACAAACAGTTTTATGCCGAGGTGCCCGTGAAGCTGAATATCTCCGGCACCTACGTGCAACTGCTGACATTCCTGAAGCGGGTCGGGGAAATGCCGCGCATTGTTGATGTGAGCAACCTTGCTCTGGGACAAGCCAGGGCCGGCGGAGCCCTGTCGATTACAGGCAAGGTGACGACCTATCGATTTATTGAACATCCTAAGAACGCTCGGCGCCGCAGAGGGCGAGGGCGGCGCTGACCGTGATGATGCGCAGGAACCGGGAGTAAGTGATGCAAAAGGAATTAACGATGGTAAGAGAACGAAATTCCATGAGCCGCTTGGCGTTGTTTTGTAGCACCCTGTTCATCATGGGGCTGTCGACAGCTGCGCATGCGGCAACGGTCAGCGGCCTCAAGCTGCAGCAGAGCGGCAGCATGTCGGTTGTGCATATCAACATGGATCAGAAGATGAATTATGAGGTGTTTGATCTCACCGACCCGGTGCGGGTGGTTTTGAGCATCCCCGGGGCCAAGCTTGGATCATCGATCGAGCCCGTGAAGACAAACGGGGCAAACGGGGTGACCTCCGTGTTCCCGGTGCAGACGCCCGCCGGTGTGCGGATCGAGATCGGCATGCAGGCAAAAGAGCCCTACAAGATTGTCGAGAAGGGCAACAATCTGGAGGTGCGCGTCCAGAAGCCGGCGCAGCAGGCGGCCGCCAGCGCTCCGGCTGCCAAAAAGGCCCGGATCAAGGACATCCAGGTGTATGACAGCGGATCGATGACCGAACTGGTGCTGCAGGGCGATCATTTGGATGCCAATCATGACGCATTTCTGACGAACAAGGGTCAGACGATGATCCTGGATTTCTGGGGGGCGACGTCGCTTCTGCCCAAGGAGCATTATTCCTATTCCACGCAGCGGGTGAACAATGTGACCGTGGGCCAGTCCGCAAAACGGGTCAGGCTGGTGGTCTCCCTGCTTCCTGCGGCGAAAACCAAATACCAGATCGAGGATAAGCCGCACCAGATGGTGATCCGCTTTGGCAATGTGCTGCCGCCCAAGCGGGCCGGGGGTGTTACCGTTGACAGCGTGAATTTCCAGCCGGAAGACCGGATTTCCCATATCGTGATCCGCACGGATTCGACCACGCCGGTGTTCAATATGTACAAGAAGGATGGCGACGTGCTGATCGACGTGCGCAAGGCGAAGCTGGCCCCGGGACAGGAGCGCACGCAGGATGTGCGGGAGTTTCCGGGTCCGATCAACCAGATCGACAGCTACCAGGTCAATAACAAGGTGCGCATTGTTGCCCGTCTGCGGGAGAAGGTGGAAATGTCATCCTACCAGCAGGGCAATCTGCTTACCGTGACGCTGGTGCCGGAGGATATCGCGCAGGCGCAACAGGGCGCTGCCAAGAGTACCAAGTTCGCCTACACCGGCCAGAAGGTGACCTTCGATTTCAAGGACATCGATATCCGCAATGCGCTCAAGCTGATCGCGGAGATGAGCAAGCTGAACATCATCATGTCGGACGATGTGAAGGGCAAGCTGACCATGCGCCTGGTGGATGTGCCCTGGGATCAGGCCCTGGATCTGATCCTGGAGGCGCGGGGCCTGGGCAAGGAGCAGCAGGGCAACGTGATCCGCATCGCGCCGATCGATGTGCTGAGAAAGGAGTACAAGGCCAAGCTGGAGGCCCAGCAGGGCTCCACCCAGCTCGAGCCCCTGGTGACGGAGTTCATCCGGTTGAGCTATACCAAGGTGGCGGACGTCAAGAAGATGCTGGACAACGCCTCGGCCAATGCGACCAGGGGCGGCACGCCCGGCAGCACGACGACCGCCGGTGCCACCGCGAGCAGCGCTGCTCCGACGATGTCGACGACCGCCGGTGCGAGCGGCCAGCAGTCGAGCGTCGGCATCCTGTCGCCGCGCGGCAGCTTCTTGATCGACGAGCGCACCAATACCCTGATCGTCAAGGACACGATCGAGTCGATCAACAACGTCAAACGCCTGATCGCCGCCATCGACAAGCCGGTGAAGCAGGTGCTGATCGAGGCACGTATCGTCGAGGCCAAGGAAGACTTTACCCGCAGCTTCGGTATTCGCTGGGGCGGCCAGACCAACTACAACAATGTCGGAGGCAATGTTCTCACCATCGGCGGCGCCCAGGGCTCCGGTACGCCGTACGAGCAGTCCGGAGGCACGACACAGACCGTCAATAAGTACACAGCCGGCCCCGGATGGCTGATCGACATGCCGGCCGCCACGTATTCATCCACCGGTGCCGGTGGGGCGATCGGCATGCTTCTGGGTACATTGAACTTCAACCTGGCACTGGAGCTGTCGGCGGCGGAGAACAACGGCGAGGCCAAGGTCATCTCCAATCCGCGCCTGATCACCTCCAATCTGAAGCAGGCCACGATCTCGCAGGGTGTCTCGATCCCGGTCACCACACCGCAGACGAACACCTCCCCGGCGACGGTGCAGTACCAGCAGGCCAACCTGTCGTTGCAGGTGACACCGCAGATCACCGCCGACAACAAGGTGATCATGGACATCACCGTGACCAAGGACGCGCCTTCCACGACGATCGCGGTCAACGGCAATCCCGGTATCGATACGAAGTCGATCACCACCAGCGCCTTCCTGGCCAATGGCGAGACCGTGGTGATCGGTGGTATCTATCAGAAGTCGACCGGCAACCAGATCAACAAGGTTCCCGGCCTCGGGGATATCCCGATCCTGGGCTGGCTGTTCAAGAACAAGGCGGTCAATGACAATCGCACCGAGTTGCTGATCTTCCTGACGCCGACCATCATCCAGCCGATTTCAGCGCAGGAAGCGAATAATAACGACTTCGGCTCAGGAAACGATTAATAGCCGGCGGTGAATGTAACCCTGGTCGGTCCGATGGGGGCCGGAAAAACAACGATCGGGCGGCCGCTGGCCGCCCGAATCGCTTTTGATTTCATCGATCTCGATGACGTGATCGTGGAAAGGACCGGGAAGTCGATCCCGGCGATATTCGCCGAACAGGGCGAGTGTCTGTTCCGCGCCCTGGAAAGCGAAATGCTGGCCGGCTTCTGCATCGCCTCCGGGAAGGTATTGTCGACGGGTGGTGGGGCGGTGTTGCTGGCTGCGAACCGTCGGCGCATGCATCGTGCCGGACCGGTGATCTGGTTGCATGCGGATCCGGAGATCACGGCCGCCCGCATCGCGGGCGATGCCAACCGGCCGTTGCTCAACGGGGTCGACCCGCTGCTCAGGGCCAGGGAACTGGCGGCGATCCGCACCCCGCTGTACGACGCCGCCGCAGATCTGCGCATCGACACCGGCCAGTTCTCGGTGCAGGAAGCGGTGGATGATATCTGCAACTTTCTGTCAGAATCCGGCCATGTCTGAAACATCCCCGCGCCATGGCTACCGCATCGATCTCGGGCCACGCAGCTATGATATCCATATCGAATCCGGCTGCCTGAATCGCCTCGGTACGGCCATGCGCCGGCAGTTTGCCACCGAATCGCGTTGCCTGGTGGTCAGCAACGAGGTGGTGGCGCCGCTGTATCTCGAACGAGTCAGGCAAAGCCTGCAGGAGGCGGGCTGGCAGGTTGCCGAATGCATCCTGCCGGACGGCGAGGCGCACAAGAACATGCAGCAGTGGGGACGGATCATCGACGCCCTGATGCAGGCCAAGCTCGCGCGCAACGAGCCGGTCGTGGCCCTCGGCGGGGGGGTGATCGGCGACATGGTCGGTTTCGCGGCCGCCAGCTACCGCCGGGGCATCCCGTTCGTGCAGGTGCCGACGACGTTGCTGGCGCAGGTGGATTCCAGCGTCGGCGGCAAGACGGCGATCAACCACCCGCACGGCAAGAACATGATCGGTGCCTTCTATCAGCCCAAGCTCGTGTGGATCGATCCCCAGGTGCTGCATACGCTGGAAAAACGTCAGCTGCGCGCGGGGCTGGCGGAGGTGATCAAGTACGGGCTGATCCGTGACCGGCCGTTTTTTGAGCGCATGTCCGAGCGCATGCCGAAGCTGCTGGCTCTGGACGATACCGCGGTTTGTGAGGCCATCCTCGACGCCTGCCGTCACAAGGCCGCACTCGTGATGGCCGATGAAACCGAGCAGGGCGCGCGGGCGCTGCTCAACCTCGGGCATACCTTCGGCCATGCCATCGAGTCACTGACCGGCTACCGGCAGTTCCTGCACGGGGAGGCAGTGGCGATCGGTACCTGCATGGCCGCGCGACTGTCCGAACAGCGGGGCGATGCCGCTGCCGGTCTGGAGGCGCGTATCATCCGCACCTACCGGGAAGCGGGCCTGCCGACGGATGTCCCTTCCTTCAGCGCCGAAACCTGGCTGGATGCGATGGGCCACGACAAGAAGAATATCGGCAGCCGAATCCGCTATATCCTGCTGCGTGACATCGGCGATGCTTTCATCGCCGAGAATGTGCAACCTCAGGAGATTACGCGCCTGATCGCGTCGTACACTTAGGGCCTGGGACTCTGTTCAGTCATTATTGTCATCGATCATCGAGCATGCCGAACAGCACCAGCAGGTTCTCGAACAGCAGGAATACGTCCAGGTAGAGGGTCAGCGCCGCCGAGATATATTCGTCGTTGGGGTAGTTGCGCAGGACGTTGGACGTGTCATACAGGATATAGGCCGAGAACAGCAGCACGCTGATGCCGCTGAGCATCAGCGCCATCGTGGCCGAATGGAAGAATATGTTGCTCAGACCGAGGACGACGACGGCGATCAGGCCCATCCACAGAAAACCGCGCATGAACGAGAAGTCGCGGCGGGAGATGAAGGTGTAGGCGGTGAGGCCGACGAAGGCGACGGCCGTGGTCATGAATGCCTGTGCTACCAGCATGCCGGACTTGGCGGCGACCAGCCCGACCAGCGGTGAAATGGCGAAGCCGGTCAGGGCACCGAAGCCGAGCAGGGCGATCAGATTGATGACCGGGGTATGGCGGACGGCCTGCACGACGAAGATGCCGCCCATCATCATGAACAGGGTCAGCCATGGATGGGCGAGGGGAAAGACCATGCCCAGCGATGCATAGGCACCAACGCTGCCGGCGGCAATGCACAGGGCGAGCATGCCATATGTCTTGCCGATAAAACCGATGCGGGCATCGACGAGTTGGGTTGAACTCAGGGTGCTGGTGTCCATGGAGACCTCCGGATCATGAAGTATATGCACAGGCTAGCCATGCGCATCTTAAGATTTAATGAAGTGGCGGGCGGTGGTTGTCGTCCGGCCTGTCGACGATCTCGGCCTCGATCCAGGTCGCCTGCCCGGATGCGCAAAACGCTCCGGGCAGCCAGTGGCGGATGATCATCTGGCGCAAGGCGGGAATCAGCAGCAAAAAGCCGACGATGTCCGTCACGAACCCGGGCGTCAACAGCAGGACGCCGGCCAGGGTCAGCATCAGGCCGTGGGCCATGGATTCGGCGGGAATCTGCCCGGCCATCATATGCCGGCGGGCATCGAACAGGGTTTGCAAACCCTGGATGCGTACCAGCCATCCACCGATGGCTGCCGTGGCCAGGCACAGCAGGATCGTGGCCGCACCGCCGATGCGGCTGCCGACCTCGATCAGTACGTACAGTTCGATCAGTGGCAGAAAGACCAGCAGGACCAGCAACAGGCGCAGCATATGCCATTTATGGGGGCATGGGCGGTGAAATACAAGCCCCGGCTGCTATGTTTCCATCAGGCAAAGGCTGACAAGTGCCGCCACACCGGTGGCCATGGCCTGCTCATCGATATCGAAGGCGGGATGGTGCAGGGGATGGCGGGTGTTTGGGGCGGAGCCGGTGCCCAGGCGCAGCAGGCACCCCGGAACCTTGTGCAGGAACTCGGCGAAGTCCTCGCCCCCCATGGACGGGGCGTCAATGCGGAGCAACGGTGTGTCGGGCATGAAACGGCGCAGCGCGGCTTCGGTCAGGCGCATGATCTCAGGCGGATTTTCGAGCAGGGGGGTGGTGGCCTTCATGGTGAAGCTGGCGGTGGCTCCCCAGGTCTCGGCCGTTTGGCGGATGATGTGATCCATGCGCGCGCGGATCTCGTCACGCACCTGATGGTCCAGGGTGCGGATGGTACCGGAGAAGGCCACGTGCTCGGGGATCACGTTCGGGGCATGACCACCCTCAATCTGGCCGATGGTCAGCACGGCAGGTTGCATCGGGTCCACGCGCCGGCTGACGATATGGTGCAGGGCCTGGATGATATGACTGGCGATCAGGATGGTGTCCGTGCATTCATGCGGACGGGCGGCGTGGCCGCCGTGCCCGCTGATTTCCACCTCGAACATGTCCGCAGAGGCACACATGGCCCCGGTTCTCAGGCCGATGCTGCCGCTCGGCAGGTAGGGATAGACGTGCAGGGCATGCATGCGTAGCGGCTGGACGGAATCGAGGACGCCATCGCGGATCATGGCGGCGGCTCCGGCGGTTGTTTCCTCGGCCGGCTGGAAGATCGCGGCCACGTTGTACGGCAAATCACCGAGGTTCTGCAGTGCCATCATCGCGCCGATCAGCATGGCCGTGTGGGCATCATGGCCGCAGGCATGGGCGATGCCCGTGTTCTCGGAGACGTAATCACTCGTCGCGGTTTCAAGGATCGGCAGGGCGTCCATGTCCGCACGCAGGGCGATGTACGGTCGGGTTTTCACCTTCTGCAGGCAGGCCAGCAACCCGAACCCGCCGATATGCTCGCGCACGTCCAGCCCCAGGTTTTTGCATTGTTCCGCCACGAAGCGTGCCGTGGCCTTTTCCTGTCCGGACAGCTCGGGATGCCGGTGCAGATGTCGACGGATGTCGATCACCGTCGGCATCACCGCATCCACGATCTCGGCCAGGGATTCGGGAGAGGTCTGAGGATTCACTGCATACCGTGCCATGATGCCCAACCGTCATCGCGCATGCGCTCAACCATGGCGGCCTCGGAAGTGGTTTGGGTGCGGATCCGTCGCTGGCGGGCGGCACCGTCGCCGTGCTCTTTCCATGCCGGCAACCGGGCCTGTACGGCGCACAGGTCGTCTGCCGGGGCGCCTGCAGATGCGAGGTGTTCCAGTCGACGTTCAAGCCATGCCAGGAAATCGAACTGTTTTTCGCTAAGTGGATCGATGATCCTGGCCTGCATGCCATGGCGACAGGCGCGCCAGCGGTTTTCGCGGATCAGCGACGGGTGCATGCGCTGCGGCGGATGCTGCGTGGCCAGGGCCGCCAGGCATTCGGACCGGACATAGGCGACATAGGCGAGAGTATCCTCGGCAGTGGCCGGCATGTCACCGACACGGATCTCGAGGGTTCCGAAATCCGGATGCGGGCGCATTTCCCACCATATCTCACGCACGGTTTCGATGCTGTGCGTGGCAATCAGGCGCCGGACGCAATGCTTGAAATCCTGCCAGTCATCGAAATAGAACGGCATGCCACCCTGGCTGAGGTTTTCGGACACCTTGATGCGGTAGGAGCTCAGGCCCGTATCCTCCCCATGCCAATACGGGGAGTTGGCGGAGACGGCGAGGAAGAACGGCACGATCGGCATCAGATGGTTCATCGTGCGGATGCAGGCATCCCCGTCGGGCATGCCGACATGCACGTGGATGCCGAAGATATTGAAACGATGGGCGGCACGCCGCTGCTCGTCGATCAGACGGCGGTAGCGCGGGTCCACCGTGATCTGCTGATGGCGCCAGCTTGAGAAGGGGTGGGTGCCGGAAGAGAGCAGGGCGCCGCCGTGTATGGCCAGGATGCGGCTTACCTGTTGATGGGTGGAGGCCATCTCGTCGATGCAGGGCCTGCTTTGCGTATGGATGCCGGTATTGATCTCGATGGTCGAGGCGAAAAGCTCGGGCTTGATCCTTGGGGTCGGAGCGATGGCCGCGAACACGGCGGGAGCCAGAGGGGACTGCATGCCGGAAGCCGTGTTCACGGTGATCCATTCCATCTCGATGCCGAGGGTCCCTGGTTTCGAAGGTACGAACTGGATCGTCATGGCCGACTTGCTTCCCATCACGGTCAGTATAGCCCGTCCGGCAAGGCCGTGACATGCACGCTCAGCCGAGCAGCTTTCCCGATTTGGCCCAGTTGTCGCGATCAACCTCGTCGATGGTGATGTAGGTGGCTTCCGGCGGTTTGCCAGCCACCTGCTGCATCACGCGCGTGATGCCATCGACGATTTCCTCTTTCTGCTTCCGCGTCAGCGCGCCCGCCACGCGCACATTGATGTATGGCACCCTATCGATCCTCCCTATGCATGGTCGCTTCGCGCTTTAGCGCCTGTTCGATGTGGTCGGCGCGCGCATTGTCGCCCAGTTTGCGCAGCACAGCAACGATGCGCGTGCGCACATCCAGGGTCGGATTCAACGCGGCGCTTTTCTGATAGGCAATCAGGGCGGCATCGTATTTGCCTCCCTGGCTCAGGATGTCGCCATCGATCATCCAGCAGGATGCGACGTCCGGCAACAGCGCCACGGCGCGGGAGCCCTGGGCGATGGCCCTGCTGATATCGCCCTGCGCCGCCAGAAAACGGGCATAGCGGATACGCGCATAACCGTTTTTGGGATCGGCGCGGATGGCCTGTTCGAAATCCCGGCGCGCCTCGGCGATGAGGCCGTCATGGAAGGCCGTCTCGGCCAGCATGTACCAGGGAACGGCCTCATCCGGGAAATGCTTGGTGGCTTGCTGCAACAATCGCTGAGCGCGCTCGGCCTCACCGGCCCGGCGGTACAGTACGCTCAGGTTGATGACGGTGGGCAGATGCCAGCCGCGCCGCATATTGTCCTCGTACAGCTTGCGCGCCTCGTTCTTGTGGCCGATGCGGGTCAGCAGTACGGCTAGGTTATAGCGGGCATCCAGGTTGTTCGGCCGGACGGCCAACTCGCTTTCGAGCGCCCGCCGGGCCTCGGTTTCCTTGCCTGCCTCGTAGTAGCGCTGGGCGGCGATGAAGGGGGTGGGCGGCTTGCTTGCGGCCGCGCAGCCTCCGAGCAGGACCAGCATCAGCAGCAGGACGGGGAGGCTACCGGCGCGCAGGGGCCACTCCCATCTGGCCGGTGGTCAGCAACATCTGTTCCAAGTTTTCCTGCCGCGCACGCGGGCTGGGCGGCACCTCGGGTCCTTTGTTGAGCAGTTTCCAGGGATTGCGGCGCAGGTCGTCGGACAGCGTCTCGAGGTTCTCGGATGCCTTGCGCAGCTCGAACAGCATGCGGTACAGGTTCTCGCGGTTGTCGACCAGGATGGCATCGGCATGGTCCATGGTGGCCTTGCCCTCCGAGAAGAAACTGCGTCCGGATTCGATCGCCTTCGGCAACTGCTTCGTGGCCTCATTCAGCCTACGGATAGAAATCGGCAGCTCTTTGTTCAGCTCGGCAGTGACCAGGTCGAGGTTGTGGATGGTATTGTGCACGTCGCGCCGGTTTTCCTTCACCATCTTAGAGATCTCCCCGATGGTGTCATTGGTCTTGCCGATCAGGCCCTGCAGGGAGTCGCTGCCTTTGTTATTGGCGAGAATGCGCTTCAGGGATTCGCTGATGGAGCCGATGTTACCCATGATTCTGCTCATCTGCTCGATCAGGGTATTGATGTCGCCTCCCGGCACGGAGGGGATGAGGGCGCCGTCCGGCAGCACGCTCGTATCGCCGGGAGTGGCATGCAGGGACAGGTATTTTTCACCGACCATGCCGCGGCCGACAATGGTGGCCTTGGTGGATGCCGGCAGTTGGATGCCGGGCAGCAGAGCGATGCGCACCAGGGCGCGGCCCTTGTCCAGGCTGATGCTCTGAATGGTGCCGACCTTGACTCCGGCCATGCGCACACTTGATTGGGGTTCCAGACCCATCAGGTCGTTGAACTCGGTTTCGACGATGTTGTGCTTTTGCTTAAACAGGACAAAGCCGCCGATGCGGCTGCTGACCAGGCCCAGCAGGATCAGCGCCACCAGCACGAAAGCCCCCAGACGGGCCTGGGCATTCAACGCTTCACCCCCTTTTCCATGCTTCCGCCCCGTTCGTTGAGATTGAGAGGCCCCTCGGCCCGGCCCTCGACGAATTGCCGGACCATCGGGTCACTGTCCGATTGTAGCGCGTTTGCGGGCAGTTGCCGATGAATGCGCGCATGCGCCAGCATGGTGATGGTATCGCTGATCATCTTGGCGCTTTTCATGTCATGGGTGATGGTGACGATGGTGGAATCGAAGTCGTGGTGCAGGCGCATGATCAGGCGGTTGATGACATCCGACATGATCGGATCCAGCCCGGTGGTGGGCTCGTCGAAAAACACGATGTCGGGCTTGTGGCAGATCGCCCGCGCCAGGCCCACCCGCTTGGCCATGCCGCCGGATAACTCGGCCGGCATGCGATCCTCGATACCGGGCAGATCAACCCAATCCAGTACCTCGGAGGCCCGGCTTCGTGCTGCCTCGCGGGCCTCGCCATGGTGCAAAAGGGCGAAGGCCACGTTCTCCCAAACCGGCAGCGAATCGAACAGGGCGGCGCTCTGGAACAGCATGCCGACCCGGCGCATCCGTGTCAGTTGTTCCGATTCGTCCAGGACCAGCCAGTTCTCGCCATCGACCAGCACCTCCCCGGCATCCGGCTTCATCAGGCCGAGCATGCATTTGATCAGCACGCTCTTGCCGCTGCCGGACATGCCGATCACGGTCATCGACTCGCCCGGCATCACGTCCAGATCAATGCCGTCGAGCACCACCTTGCTGCCGAAGCGCTTGCACAAGCCGCGGATGCGGATGCGGGGCTGAGCCGGCGCGGTCATCCGAACATCCAGGCGGTCAGGAAGTAGTCGGAGACCAGGATGCTCATGCTGGCGATAACCACGGCGCGCGTGGTGGCGCGGCCGACCCCGGCTGCCCCGCCCTGGCAGTGGAAGCCCTCGGTGCAACCGATCAGGCCGATCAGCATGCCAAAGAAGCCGGCCTTGATGATGCCGGAATAGAAGTCGTTCAGTTGCAGGTACAGCGTCGTCTTCTCGATATACACGTTCGGGTTCTGGTGCAGCATGATCACACTGATCACATAGCCGCCGGCGATGCCGATCACGTCGGCCACGACCACCAGCAGCGGCAGCATCAGCGTGGCGGCCAGCAGCCGCGGCAGAATCAGGTAGCGCACCGGATCGGTTGACAGCGTCCACAAGGCATCGATCTGCTCGGATACGCGCATGGTGCCGAGTTCGGCGGCGAAAGAGGCGCCGACCCGTCCGGACACCATCAGCCCCACCAGCACCGGTCCCAGCTCGCGCAGCATCGACAGCGACACCACCACTGCAACCATGCTTTCGGCCCCGAAGCGGTGAAAGGCGATATAGGATTGCAGGGCCAGCACCATACCCGTGAACAGGGCGGTCAGCAGCACCACGGGCAGCGACTGCACGCCGACCATTTCCGCCTGCTGCGCGATCAGGCTGCCATACCAGGGACGGCTGACCAGGCGCCTGAGGGTGCGCACGAGAAAGGTGGCATACAGGCCGATGTGGGCCAGGATCTCCTCGACCTTGGCGCCGAACACCTGCAGCCAGTTCACGGGCGGGCTTTACGGATCACCCTGTGCCCGACGCCGGTGAACAGGGTATAGGCAATGGTGTCCAGGCTCGCTGCCACCTCGTTGGCAGACAGCGACGCGCCCCAGAATTCGATGGTGTCGCCGATGCCGATGCCCGGTGCATTGCGGGCGTCGAGGACGACATGGTCCATGCATACGCGGCCGATGATGGGCAGCCTGGTCTGCCCGTGCATGCCGCTTCCCCGGTTTGATAGCCCGCGGGGCAGGCCGTCGGCATAACCCATGCAGACAACGGCCGCCGGCATGGACTCATTGGCCGTGAAGCTGGCGCCATAGGAAACGGAAGCCCCCTTGGGTATCTGGCGCACCTGCATCACCCGGCCGGTCAGGTGCATCACGGGCTTCAGGCCCATCGGCCAGTCGGGGATCGGTTCGGCGCCGTACAGGGCAATGCCCGGGCGCACCAGGTCGCCGCCCATGTCCGGCCGGATCTGCATGCCGGCGCTGTTCAGCAGCGAGGCACGTGTGCCGTCGGGGAATGTGCGCAGCGTGGCCAGGAACTGGTCGGCCTGCATGGCGTTCAGCGGATGCTCGGGATCATCGGCACAGGCCAGATGCGACACGATACCCTCGACCCGGAAGCCGTGGCTGACGCAGTTGGCCGCCAACTCGGCGGGAGCGTCGCTGCCGAGCCTGCTCATGCCGGTATCCACCTTGATCCATACCCGACCGGCAAAGCCGGCCCGGTGCAGGTATCCGGTCTGGGCCTGTTCCGCAATCACCGGGATCAGGGCGTGTTCGGCGGCAAGATGCGCATCATCGCCATCGAAGATGCCGGACAGCAGATAGATGGATGGCGGCTCATCGGCCCCGTTCGGCAACAGGATACGCAGGCGGCTGCCTTCCGCGGCATCGGTGACGCCGAAATGGCGGCAACCGGCCGCAAACAGCGCCGGGGCGACGAGATCGAGCCCGTGGCCGTAGGCGTCGGCCTTGACGACGGCCATGACCTCGGCGTTTCCGGCGCGCGCCGCCAGCAGCCGGTAGTTGTGGCGCAGGCTGTCCAAATCGATGTAGGCGATGGCGGGGCGGCTCATACACGGAGTGTCGCCGCCAGGCGTTTAATCGTCAAAGCCCCGGGCGGATGTATGGTTCTCGAAACGGGTGTATTTGTTGATGAAGGTCAGCCGGACATCGCCGATCGGGCCGTTTCGCTGCTTGGAGACGATGATCTCGGCCAGGCCCTCGTTCTCCGGTTTCTTGTTGTAGACCTCATCGCGGTAGATGAACATGATGACGTCGGCGTCCTGCTCGATGGCCCCGGATTCACGCAGGTCGGACATCATCGGGCGCTTGTCCGCGCGCGATTCCAGTGAACGGTTCAGCTGCGACAGGGCGATGACCGGCACGTCCATCTCCTTGGCCAGCGCCTTCAGCCCGCGCGTGATCTCGCTGATCTCCTGTTCGCGCCGCTCGGCATCGGCGCGGCCGCTCATCAGCTGCAGGTAGTCGATAACGACCAGATCCAGTTCCTTGACCTCGCGCTTCAGCCGCCGGCATTTGGAGCGGATTTCCATCACCGAGATGGCCGGCGTATCGTCGACGAACACCGAGGATTCGGCCAGTTGGCCGCTGGCCGAGGCAAGCTTTCGCCAGTCCTCGGCCGAGAAGCGGCCGGTGCGCAGATGCTTCATGTCCACGCGCGCCTCGCAGGCCAGCATGCGCTGAGCGATCTGCTGCGAGGACATTTCCAGCGAGAAGACAGCGACGATGTGCGGGTGGTCCGCTCGGATGGCGGCATTCTGGGCCAGATTCATGACAAAGGCGGTTTTGCCCATGCTCGGGCGGCCGGCGATGATCACCAGATCGCCACGCTGCATACCGCTGGTCAACTCGTCCAGATCATTAAATCCCGTTGGTACGCCGGTAATGGCCTTCTTCTGCTCATAGCGAGCCTGCAGGTCGTGGTAGGCCTCGAGCATCAGCTTGTCCATCTTGCTGAAGGTCGGCCGCGAGCGGTTGAAGTTCTCGGCCACGGCCAGCACGTTCTTTTCCGCCAGATCCAGATGCTCGTTGACCTCGCGCTCGATCTCCTCGTAGACGTCCTGGGAGATCTTGCCGCATACGGATAATAGCTGCCTCAGCGCCGCGCGCTCGCGCACGATCTCGGCGTAATGGCGCACATTGGCGGCAGTGGGGATGGCGGTCACCAGTTCGCTGAGATAGGCCTCACCGCCGCAGGCATCCAGTTCGTCGCCTCTTTCCAGGTGATCCTTGACCGTCAGGGCATCGACCGGCTGGTGCCGGGCGGACAGGTTCAGGATGGCGGCAAAGATGCGGGCATTGGCCTCGACATAGAAATGTTCGGACAGCAGTGTGCCCTCGAGCCGTTCGAGCGCCTCGGGGTCGAGCATGATCCCCCCCAGCACCGCGCGCTCCGCATCATAGGCATGGGGCGGGACGCGCTCCCTGAGCGTGTCGGTGCGAAGCAGGGGGCTTGGGCTCAATCGTGTTCGGCTTCGACCTTGATCGACAGCTCGACCGTGACATCCGGATGCAGGCGCACGCGGAAGGCATGATCGCCGACGGTCTTGATCGCCTCGTCGACCAGCACCTGACGGGTGGTCACCGGGCAGTCATGCGCTTTGAGCAGTTCGGCGATGTCATGCGGCGACACCGAACCGTACAGGTGCTGGCCGTCGGAAGCGGAGCGGGACACGTTCAGGGTCAGCTCACGCATCTTGTCAGCCAAGGCCTGGGCCCTCTGCAGCTCATCCTGCTGCTTGGATTCCAGTTCATGGCGCCGGCGTTCGAATACCTTGCGGTTCGCTTCGGTGGCCGTCACGGCCTTGCCTTGCGGAAGCAGGTAATTGCGGGCGAAGCCCGGCCGGACCTTGACCTCGTCCCCGACATTGCCGAGGCGGGCGATTCGTTCCAACAGAATCAGTTGCATCATCATCCTCCATCTGCCGACTGCATGTGTCGGCGGTAATCAAACCATACATCCATCAGGCCCAGCAGCACGAACGGGATCGACAGCACCGTCCACATCGCAAGCATCAGGTACATGATAATAATCATCCACGGCTGCTGCTTCAATTTTAACCAACTGTGCGCCACCGCCACACCCTGCAGACCCAGCATGCCGGATCCCAGGATGGCCACGCCGACGGCCAGGTACCGGACATCGCCGCCGGTCAGGTTGGCCGCGGCAATGGCCAGGATAAACACATATGCGATCCCGCGCCCGAAACGGATGGCCAGCAGCGGAACGTGATCGCCACGGAAGAATCCGTAACGGCTGGCGAGCGAACGGGCCAGCAGTATATTCCCCCACCAGATCAGCCACAGGCCGAGCGCCAGCGATCCCGGCAACAGCCACACCGAGGTGCGCCGAAACTCCGCCAGCGTCGCAACCGCTTCCGGATTCTTGGCCGGAAGTTGCGACGTGGCACTGGCGAACACCGGCGACAGCAGGTGGTCGACATAGCCGCGCAACCCCATGTGCGCGGCGCTGGCGCCGGCCATCAGGCCAACCAGCACGGCCAGCAGCAGACCGATCGCCAGGTTCTGTCCGCTGCGTGCCAGCCCGCCGTTACGCTGCAGGGTGACCGCTGCGGTAATCGGCAAGGCGCCATACATCAGCAGCATCGCCAGTCCCGGCAGCAAATGCAGCCCGGATACCGCACTGACGCCCGCTGCTCCCAATACGGCCACCTGCAGCGCATAGGTGCCGCCGCCGCCCAGGGCGATCAGGGCGAACAGCCCCGGCGTCAGCAGGTGTACGCCGATGGCCAGCACCATCACGAACCAAGCCAGCAGCGGCAGGTTCTGCAACGGGCCGGGAAGCCACCAGGCCGTCGAAAACATCAGGACCGCCAGGGCCGCACAAGGGATGCGGTGGGTCAGGATATATTCGGCAGCCGCCGGCATCCGGAGTGCCGGGGGCGGGTTCATGGATTTGCGCCTAAGGCCTCAGTCCGGATTCAATCGCGGTGCTGCGTCGTGAACGGCAGCAGCGCCAGAATCCGGGCACGCTTGACGGCCGTCGTCAGGGCCCGCTGATGCCGCGCACAGGTGCCGGTCACCCGGGCCGGCACGATCTTGTAGCGCTCGGTCACGTAATGACGAAGCGTATCTGGATCCTTGTAGTCGATCTTCAGGCTCGTGTCAGCGCAGAACTTGCAGAACTTGCGCCGGCGAAAGCCGCCGCCGCGTCCGCCACGTCCACCACCGCGTCCGCCACGATCGTCGCGTCCGCCGCGTTCACCACCGCGCGATGCTTCGCGTTCGCCACGTGGGGCTTCGCTACGTTCGGTGCGCGGGGCTTCACGCTCGCCGGTCGTGTTGGTCTTTCCCTCGTTGGTCTCTTCAGCCATGTTTTCTCTCCTCAGTCATTGCCGGCCCCAAGGGCTGGCATCGGTTCACCCAGATTTCCACCTGGCCCCAGCGGGGCTCGCCGTCCCGGCTGTAAAAACGTCGTCTCAGTTGCCCTTCGACGTCTGCATCCCTGCCCTGCAGGGACTGGATGCATGCGGCCATCTCGCCCTCGGCGCGCAGCGGTATCGGCTGCTCGCTCGCCGCGGTGGCCCTGACCGGCCCCATTGCCGGGCGGGGCATGACCAGAGCCGCGACCACCGCCAGGCTGCCGTCGGGCATCCAGCGCTGCCTGACCTCTTCGATCCGGCCATGAAGTCGGACGCTGTTCACGACCGACCTCGCATTTGGCTCAGGCCTCGGCAGGCTCGCCTGTGTCCGTAGCGGTGTCGACGGCAGGCTTGGCCTCCTCGGCAGCAGCCTGGCCTGTGTCCGTAGCATCGTCGGTGGCAGGCGTGGCCTCGGCAGCAGCCTTGTTGTCTGTGTCCGTGGTGGCGTCGGTGGCAGGTGTGGCCTCGGCCTCTTCAGCGGGTTTTTCCTCGCTGCGCGGCTTACGGCGGCGCATCAGCGGTGAGGGCTCATCCGACATCTCGCTCAGGCGCACGGTCAAAAAGCGCAGAATGCGCTCTTCCAGCTGGATGGCGGTTTCCAGGGCCTGGATGGCCGCGGCCTCGCCGTCGGTCACCAGCAGCACATAATGGCCGCGCTTGCGCTTTTCGATCGGGTAGGCGAGCAGGCGAACGCCCCAATACTCGCGCTTGACGATGCGGCCACCGGCCTTTTCGACCTTGCTGACCAGTTGATCGGTCAACTCCTGGGACTTTTCCTGGGAAATGTCGGGATTGACGATAAATGTTGTTTCGTAATACACGGCGCCTCTCGGGGTACTTTGGTTTCGTACGCCCCGGCATCAATGCGCAGCCGGAGCAAGGTATGTCAAGGGGCGCGCAATATACGCAGCGTCAGCGCCCAAGGCAAGGGGCAGTATGCGGGGGATCCGAGCCGGCCTATTCCTGGAAGCGGCGGAAGGCAACCTGGCGCAGATGGCGCTTGAAGGAGGCATGATCGGCAGCGAGGTCGTTCAGCACTGCGCGCGGAATGGCCAGCGCCTCCATGTCCGTGGCGGCCATGACATCGGCGATCGGCGGGCTGATGCCGGACGAGGATATCTCACCGGCCAGTTCGCCGGCCTGCAGCCGGCCGACCTCGGTACCGTTGATGGTGACGCGCGCCTGCCCTTCGAGGATGACGAACAGATCGGGGGTCGTCTCGTTCTCGGTGATCAGCCTGTGCCCCTTCTTGAAGGCGGAGACGAGGCAGGAGTGTGCCAGCGCCTGCAGCGTGGTCGCCGGCAATTCGGCAAAAAGCGGATGCGCTGCGAGCAGGGCAACGATCGGCTCGGCATTCTGATCAGACATGTCCCCTCCCTGGCTGAAACTGATGGTCATTGTAGCCCATATAAGCGCTTGAGCGCCACCTGTCCGCTGCTATGATGCGCGGCTGGCCGATACCGGATGTGAGGTGGATCAATGCGCGGAAAGTTGAAATACGAGGGCAAGGGAAAACGCCTGTACGCCTCCGATGTCGCGGGCGAACTGATCCAGGAATTCAAGGACGATGCCACCGCGTTCGACGGCATCAAGCACGATGTCATCGCCGGCAAGGGGCAGTTGAACTGCGCCATCTCCTCCTTTTTCTTCGAGAAGCTCGCCGCGGCGGGCATCGCCTCGCACTACGTGCGCAAGGAAGGGCCGGTGGAGATGCGCGTTAAGGAACTGGCCATGATTCCGGTCGAGGTGGTGGTGCGCAATGTGGCAGCCGGCTCGATCTGCAAGCGTCTCGGCCTGGAGGAGGGCATGGCCCTCGAATGGCCGCTGACCGAGCTGTTCTACAAGTCCGATGAGCTGCACGATCCGCTGATTGCCGTCGAGCATGCCGAGCTGTTTGGCTGGGCCAGCCGCCAGGATATCGAGCAGATGCGGGCCATCGCCCTGAAGGTCAACGAGGTGATGAGCACGATGCTGGCGGATGTGGGCATCCGCCTGGTCGACTACAAGCTCGAGTTCGGCAGGACCACCGATGGCGCGATCGTGCTCGGCGATGAGATCACGCCGGACGGCTGCCGTCTGTGGGATGCAAAAACCGGACGTAAGCTGGACAAGGACGTGTTCCGCCGCGATCTGGGCGGTCTGTCCGAGGTCTACCACGAGGTGGCCGGTCGCCTGGGCATCGACATCTGAGCTCATCGCGATCAGCAGTGCAAAAGGCCGGGGAACATCCCCGGCCTTTTGTTTGAAGCGGCATCAAGCCATGGTCATCCGGATCGCCTAGGTGCGGCGGCCATGGATGTACTGCAGGGCCGCGGCGTTTGTCTGGTTCAGGTTGCGGATGGTATCCGACATGCCTTTGACAGTGTGCACCAGCAGATCGTTGACCATATCCTGGCGATAGGCATACAGGCGCGACAGATCGTCGCGCGTCAGCCTGTAGGCCACGCAAGGCGTGCGGGCGATCAGCGTGGCGCCGGCGCCCTTCTCGTCCAGGAAGGACATGTCGCCCAGCTGTGAGCCTTCACCGACATCCGTCAGATGCACGGTTTCGCCGCAGCATTCCATGATCACGGACACCCGGCCGGAGCGCAGCAGGTACAGGGTGCCGCCCGGTGAATTCTGCACCATGATCTGTTCACCCTGGGCGAATTCCACCTGCTGGATCACCTCCTGCAGACTGGCGCGTTCATCCGCGGTCAGGGTTCGTTCGAAAATTCGGTTCTCAAGCCATTGCCAATCCATGTTCGCCAACCTCCGTGTGGTGGTCTGATACGGCGCACTATTTATCCTGAAACATTTTATGGCTGTGATTCCCGACACCGGAAAAACTCCGAATCGCGGGTTTGCCGTGCCGGATGTGATCCGGGTCCGGGCCAAGGGGGTTAGGCGGTGCCCTGTTGGGTCCCGAGCAGGCGACAGATGGCGATGGTCGCCTCCGACTTGTTCAGGGTGTAGAAGTGCAGGCCCGGGGCGCCGCGAGCCAGCAGATCGGTGCATTGCTCGCTGGCGACGGCGATGCCTGCTTGCTTGGTGGCCTCGGCATCGTCGACCAGGGGCTGCATGCGCTTGTGCAGCCAGTCGGGAATGATGGCGCCGCACATGGCGGAGAAGCGCACGATCTGCGTGTAGTTGGTCACCGGCATGATGCCGGGGATGATCGGAATGCTGATCCCGGCGGCTGTGGCTCGGTCGCGGAAGCGATAGAAGGCCTCGTTGTCGAAGAAATACTGGGTGATGGCGGCGCAGGCACCGTTGTCCTGCTTCAGCTTCAGGTAGCGGATGTCGTCCTCGACCCCGCCCTGGGATTCCGGGTGTCCCTCGGGGTAGGTGGCCACGGCGATGGCGAAGCCATCCTGCTGCTCGCGGATGAAGCGCACCAGGTCCGAGGCATAGGCGAAGCCGCCCTTGACCATCTCGAAGTGCCCCATGCCCTCCGGAGGGTCACCGCGCAGGGCCAGGATGTTGTGGATATCCGCCTGCCGGTATTCATCGAGCAGCTTCGCCAGGTCCTCGCGGGTGGAGCCGACGCAGGTCAGGTGCGCCACCGGCGTCAGCGCCGTCTCATGACGGATGCGGGTGACAATGCGCTTGGTGCGATCCTGCGTGGAGCCGCCGGCGCCATAGGTCACGGAGACATAGGCGGGGTTGATGACGGCGAGCTCCTGGATGCATTGCCACAGGTTCGCCTCGCCTTTATCGGTCTTGGGCGGGAAGAATTCGCAGGAGATCAGCGGGCCCTTGGCCTGCGCCAGGATGTCGGTCAGCTTCATGGCTTACAGGCGGGGGACGGTGACGCCCGTCTGCCCTTGGTATTTGCCCTGCTTGTCCTTATAGGAGGTCTCGCACGGCTCGTCCGATTCCAGGAACAGGAACTGCGCCACGCCCTCGCCGGCATAGATCTTGGCCGGAAGCGGCGTGGTATTGGAGAACTCCAGCGTCACATGCCCCTCCCATTCCGGCTCCAGCGGCGTGACATTGACGATGATGCCGCAGCGGGCATAGGTGGACTTGCCGAGGCAGATCGTCAGCACGTTTCTGGGAATCCGCATGTACTCGATGGTGCGCGCCAGGGCGAAGGAGTTCGGCGGGATGATGCAGACGTCGGATTTGATGTCGACGAAGCTGTTGGCATCGAAGTTTTTCGGATCGACGATGGCCGAGTTGATGTTGGTGAAGATCTTGAACTCGTCGGCGCAGCGCACGTCGTAGCCATAGGAGGACAGGCCGTAGGAGATGGCCCCAACACCGCCGTCGGTCTGCTTGATCTGGCCGTCGACGAACGGCTCGATCATGCCGTGCTCGTTCGCCATGCGGCGGATCCATTTGTCGGGCTTGATGCTCATGCGCCTCTCCGCGATTGGATTGAACGGGCGAGCATAGCGGCGATCACCCCGTTCGACAAAGGCGCGTTGATCGCCTTACTTGAGGTTTGACAGGGCGATCTCCGCGATCTTTTTGGCCTGGTCCACCGCCTTGGCGCTGGCGGCCGTATTGCGGTTGATGACGATGGCGTCGCCGTGCGCCAGCACGTGCAACTGGAAGCTGCCGGGCGTCTTGTAGAGATAGGCGGCGTCGCCGAGCCCCTGGATGTCGCTGAAGCTCGGCTTCGGCAGGGTCGGCGGCACATCCGAGGCCTCCTGCTTCTTCTGGCTGGCCACCTCCGCCGCCGCATCGCTGTAACCGATATGGGCGGCGATCAGCATGAAGCCGCCGCCGATGGTCTGTCCGGCGTAGTTGCACATCGAGGCTGCATGCGGGCCGGCGGCCGAGCTGTCGATGGCGCGCACGGTGATGGTGGCGCCGAGGATCCTGCCCGCCTGGGCGGCGCTGACGAGTTTGCAGGCATTGATCTTGGTGTCGGCGCTACCGCTGGCGCTGTTGCCGGAGTTGTTGCTGGAGCAGGCGGCGATGAGTCCCATCGAGCCTGCGGCCACGATGGCGATGGCGTGGCGGAAGAATCTGTTCATGGTTGGCCTCTCCTTTGTTTCCCCATGCAGTCCAGCATAACCCCGGCCGATCCGTTCGACAAAGCCCGGTGTCCATGCCCATACACGGCCACACGGGATTGATGCCGCCGGAATGCGTACCATGCGTGCATGGGTTTTGTCCGTACCACCGACCAGCTGCTGGCGCGGTTGCCCGCTTGAGCGACGCCGGCCACCAGCGCCACATCCATGCCGTCACCGCGCTGGCCTTCGCCGGCGGGCTCGGTGGTGGCGTGGTGTTCCCTATCCTGCCGCTGCTGGGGTTGCAGCTGGGTATCGCGCCGCTGCTGGTGGGCCTGATCCTGTCGCTGAACCGTATCGTCCGCCTGCTGGTCAATCCGTTGACCGGCACCCTGGTGGATCGTTTCGGGGCCCGCTGGCCGCTGATCGCAGGCCTGCTGGTCGAGGCGATCGCCACCCTGCTTTTCGCCGCTGGCGTCCACAGCGGCCATGCTGCCGCCTGGTTTCTGGCTGGTCGGGCGCTTTGGGGCGTCGGTTCCTCGCTGTTGATGGTCGGCGCCCTGGCGGCCGCCCTGATCTACAGCGACGCGGGAAACCGCGGCCTGGCCTCGGGCAAGGTGCGCATGGCTCTGAGCATCGGTGTGCCGGCAGGGCTGGTGCTTGGCGGCCTGGTATCCGATCGGTACTCACCGGAAGCAGCATTTCTGGCCGCCGCCGTTATCACCTTCCTCGGCGTGCTGGTCTCCCTGTTCATCGCTCCGCGCGGCTCGGGTCCCGTGGCCGGGGCCGGGAAACAAACCAGCAATGGTGCATCGCTGCGTGGCCTGCTGCGCTCCCGGCCACTGTGGGCGCTGTGGCTGTTGAATTTCCTTGTCTTCTTCTCGGTGCAGGGGGTGATCCTGTCCTGCCTGGTGCTGGTGCTGCATCAGCGGCAGCTGAACATGCATATCTGGGGGGCGGAGGGTACGTCCGGGGTGCTGATGGCGGTGATGATCGGCGCCTCCGCACTCGTCGCCGTGGTGGTGGGCAAGGCCATCGACCACAGTCGCCGCAAGGCCTGGCCGATCGCCGTCGGCAGCCTGCTGCTCATCTGTGGCTTCATACTGCTGGCGCTGGCGCACAGTACCCTGTTGGCCGCGGCAGCGCTGGCCCTGATCGGCGTCGGGCTGGGGGGCATCAACGTGCCCCTGCTGGTGATCATGGGCGACTGGGTGGCCCCTTCCGTCTACGGCCGGGCCGTGGGCATCTACCAGTTCATCGGAGACATCGGCGGCAGCCTCGGCCCCATCGCCGGCATCGAGGCCATGCACCGCTTCGGCGGCACCGATACGTTGCTGGCGCTGGCCGGGTTCATGGTGCTGGCGCTGCCGCTGGTCGGGTCCGTGTGGCGGCGCGAACGCAAGGGGAAAGGGGCGCTGCAGACGGCCTGATCAGGTGGGGATATCGATCTCCCCGACCATGAATGTCACCGCCTGTCCGGAGAGCAGCACCCGATCGCCCATCAGGCGGCAGCGCACGTCGCCGTCGCGCTTCGAGACCTGCTGCGCCTGCAACTCCTGTTTGCCCAGACGCGCGGCCCAGTAGGGAGCCAGCTCGCAGTGCGCCGAGCCCGTGACCGGATCCTCGGGGATGCCGACCTTCGGGGCGAAGAAGCGGCTGACGAAATCGACTTCCTTTCCCGGTGCGGTGACGCAGACCCCGCGCAGCACCAACTCGTGCAGGATGTCGAAATCGGGGGCAAGCGCCCGCACCGCATCCTCATCGTCGAACACGGCGATGTAATCGGCGGCGGCCAGCACCTCGGCCGGTTCGGCACCCAGTCCGACGATGAGTTCCTTGGGAATCTCACATGGCTGCGGCGGCTGGGCGGGGAAGTCCATCGCCAGCATCTCCCCGTCGCGTTCCACAGTGAGCTTGCCGCTCCTGGTCTCGAAATCCACGCGATCTGTCGGATGACCGAGGATGTTCAGGATCACGTGCGCCGAAGCCAGGGTCGCATGCCCGCACAGGTCCACCTCCGCCACCGGCGTGAACCAGCGTAGCCGGAAGCCATCCCCCTCCGGCACGAAGAAGGCCGTCTCGGACAGGTTGTTCTCCCCGGCAATGGCCTGCATCAATTCGTCCGGCAGCCACGCGTCCAGCGGGCACACCGCCGCCGGGTTCCCCTCGAACACCCGGCTCGCGAATGCATCAACCTGATACTGTCTGATTTTCATCAGTATTGCGTCCCCCGCGGATTTTCTGGCAACATCTTAACTCAACGGCGCGCCGCTTACAGAGCGCCCGTGTCGAGCGCCTTGTTGGGGGCCATGGAAAGAAGCTCCTTGATCGCGCTGAGAAAGCGGACATTCTCTTCTGGCAGCGCCGTGGTTATCCGCATAAATCCATTGCCCAGCATTGGATCGTTCAACGGCTTGATTAGAATCCCCCGCGTTTTCAATGCCTCTGCCAAATGTGCGGCATCATGTGGCGCAAAGTCGGCAAGGAAGAAATATGTCTCGGTCGGATAGATGCGCACGCTCAGCGTGCGTAGCCCCGCCGCGAGTTCCTCGGTCCAGGCGCGCAACTGCGCGGTACGGGCATGGATCTTGTCCTCATGCTGAAGCGTAGCGATGGCCGCTGCCTGACTGGCGCGGGCGAGCGGGTAGGCGTCGTTGTGACTGTTCATGTCGTCGGCAATGGCTTCGGGCAATATGGCGTAGCCGATGCGAAAGCCCGCGAGGCTATGGGCCTTGGACAGCGTGCGAGTCACCAGCAGATTGGGGTGGCCGGACACCAGATGGGCGACCGACTGTCCGGCCAAGCCGATGAACGCCTCATCGACGAGGAAGTGCGTCTCCGGATAGCGGCGCAGCAGCTCCGGCAAGGGGGTCATATCGAAGATGCCGCCATTGGGATTGTTGGGGTTCACAATGACCGCGAGCGTAGTGTTCTGTGGAATCTCCAATTCGGCAAGATCCAGGGCGAAATCGTTTTCGGGAAGTAGCCGTGTTTCCGTATAGTGCCGGGCGATCTCGGGAAACAGCGCATAGGTCGGTGTCAGCAGGTGTACCTGCTGACCGAAGCGACCGAATAGCTGGCGCAGAATGAGTTCAGAGCCGGCGTTGATATGAACGAGCCGTTCTGGAACGGCGATCTGTTCACTGATGAGTCTTCGTAGCGGCGCCGAATAGGGCTCGGTGTAATAGTTGCTGTGCGGAATTTCGGCTTGAGCCGCGGCGATGGCCTCTTCGATCGGCGGCAGCGGATTTTCGCACAGCAATAACTTGATACCCTGGAACGAGCCGCCGCCTTTCTCCGCAATAGCGCTCATGAATGGCCCCTTCCGCCTCTATGGCGCCCAGCACCGCCACCAGCGGAACGTTGGGCGCAACGCTGAAACGCGGCCAGATGTCGCTGCTGCGACGCTTCCTGCAGGTTGCGCAGCACCGTGACAATGTCCGGGCGCAGGGATGACCCAAGCAGGCGCTCGTACATTTCGCCATTGGCAATCTCGGCGGTAACACCTGCTTCACAGGCCGTTTGCAGGCTGGTGTAGTGCGCAACCTTTCCCGGCCAGGGATTCTCGGGCACGGTCAGCCCGTAGCGTGCAAACAGCGTGCAAAGTGCGTCGATGTGGCGCGCCTCGGATTCACGGATATTGCTGAAAGGCCGCACCTCTCCGAAGTCCGCTATCACCTGGTCATAGGTCGCCCAGGCATGGTATTCGTCGTCGAGCGCCTCATTGAGCACTTGGATTTCAGTTTCGGTCAGTGAATTCATGATTCATCCTCCGTGGTGAAACATAGCAATCGTGCCGATCC
>Ga0307440_1000176_pt1 | contig 29261 bp, 24 predicted proteins | sample SalMarWE160410MG_FD_202150 | JGI IMG/M metagenome (GOLD analysis project Ga0307440, IMG submission 202150) | Salt marsh sediment microbial communities from the Plum Island Ecosystem LTER, Massachusetts, United States - WE1604-10 | ecosystem: Environmental > Aquatic > Marine > Intertidal zone >...
TGCGACTGGCGGCCTCCGGGTGGCAAGTCCTCGCCCGCAATGTGCGGGTCGGGCGGGGGGAGCTGGACTTGGTTGCGATCGATCCAGGACCGCCCCGGATGCTGGCCGTGGTCGAGGTCCGGTGGCGGGGGCGGCGCGACTACGGGCTTGCCGAGGAGTCCCTGGACCGCCGCAAGCGCGCCGCGCTGCGGAGGACGATCGGGGCGCTGCTTGCCTCGGGCGCTCTGCCCGATGACACGGCCCTGCCGCGACTGCCGCTCAGGATCGACATCGTGGCCGTGGATCGAGGGCCCGATGGGCGGCCCTCGGTCCGCCACCACCGCGGGATACGCCTCTGACAACGGTCGCAGCGCGTGGTTGCTGGCACGCGGGGCTCGGCGCTGCCGGTGGACGTGCGTGGGGGGAAGCCGCCAGGCCCTGTGCTACACTCCGCCGCGCCGCGGGCCGCCCGCGGCATCGTCCATGCCCGCCCGGAACACCGGGCGGAGCACACACGCGGATCTACGTCTCGAGCGGGACGGTGCCGGTCGGCCAGATGCCACCGGTTCCCGCAGGGGATTCGCGGAGGCTCAACCGCAGGAGGTCAGTCGGTGCCCACCGTCTCGATGCGCCAGCTGCTGGAGGCAGGCGTCCACTTCGGTCACCAGACCCGGCGCTGGAACCCCAAGATGCGCCCGTACATCTTCGCCGAGCGCAACGGGATCCACATCATCGACCTCGCCCAGACCGTCAAGCGCCTTGACACCGCCCTGGCGTTCGTCACCGAGACCGTGGCGCGTGGCGACAGCGTCCTGTTCGTCGGGACCAAGAAGCAGGCGCAGGAGCCGGTGATGCAGGAGGCGATCCGCGCCGGCCAGCCGTACGTCACCAAGCGCTGGCTGGGCGGCATGCTCACGAACTTCGTGACCATCAAGAAGCGGATCGGCCTGCTCGATCAGCTCGAAGCCCGCCAGCAGGCCGGAGACTTCGAGCGGCTGTCCAAGAAGGAGGCTGCGCGCCTGACCGAGGAGCTCAACAAGCTCAACTCGGTGCTGGGCGGCATCCGCAAGATGAAGCGCCCGCCGGGCGCGGTGTTCATCATCGACCCGCATCGCGAGCGGATCGCGGTCACGGAGGCCAACAAGCTCGAGATCCCGGTCGTCGGGACGGGCGACACCAACGTTGACCCTGACGAGCTCGACTACATCATCCCGGCCAATGACGACGCGATCCGCGCGATCAGGCTGCTGGCCCAGCTGGTAGCCGATGCGGCGATCGAGGGGGCCCGCGAGCGTGCCGAGCGGGCCACCGCCGAGCCGGAGGTTCCCGAGCCGGCCCCCGTCGAGGAGCCCGAGTTCGACGAGAGCGCTGCGGCCGACCTGGTCGCGCAGCTCGCCGCCGGCGGGACGCTCTCATTCGATCCAGATCTTGAGGACGAGGAGCTTCTCCCAGGTGGCCCTCGTCCCGCGGACGGGACCGCTGACGCGCCCGCCGGCGCGCAGGAATCCGTCCCCGCGCCGGCCGCGGCGCCGGGCGCCTCAGGCGATCCGGCCCCGGCCGTCGGCGAGAGCGGCGCTGCGTCCCTGGAGAAGGTGGCACCAGCTGCCGATCCCGCGCCGAGCATTTCATCCGAGTCGGCATGACGATCCCCGGGATTCACGGTCAGGTCGTGGTCCCGGGCGCCGCTGCGCGGTCGGCAGTCGCCGGTCGAGCGTGGCGATCAAGACGCGTGCAAGACGCGTGCGCGCCCGCCTAGAGCACCCGCGCACGTCACCGAGGCAACAGGAGTAGGACGTCGATGGCAATCACGGCCGGGGCCGTAAAGCAGCTCCGCGACCTTACCGGTGCGGGCTTCATGGACTGCAAGCGCGCCCTCGAGGAGACCGACGGCAACTTCGAGAAGGCCGTCGCGCTGCTTCGCGAACGGGGCGTGGCATCGGCGGCGAAGAAGGCCAGCCGCGAGGCCAAGGACGGCCTGATCGGCAACTATATCCACATGGGCGGCAGGGTCGGCGCTATGGTGGAGGTGAACTGCGAGACCGACTTCGTGGCCCGGACCGACCAGTTCCAGAAGCTCGCGCGCGACCTCGCCATGCAGGTCGTCGCCCTCCACGCCGAGTACTCCACGATCGACTCCATCCCGGCCGACGTGCTCGAGGCCAAACGTGCCGAGATCCTGGCGGACGGGTCCGTGCGGGGCAAGCCCGAGGCGATCCGCGGGAAGATCGTCGACGGACAGCTGCGCAAGTGGTACGAGCAGGTCGTGCTCTCCGAGCAGCCGTTCCGGGACACGGAGATGACCGTCGGCGAGCTGATCACCCAGGCGGTCGCCACGATGGGTGAGAACATTCGGGTTCGCAGGTTCGTGCGCTTCGAGCTCGGGGAGGATCTGTGACAGACGACAGCCGCGGGCCGGCCGCAGCGCCTGGGTCGGGGACCATCCCCGCCACCGGACGCCTCCGCTATCGCCGGATCCTGCTCAAGCTGTCGGGCGAGGCGCTGCTCGGCGAGCGACAGTACGGTGTCGACCCAGCGTTCTGCGCGTTCATCGCCGGCCAGGTCGCCGAGGTGCGGGCGGAAGGCGTCGAGGTCGGTATCGTCGTCGGCGGCGGCAACATCTTCCGGGGCCTGGCGGCATCCGCGCGGGGCATGGACAGGGCCACCGGCGACTACATCGGCATGCTGGCGACCGTGATGAACGGCCTCGCCCTCCAGGATGCCCTGGAGCGGGCCGGCGTCTCGACACGGGTGATGACCGCGATCGCGATGAACGAGGTCGCGGAGCCGTACATTCGGCGGCGCGCCGTTCGCCACCTCGAGAAGGGCCGGGTGGCGATCTTCGTGGCCGGCACCGGAAACCCCTACTTCACCACCGACACGGCGGCGGCGCTCCGCGCCGTCGAGATCGGCGCCGAGGTGTTGCTCAAGGCGACCAAGGTCGACGGGGTCTATGACAGCGATCCGGTCGCGAACCCGTCTGCCCAGCGGTATGCGAGCCTCGACTACCAGGACCTGCTCCGGGACCAGCTGAAGGTGCTCGACGCGGCCGCGGTGGCGCTGTGCCTGGAGAACGACCTTCCGATCGTTGTGTTCGATCTCAACGCGCCCGACAACATCACGAGGGTTGCCCGTGGCGAGCCCGTGGGTACCCTCATCTCCGTGCAGCGTGGAGGTGACACGCGATGACCACCGAGATCCTGACTGCCGCGGAGCACAAGATGATCCGTGCCGTGGAGGTCATGGAGCGCGACTTCCAGGGCCTGCGGACAGGTCGTGCTTCCACGGCCCTGGTCGAGCGCGTCCAGGTCGACTACTACGGCACCCAGACGCCCCTCAACCAGCTGGCCTCGATCAGCGTCCCGGAGCCTCATCAGATCGTCATCCAGCCGTGGGATCGGGGCGTCCTGGGCGCCATCGAGAAGGCGATCCAGAAGAGCGACATCGGCCTGGTTCCGAACGTGGACGGGACGGTCGTCCGGCTGAACATCCCGCCGCTGACCGAGGAGCGTCGCAGAGAGATCGTGAGGAGCGTTCACAAGCGGATGGAGGAGGCGCGGGTCGAGGTGCGCAACCTCCGGCGGGATGCCGCCGACTCGCTCAAGAAGGAGGAGCGTGACGGCGCCGTCGGCACCGATGAGGCTCATCGCCAGCTCGATCAGCTGCAGAAGATCACGGACCGGGTGATCGAGGACGTCGATCGGCTCGGTGGCGTCAAGGAGCAGGAGGTCCTCGAGGTCTAGTGGCCCAGGCGCCGCTCGATCGATCGCTCGCCCGGCCGACCGACGCCCCGTCGACGGCCCTCGAGGCCGCGGCCGGCGACGAGGGGTCTGGGCAGACCACGCCTGATGCCGAGGCGCCGCCGCTGGCCGCTGAGGAGCTGCCCCGCCACGTCGCCATCATCATGGACGGCAACCGGCGTTGGGCTCGTGCCCACGGGATCTCGGACCACGAGGGCCACGCGGCGGGGGTCGAGGCGATCCGCGAGCTGCTGCGCCACGCGGTCAGGCGCGGCGTTCCGATGCTGACGCTCTACGCGTTCAGCCGTGAGAACTGGGCCCGATCCGATGACGAGGTCACCGGCCTGTTCGACCTGCTGGGTCAGGCGATCCGCAACGAGACCGACGAGCTCCAGGTCCAGGGCGTCCGGGTCCGCCTGCTCGGCCGGCTCGAGGAGCTCCCGGACGCCACCCGAACGTCGATCACGGACGCCCTGGATCGAACGGCCGAGGGCAGCCGGCTCCAGCTCAACATCGCCTGGAACTATGCCGGGCGCACCGAGGTCGTCGACGCCCTGCGCCGGATCGTCGCATCGGGCATCGCGCCCGAGGAGATCGATGAGCGCACGATCAGCGACGCCATGTACACCGCCGGCCTGCCCGATCCGGACCTCGTCATCAGGACCGGCGGCGAGCAGCGGATCAGCAACTTCCTGATCTGGCAGTCGGCCTATGCGGAGCTCCTGTTCAGCGACCGGCTGTGGCCCGACTTCGGACCCGATGCCTTCGACGAGGCCCTGCTCGAGTTCGCGAGCCGGACCCGACGGTTCGGGCGCTAACCTCGGTGCTTCGGACCCGGGCGCTGTCGGCGCTCGTCCTCGTTCCGCCGCTCATCGTCGCCCTGTTGCTCGGTGTCTGGGCGCTGGCCGTGGTGCTGGTGCTCGCCGCCCTGCTGGGCGGCCTCGAGGTGTTCCGGCTGCTGCGCGCGGCCGGCTATCCGTCGATGCCGCTGTTCGGGACCGCCCTGGCGGTCGCGCTCGTGCTCGAGGCGGCCGTTCACCCGGCCGGCGACAAGGGCCTCGTGCTGGTCGCGATCGGGCTGGTCCTGGCCGGCATGGGCGCGCTCGCCAGGCACGATCCGCGCGACGGCCTGGTGGCCTGGTTCGCTACGGTGTTCGGGGCGGTCTACGTCGGGTTGATCGCGTTCGTGCTCCAGGTGGCGGCCGCTGCACCGCCCGTCCCCGACGGCGCGGCCCTGGCGATCCTGACTCCCGCGCAGGGCTGGGTGCTGCTGCTGGTGCTCGGCGTGTGGAGCTATGACACGGGCGCCTATCTCGTCGGTCGCCAGATCGGACGCCACAAGCTGATGACCCATATCTCTCCGTCGAAGTCGATCGAAGGCCTGATCGGCGGCCTGGTGGTCGCGACGGTCGTGACCGGCGCGATGCTGGCGGCGCTGGGGCAGCTGGCCGTCGGCGCCCTGGCGCTGGGTCCGCTCCTGGGTCTGTCGGCCCAGGCCGGCGACCTTGCCGAGTCGATGCTCAAGCGGGCGGCGGGAGCGAAGGACTCGGGAACCCTGATCCCCGGACACGGCGGGATCCTGGACCGGATCGACTCGTTCCTGTTCGCCGGCCCCGTGGTCGCGTTGTATGTCCTCGCACTGGCCGGCTGACCGCCCGCTGGGCGTCGCCCTGCTCGGGTCCACGGGCAGCATCGGGCGCCAGGCGATCGAGGTGCTCGAGGCCCACCCGGATCGCTTCCGCGTCGCCGCGCTCGCGGCAGGTCGCAACGCCGCCGAGCTCGAGCGACAGGCCCGTCGGGTTCGGCCGTCAGTCGCGACGCTCGCCGACGACCGCGTGGCCCTCGATCTCCCGCGCGGGACCACGCGCGTCCGAAATGCATCGGCCCTGGTGGAGCTCGCTACCCGCGAAGATGTCGACCTCGTCGTGGTGGGGACCGGCGGGGTCGTCTCATTGGGGCCGGTCCTGGCCGCGCTCGGGGCGGGGAAGGTCGTGGCGACCGCCAACAAGGAGACGCTCGTTGCCGGGGGACATCTCGTGATGGCCCTGGCACGCGCGTCGGCCAGGCAGCGGGCGGTCACCGATCCCGCCGATCCGTGGGCCTCGCCGCTGGCTTGGCTGCGTCCGATCGATTCTGAGCACTCGGCGATCTGGCAGTGCCTGAGCGGTGAAGCTGCCGCGTCGATCGCGCGCCTGGTGCTCACCGCGTCGGGCGGCCCGTTCCTCGACGCGACGCCGCAGGTTCTGGCGCAGGTGACACCGGAGCAGGCGCTGCGCCATCCGACGTGGCGCATGGGCGCCAAGATCACGATCGACTCCGCCACGCTCGCCAACAAGGGCCTGGAGGTTATCGAGGCACACTGGCTGTACGATGTCGGCTACGACGCGATCGAGGTGGTAGTCCACCCGCAGAGCGTCATGCATTCTGCCGTCCTGTTCGTCGACGGCTCCCTGAAAGCCCAGCTGGGCTCCCCTGACATGCGTCTTCCCATCCAGTACGCCCTCACGTACCCGGACCGGCTCCCATCCCCGGCGTCGCCACCCGACCTGGTCGCCACGGGACGCCTCGACTTCCGGGGCCCAGACCCGTCCCGGTTCCCCGCGCTGCAGATCGCGCGCGAGGCGGGCCGCCTGGGCAGCCGGGCATCAGCTGCCCTGATCGCTGCCGACGACGTCGCCGTGGCCCGCTTCCTCGACGGCACCCTGGCGTTCACCGGGATCGCGGCCATGCTCGAGGCCGCCGTCGAGCGATTCGGGCAGGGTCCCGACCAGGAGCCCGACCTCGACGACCTGGTTGCGCTCGATCGCGAGGTCAGGGCCGCGTTCGCGAGCCCGCGGTCGGGAGGTGCCCTGTGATCGCGATCGGCCAGTCGGCTATCACCATCGTGGTCTTCCTCGTCGTGCTGGGGACGATCATCCTCGTTCACGAGCTCGGGCACTTCGTCGTTGCCAGGATGGCCGGGATCAAGGTCCTGGAGTTCGGGATCGGCTTCCCGCCACGAGCGCGGATCCTGTACCGCGGCAGGCCGTCCGCCTTCGACCTGGCGCGTCCGCCACGCCCCGACCCGCCGCTCCCGCCCGACGTGGAGACGGACTCGACGGAGGCGGAGGCATTCCTGGAGGAGGCACGGCGCCTCGACACCGAGAGCCGGAGCGGGACGATGTACACGCTCAACTGGCTCCCGATCGGCGGTTTCGTGAGGCTCGAGGGCGAGGACGGCGGGGACGACGATCCACGCTCGTTCAGCCGGGCGGGCCTGCTCCGCAAGCTCACGATCCTGGCTGCCGGCGTGGTGATGAACCTGGTGCTGTCGTTCGCGATCTTCGCCGGGATCGCGCTCATGGGCGAGCCCGCGCTCGGGATCCGTGTCGGGGAGGTCGTGCCTGGTTCGCCGGCCGCTTCCGTCGGCCTGCAGGTGGGCGACACGCTGGTCTCGGTGAACGACAGGCGCTACTCGGCGTTCGGCAGCTCCACGGCGGTCGACGATCTGCACGCCAACGCCGGCCAGCAGGTCACGATCGGGATCGTCCATGCCGACGGGACGATGGAGCGGCTGCCCGTGACGCTGCGGATCCCCACGGAGGCGCAGCCGGGCGCGCTCGGCGTCGGGCAGCTGACGATCGTGCAGGAGGGCATGATCGACTACCCGGCGGACGAGGCCGTGTCGCTCGGCGCGCGCCGAACCGTGGAAGCGTTCGGGATGATCCTGGGCGGGCTGGGCGACCTCGGTCGTTCCATCGTGTCCAATCCGACGTCGGCACCGCCGGCGGCCGGGCCGGTCGGCATCGCCGTGCAGATCGGCGATGTCCTGTGGTCGTTGGGGCCCCTGTACGTCCTGTACGTGGCCGGTCTGCTGTCCGCGAACCTCGCTCTGGTCAACATCCTGCCGTTCCCGCCGCTCGACGGCGGCCGGATGCTGGTCCTCGTGCTCAAGGCGGTCCCGCGCTACGGTCCGCGCATCTCGGTCCGGGCCGAGCGGCTCACGTATGCGATCGGGTTCGTGGCCCTGTTCGCGTTCCTGATCTGGATCACGGTGTTCGACGTCGCCCGCCAGATCGGCGGCGGGACGCCATGAGCGACACCGTGTCTCCGTTCGGCGGCGCGCCGCTGTCCGCGGCCCAGGCATCGCTCCGGCCGGCCCGGCGGCCCACCGTCTCGGTGGACGTTGGCGGCGTGCTGGTCGGGTCGGCGCACCCGATCGTGGTCCAGTCGATGACCAACACCGACACCGCCGATGCGGATGCGACCGCGATCCAGGTCGCGAGGCTTGCCCACACCGGCAGCCAGCTGGTTCGGGTCACGGTCAACACCGAGCAGGCGGCTGCCGCCGTGCCGTCGATGCTGGGCAAGCTGCGTGATGGCCTGGGCGTGGACGTTCCCGTGATCGGCGACTTCCACTACAACGGGCACAAGCTGCTGGTCGAGCACCCGGACATGGCGGCCGGGCTGGCGAAGTACCGGATCAACCCGGGCAACGTCGGCACCAGGCACCACGACGTCAACTTCCAGACCATCGTCCGCGTCGCCATCGACCACGACAAGCCCGTCCGGATCGGGGTCAACTGGGGCTCGCTGGACCAGCAGCTGCTGACCGATCTGATGGAGTCCAACGCCCGTCTCGCCGAGCCGCGTGACGCCCGCGACGTGATGATCGAGGCGATGATCGAGTCGGCGATGCGCTCCGCCGAGCTGGCCGAGGAGACCGGCCTTCGTCACGACCGGATCATCCTGTCGGCCAAGGTGTCCGGGGTGCGCGACCTCGTCGACACCTACCGGCGCCTCGCGCCCCGCTCGGACTACCCGCTCCACCTGGGCCTGACCGAGGCGGGGATGGGCATGAAGGGCATGGTTGCCTCGACCGCAGGGCTGGCGATCCTGCTCAACGAAGGGATCGGGGACACCATCCGCGTGTCGTTGACCCCGGAGCCCGGCGCCGGGCGCGAGCTCGAGGTCGAGGTCGCCCAGCAGGTCCTCCAGTCGATGGAGCTGCGGGCGTTCCTGCCGCAGGTCTCGGCCTGTCCCGGCTGCGGGCGGACCACGTCCACGTTCTTTCAGGAGATGGCCCGCGACATCACCGAGCACATCAAGGTCCGCATGCCGGAGTGGCGCGAGGCCTACCCGGGGGTCGGGGACCTGAAGGTCGCCGTGATGGGCTGTGTCGTCAACGGGCCCGGCGAATCGAAGCACGCGGACATCGGGATCAGCCTGCCCGGCACGTTCGAGGCGCCGGTCGCGCCGGTGTTCGTGGACGGCCGTCTCGACCGAACGCTGCGTGGCGATCGGATCGTGGACGAGTTCATCGAGCTGCTCGAGGGATACGTCGCCCGACGCTACGGCACGACGCCCGTTTCCGCCGCCCGCTGACCCGCCTCGGAGAGGGGTCCTGAGGGGTCGGGGCTGGATGGCCGTCCACGGACCCGGGTGTATACTTCCGCGCAACAACGCGGGCCGCCTCCACGGGACGTGGGTGACCAACCCACGTTTCTTCGTGTCATGGGGAGTCTCGCCGCCATCGAGCAGACAGCATTGGAGGCACAGGATGAGTCGTGACTTCGTCGGTGCCCTCCTCCAGCTGAACGCCGAGAAGCAGGTTCCCCAGGAGGCCCTGATCCGGGCCGTCGAGGAGGGGATCCAGGCGGCCTACCGGCGAGTTGCCGGCGAGGAGGACATCTTCGTCAAGGTCGAGCCGGCGACCGGGGAGATCCGCGTCTACCGTGGCCGCTACGTGGTCAGCGAGGTGGAGGACCCTCTGGTCGAGGTCACCGTCGATGAGGCGAGGACGACCGACCCGGAGGCGAAGCCCGGCGATGTCATCGAGCTGGAGCAGCTCGACGGCGAGCATTTCGGTCGCATCGGCGCGCAGACCGCAAAGCAGATCATCCTTCAGCGGATGCGTGAGGTGGAGCGGGACCTCGTATTCGACCAGTTCGCCAACCGAGAGGGGGACCTGCTGACCGGCCCGGTGAGCCGGGTCGAGCCGAGGGCGATCATTCTCGACGTGGGCAAGGGCGTGGAGGCGATCCTGGCCACCAGCGAGCAGAGTCCCCTCGAGCACTACCGGATCGGCCAGCCGGTCAAGGCGTATGTGCTCGAGGTGCGGCGATCCGCCCGGGGCCCGCAGATCCTGGTAACGAGGACCCACAAGGGCTTCCTGCGCCGCCTGTTCGAGCTGGAGGTCCCCGAGATCCACGCCGGGACCGTCGAGATCAAGGCCGTTGCACGTGAGGCAGGCAGCCGGTCGAAGGTCGCCGTTGCCTCCCGCCAGGAGGGGCTCGACCCGGTCGGCGCAACCGTCGGGCAGCGCGGAGCACGAGTGCAGGCGGTCGTGGCCGAGCTCGCGGGCGAGAAGATCGACGTGATCCCGTGGAACGAGGACCCGTCAGTGTTCGTGGCCAACGCGCTATCGCCGGCGCAGGTCCTGGGCGTGCGGATCGATGAGGAGCATCGGATCGCCAACGTCACCGTCCCGGAGCGGATGCTCTCGCTGGCGATCGGGCGCGAGGGACAGAATGCGCGGCTGGCTGCCCGGCTGACTGGCTGGCGGATCGACATCCGCAGCGACGTGCCGGCCGAGGCGCCGGCGGATGGAGCTGCGGCGGAGGCCGAGTCCCCGGCTGCGGATACCGAACCAGCGGCTGGTGCGCCCGTCGCGGCCGAGCCAGTCGCGGCCGCCAGGGTCAATCCGGCGCCGGCGGTCGAGCCGACCAGTACCGGGACATCCTCCACGACCTCGGGCGGTGCGACCGGCGTGGCTGATACCGACGAGCCGCCGACCGAGGCGGCAGCCGGGCCGGCCGCTGAGCCGACCAAGGCCGCCACGACCAAGGCCGCCACGACCAAGGCCGCCACGACCAAGGCCGCCACGGCCCGCGGATCACGCTCGAAGGCATCCGAGGAGGTGTCGTCGTAGGCGCGGCAGCGACCGCTCGAGTCGGAGCACCCGCGCAACGCCCGCTGCCCGCACGCACCTGCGTGGCGTGCCGGACGACACGGGTGAAGCGGGAGCTTGTGCGCGTCGTTCGTGCCCCGGATGGCTCGGTTGCCATCGACCCCGGCGGTCGCGCGCCGGGTCGCGGCGCCTACCTGTGCCGCGATGCGGCCTGCTGGACGAGTGCGGGTCGACGCCGGGCCCTCGAGCGCGCGCTCAGGGTGACGCTTCCGGGTGAGCTGGCGGCGATCCTGGCGGCCGGTCCGGACGCCGACCTCGTGGCCAATGACATGAACCATCGGACGCCGGTCGACCCGGCGGCGCCCCGGGGGCCGACAAGGACCCCGACCAGACAACGATTCGAAGGAGGACCCCATGGCCAGGAGTAGGAGCGGCACCCGCGGCCGTCGCGGCCCTCGCAAGCCGCAGCGCCGCAACAGCGGCTTCGCGCAGGGCGCAGTCTCGGTCATCGACCCGAGCGAGCGAGGTCCGATCGAGCTGCCGTCGACCATCACCGTCAAGGATCTCGCCGAGCTGCTCGGCGTGAGCCCGGCGGACATCATTCGCGAGCTCATCAAGAGCGGGATCTTCGCGACCATCAACCAGCTGATCGACCGCGACACGGCATCGCTGGTCGCCAGCGATCTCGGATACGAGGTTGCCGAGGCGTCGACGGTGGCCGCGGCGAGCGAGACCGAGGAGGCGAGCGGCCCAACGCCGGAGGCGGCCAAGGAGGTCCTGTTCGAGGAGGCGGATGACGCGGATCTCGTCGATCGCGCGCCGATCGTGACCGTGATGGGTCATGTCGATCACGGCAAGACGAGCCTCCTCGATGCCATCCGCTCGACCACCGTGGCGTCGGGCGAGCGGGGTGGCATCACCCAGCACATCGGCGCGTCCGAGGTCACCACCAAGGACGGCAAGCGGCTCGTGTTCCTCGACACCCCGGGCCACGAGGCGTTCACGTCGATGCGCGCCCGCGGCGCCCGGGTCACCGACATCGCCGTGATCGTCGTCGCGGCGGACGACGGCGTCATGCCCCAGACCCTGGAGGCGATCAGCCACGCCAAGGCGGCGAAGGTGCCGCTGGTCATCGCGATGAACAAGATCGACCGGGCCGAGGCCAACCCCGACCGGGTCAAGACCGAGCTCACCGAGGCCGGCGTCGTCGTGGAGGAGTACGGCGGCGATACGCCGTTGGTCGCCGTGTCGGCGAAGACCCGGGTCGGCATCGACGAGCTGCTGGAGATGATCCTGCTGGTCGCGGACCTCCAGGAGCTCAAGGCAAACGCCAAGCGCGATGCGGTGGGTACCGTGATCGAGGCACAGCTCGACAAGGGTCGCGGCCCGGTCGCCACGCTCGTCGTCCAGACGGGCACGTTGCGGGTGGGCGACATCGTGGTGGTGGGCAGCACGTTCGGCAAGATCCGGGCGCTCGAGACCGCCGCTGGCAAGCGGGTGTCCAAGGCCGGTCCAGCGTCTGCGGTGGTGATCCTCGGCCTGGCCGACGTGCCGGAGGCCGGCGACGTGCTGCGGGTGGTGGCCGACGAGAAGACGGCGCGATCGCGGGTCGAGGCCCGCAAGACGGCGCAGACCGCGCGAGAGGGGGCCGGCGGCGCCCGGGCGACGCTCGAGGACCTGTATCGTCAGATCCAGGCCGGCCAGGCCAAGGAGCTGCGGATCATCCTCAAGGCCGACGTGTCGGGCTCGCTGGGCGCGATCACCCATGCGCTCGACCAGCTCGGCTCCGACGAGGTCAAGCTCAACGTCCTGCTGGAAGCGGCTGGCGACATCACCGACAACGACATCATGCTCGCCACCGCATCGGACGCGATCGTGGTCGGGTTCAACACCGGAATCACAGAGACGGCACGCCGTGCCGCGGAAGCCGAGGGCGTGGACGTTCGCCTGTACGACATCATCTACAAGCTGACCGACGACATCGACGCGGCCCTCAAGGGCATGCTCGAGCCGGAGGTCGTGGAGGTGGTCGAGGGCCGCGCCGAGGTGCGTCAGATCTTCCGGGTCGGCAAGAGCACCGTGATCGCCGGCTGCTACGTCACGGACGGCCGGATCGTCCGCAGCGGTGGCGCGCGTGTCTGGCGGGGCGGCAAGGTCATCTCGACCGATCGCATCGACTCGCTCCGGCGCTTCCGAGACGACGTCCGAGAGGTCGCCCAGAACTTCGAATGCGGCATCGGCCTTGCGGGCTTCAACGATCTGGCGGAGGGTGACATCATCGAGTGCTTCACCAACCAGACGCGCAGCCGGGTGGTGACGGGCTGACGGCCCACGCCCGGGGTCGAACCCGCCGGCCGGTTGCCGGTGGCGCACCCCCGCCGGTGAAGGCGCGCCACAGCACTCGGTTGAGGTTGCCAGGATCAAGATGAGCCAGCGGACCCAGCGCGTCGATGAGCTCCTGCGGCAGGAGATCGGCGCCCTGCTCGCCAAGGAGGTCGCGGACCCCAGGATCGGGTTCGCGACGATCACCGACGTGGAGACGTCGCCGGACCTGCGCCACGCGAAGGTCTGGGTGAGCGTGATCGGTGGCCCCGCCGATCGCGAGGCGACCGTGCGCGCCCTCCAGGGCTCCATGGGGTTCATCCGTCACGAGCTGGGCCGCCGCCTGCGGATCAAGCGGATCCCCGATCTCCATGTCCGCCTCGACGACTCGGCCGAGCGAGGGACCCGGGTGCTGCACGTGCTCCAGGAGCTGGAGGCGGGCACCGACCCCGAGGCGATCAAGCCGGTCGAGGACACGCTCCCGACGCCGGTCCCGCGTCTGCCGCACGAGGGCGACGCCCAGGACGATGTCGAGGCCGCCGAGGTCGGCGACGGCCCGGAGGCCGCAACCGATGGCCCTGCCTCCGGCGATGCCGGCGGGAGCGCCTCTGCGTCATCGAGCCGTCCGTCCACGCGACGCGGTCCGGGCGCAAGCCGCGCCGGTCGGGGGACCCCGCCGCGCGTCGCGCGGCGGGGTCCGGGTCACCGCACGTCGCCGCGAGGCCGCCACCACCGCGCCGGAGGGGCGTCGGGCGCATGAGCGCGACCGTGGGGCTTGCCGCCCTCGCGCGCGACGCCGTGCCGGATGGCGTGCTGCAGCGTCTGCAGGGCGCCCGGACCGTGCTCGCGGTTGGCCACGAGAACCCCGACGCCGACACCCTGGGCGCCAGCCTCGGTGTCGCGATCCTGGTCGAGCAGCTCGGCGGCCGCGCGACGGTCGTGTTTTCGGACCCGGTACCCCCGCTGTATTCATTCCTGCCGGGCGTCGACCGGGTGCGGATCGATCCCGAGCACGACCGGACATTCGACCTGCTGGTGCTGTCGGACTGCGCCACCCCCGATCGCGTCGGCGACGTCGCCAGGCGCCACGCCGCGCTGTTCGGCGACGTGCCGCGGCTGATCCTCGACCACCACGTCTCGAACGGTGGGGGTGACGGCTCGGACTGGATCGACCCCGGGGCGGCCGCGACCTGCGAGATGGTCGCCCTGCTGGCCGTCCGCCTGGGGATCCCGCTCGACGTGGACGGTGGGGGGCTGGCCACATTGCTGACGGCCGGGATCGTGATGGACACCGCCACGTTCGCCCATCCCAACGCGACGCCCCGCACGTTGGCCGTGACGGCCGCCCTGGTTGAGGCCGGCGCTCCGCTATCGGACATCTCGCGCCGCCTGTACCGCACCAAGCCGGACACCCAGCTGCGCCTGTTCGGTCGGGTTCTCGATCGGATCGGGACGTCTCCGGACCACGCGGTCCTGTGGTCGACTCTCCTGCTCGGCGACTTCACCGCCACCGGGGCGCTGCCGGCCCACTCGGAGGGCATCATCGATCTGCTCGCCCAGTCCGAGGCCGCCGAGGTCGCGATGCTGTTCAAGGAGCAGGACGATGCCACGACTCGGCTGAGCGTCCGCACCCGGCCGGGTGGCGTGGATGCGACGGTCCTGACCGGCGCCTTCGGCGGCGGCGGGCACGCGCGCGCGGCCGGCGCGACGATCGATGCGCCGCTCGACACAGCCATCGGCCGTGCGCGCGCGGTCGCCGAGCGGCTGGCTGCCGAGGTTCGACGGTGAGCCGGCGCGATCGAAGCGGCGGCCTCGACGGCGTCCTCGTGGTGGCCAAGCCCTCGGGCCCCACCTCCCACGACGTGGTGGCGCTGGTGCGGCGCCTGTCGTCCACCCGCCGGGTGGGGCACGGCGGGACGCTCGATCCGTTCGCGGCCGGGGTGCTGCCGGTGTTCCTGGGCCGCGCCACCCGGCTGGTCGAGTATCACCTCGGGGCGACCAAGCGCTACCGGGCCACGATCTGCTTCGGCGCCACGTCCACGACCGATGACATCGACGGTGACCGCGTGCCCGTCGAGGGACCGCCGGTGACCCGGGCCGGGGTCGAGGCTGCGATGCAGGACATGACCGGGCCCATCCGCCAGGTCCCGCCGGTCTACAGCGCCGTCCAGGTGGCCGGCCGCCGCGCCTACCAGATGGCGCGCGCCGGCGAACCCGTGGAGCTGCCGCCACGGGAGGTGACGATCCACCGGTTCGAGCTGCTGGAGTGGGACGGCGCGGATCCCGGCCGGCCCGTGGCCATCGCCGACGTGGAGTGCACTGCCGGCACGTACGTCCGCGCCCTGGCTCGGGACCTCGGCGGGCGGGTCGGGAGCGGTGCCTATCTGGGCGCGCTCGTGCGCACGGCATCCGGGGCGTTTCGCCTCGAGGATGCCGTGACCTTCGACGCGCTGCGCGGTGGGGCGGCGGACGGGCCCGAGGGGGTGCAGCAGCTGCTCCGCCCGATGGACGCCGGACTCGAGGATCTGCCCCACGCCACCGTTAGCGAGGACGAGATCCGCCAGCTCGGCCAGGGCCTGATCACGGCCCCCTCGGCGTCGCTGACCGTGCGGGACGCTCCGATCGTGCTGGCGGTCGGGCCGGACGGACGCGTCGCAGCCGTGTGCCGCGCCGTTCGCGGTGCCCTCCACCCGAACAAGGTCCTCGCCGCAAGGCCATCGGTCGACGGGCGCCCGGTTCGGAATCTGGCGCTCGAGACCGCCTGAGCGTGCACGTCATCGCCGGGCTCGACCAGCTCGATCATTCCGAGGACGCGGTGTTCGTGGTCGTGGGCGTGTTCGACGGCCTCCATCTCGGCCACGCGTACCTGCTTCACCACCTGGTGGCCGAAGCGGCGGCCCGCAAGGCAAGACCCGTGGTGATCACGTTCGATCACCATCCCGACGAGGTCCTGGTGGGCAACGCCCCCCCGCTGCTGTGCGACCCGGAGGAGCGGCTGGAGCGGCTGGCTGCAGCCGGCGTGGACACGACCGTCGTGGTCCATTTCGATCGACGGCTGCGCGAGACCCCGTACGACACCTTCGTGTCGATGATCGCGAGGCGCGCGCCGGTGGCCGGGTTCCTGATGACCCCCGATGCGGCGTTCGGATACCAGCGGGCCGGGACACCGGACGCCCTGGCCGCCCTGGGGCGGCAGATGGGTTTCGAGGTCGCGGTGGTGCCGCCGTTCGACATCGACGGCCAGCCGGTCAGCAGCACACAGGTGAGGGCCGCGATCGCTGCGGGTGACCTGGCCGCCGCGGCGCGCCTGCTGGGCCGCGACCATTGCGTGGTGGGGGAGGCGGCCGGCACGATCGGCACGGCTGCCGGCGCCGGGACCGTCATCCGGTTCGCGCTGCCCGTGGCACTGCCGCCCGATGGCCGCTACCGGGTGCACGTGATCCCGGTTGGCGGTGGAGACCGCCCGACCGCGCCGGCAGCGCCCGAGCGCGATGCCGCGATCGATGGCAACGTCGTCACCATCGTCGGGACCGGCCTCCGCGGCCGGGTCCGGCTGGAGTTCCTCGCCGGAACCCGTGAACCGGACCGGTGATCGCCACAAGGGTATGTGATATCGTCTAACAAATTCGCGGGCTGTCGCCGCGACGGGCGGCGGGCCTCGTGGAGACACCGCCCTGAGCGGTCACTGCGGAAGGTGAGGAGGTCCGAGTCGTGGCCGAAGAGTTCTTCGCGGACGTGCCGGCGCCGATTGGGTTCGGCGGGCTCGATTCGACCGAGCCACTGTCGTTCAAGGTCTATCAGCCGGACCGGATCGTGCTCGGCAAGCGGATGGAGGACCAGCTTCGTCCGGGCGTCTGCTTCTGGCACTCGTTCGCCTGGGACGGTCGCGACATGTTCGGCATCGGCACGCTCGACCGGCCGTGGCTCGACGGCGGGGACGAGATGGCGGCGGCGCGGGTCAAGATGGCGGCCGCGTTCGAGTTCTTCGCCAAGCTCGGCACGCCCTACTACTGCTTCCACGACCGGGACGTCGCTCCGGAGGGCGACAGCTTCGCGGAGTTCCGGGACAACCTCGACTCGCTGACCGATGACGCGCTGGGCTACCAGGAGCGGACCGGCGTACGGCTGCTGTGGGGCACCGCCAACCTGTTCAGCCATCCGCGATATCAGGGTGGCGCAGCCACCAATCCCGACCCCGAGGTGTTCGCCTACGCGGCCGCGCAGGTCAAGCACATGCTCGAGGTCACCAAGCGCCTCGGCGGCACCAACTACGTGCTGTGGGGCGGCCGCGAAGGGTACGACTCCCTGCTCAACACGGACCTCGGGCGCGAGCAGGCCCAGCTTGCCCGGTTCCTGCACCTCGTGGCCGAGCACAAGGCGAAGATCGGCTTCGGGGGACAGCTCCTGATCGAGCCCAAGCCGCAGGAGCCGACCAAGCACCAGTACGATTACGACGTCGCGACCGTGTACGGGTTCCTGGTCCGCAACGGGCTCGAGGACGAGTACAAGGTGAACATCGAGGCGAACCACGCCACACTCGCCGGTCACAGCTTCCACCATGAGGTCGCGTTCGCGATCGCCAACGGGATCATGGGCAGCGTGGACGCCAACCGCGGTGATCCGCAGAACGGATGGGACACCGACCAGTTCCCGAACTCGGTTGACGACCTGGTGATGCCCCTGTACGAGATCCTGCGCAGCGGCGGGCTCACCCCGGGCGGATTCAACTTCGATGCCAAGCTGCGCCGCCAGAGCATCGACCGGAACGACCTGTTCCATGCCCACATCGGTGGTCTGGATACCCTCGCCCAGGCGCTGCTCGCCGCGGCCGACATGCTCGAGACGGGGACGCTCGCCGAGATGCGCGAGGTGCGCTATGCGGGCTGGGGCAGCGCGCTGGGCAAGGCGATTCTGGACGGTGGCGAGACGCTCGCCTCGCTCGAGACGAAGGTGGTGTCGGGCGAGGCTGCCCCGAAGCCCGCCTCGGGCCACCAGGAGCTGTTCGAGAACGTCGTCAACCGCCACGTCTGGCGCACCCGCTGACCCGATGGGCGTCGTCCTCGGGATCGACGTCTCCACGACGGCCACGAAGGCCGTCCTGGTCGACGACCGGGGTGCGGTCGTTGCCATCGGCACGTCCGAGTACAGCTTCGCCCAACCACGCCCGCTGTGGACCGAGCAGGGCCCGGAGCTGTGGTGGACGGGCGCCGTCGATGCGATCGGGAAAGCGCTGCGCTCGGCCGGTGCCGGCCTGGACGCCGTCGAAGCGATCGGGCTCACCGGGCAGATGCACGGCCTGGTCCTTCTCGACGCCGCCGGCGAGGTGCTGCGCCCGGCGATCCTGTGGAACGACCAGCGAACCGGCGCGGCATGCGACGCGATCCGGAGCGCGGTCGGCGCCGCACGCCTGGTCGAGGTCACCGGCAACGACGCGCTGACGGGGTTCACGGCACCCAAGCTCGTATGGGTGCGCGACAACGAGCCCGAGGTGTGGCGGCGGATCGCGCACGTGCTGCTGCCCAAGGACTACCTGCGGTATCGGTTGACCGGAGACCTGGCGCTGGACAAGGCGGGAGGATCGGGGACCATCCTGTTCGACCTCGCCGCACGTGACTGGTCGCCCGAGATCACCGCGGCGCTCGGGATCGACCCGGCCTGGCTGCCGCCGACCCACGAGGGTCCCGAGGTGACCGGCAAGGTCACGGCCGCGGCCGCCGCCGCCACGGGGCTGCGGGCCGGGACACCGGTCGTCGCCGGCGGCGGCGACCAGGCGGCCAACGCCGTCGGGGTCGGCGCGGTGGTGCCCGGACGCGTGGCACTCTCGCTCGGGACCTCGGGCGTGGTGTTCGCGACCACCGATCGACCTCTGTACGAGCCCGCCGGGCGCGTCCACGCCTTCTGCCACGCGGTTCCCGGCCGCTGGCACATGATGTCGGTCATGCTGTCCGCGGCCGGCAGCCTGCGCTGGTTCCGCGACGCGGTCGCTCCCGGCGCCGACTTCGGCGATCTCGTCGCCGCCGCCGGGGACGTGCCCGTCGGCGCCGACGGTCTGCTGTTCCTGCCCTACCTGTCGGGCGAGCGGAGCCCGCACCCGGACCCGCTGGCCCGCGGCGCCTTCGTCGGGCTCACCCTCGCGCACGACCGGCGGCATCTCACGCGGGCGGTGATCGAGGGCGTGGCGTTCGGTCTACGCGACGGGCTGGACCTCATGGTCGAAGCGGGGATGGCTGCGCCGGATCAGATTCGCGCCTCAGGCGGCGGCACGGCCAGCCCGCTGTGGCGGCAGGTGCTCGCCGACGTCCTCGACGCCGAGATCGCCACGGTCAACACGACGGAGGGCGCCGCCTACGGCGCGGCCCTGCTGGCGGCCGTCGGGACGGGCTGGTTCGCGTCGGTCGAGGCGGCCGCAGACGCTCTGGTTCGGTCCACGCCGGTGGCTGCCGCCGGGCCCGACGCCGCCCGGTACGCGGACCTCCACGCCGTCTACCGCGAGCTGTACCCCGCGCTCGCGCCCTCGTTCCACCGGCTCTGAGCGCCGGCGCCGGGCCTCACCGGCGAAGCTCGATGGCTGCCCGGTCGCTGTCGGTCACCTCGTCGGGCTTCTTGCCCAGGATGATCATGCCCAGGACGTCCTCCGGTGTCACCGTCTCCTTGTCGATCGTGCCCACGATCTCCCCGTGATACATCACGCTGATCCGCTCGGACAGGTCGAACACGTCGTGGATGTCGTGGCTGATGAGGAAGATGCCGATCCCTTCGTCCTTGAGCTGCCGGATGAGGTTGCGGACCTGCGCCGTTTCGGCCGGGCCGAGCGCGGCCGTCGGCTCGTCCATGATCAGGATCCTCGCGTTGAAGTGGACGGCCCTCGCGATCGCGACGCCCTGGCGCTGGCCGCCGGAAAGTGACTGGACGGGCTGCTTGAAGCTCTTGAAGTTGGGATTGAGGCGACCCATGACCTTGCGGGTCTCCGCTTCCATCGCCGAATCGTCAAGTGAGCCCAGTCGGGTCGTCAGCTCACGTCCCAGGAACAGGTTCGCCGGCGCGTCGACGTTCTCGGCCAACGCGAGCGTCTGGTAGATCGTCTCGATGTTGTAGCGCTTGGCGTCGCGCGGGTTGGTGATCGTGACGCGCTTGCCGTCCACGCGGACCTCGCCGGCACCGGCAGGGTGCGCGCCCGACAGGACGCGCATGAGCGTCGTCTTCCCCGCGCCGTTGCCGCCCACGAGCCCGACCACCTCCCCGGCGTAGAGGTCGAGCGAGACGTCGCGCACGGCGTGGACGCCGCCGAAGGCGACGCTGATGTGGCGCAACTCGACGAGTGGCGTGCGTTCCGCGACGGTCACGGGTCAGCCCTCCCTGCTCAGGAGCCGCGTCGGCGGTTGTAGGTGTCGAAGCCCACCGCGGTGATGAGGACGATCCCGGCGGCCACGTTCTGGCCGGGTGAGATCACGCCCATGTAGCTCAAGCCGTAGGCCAGCGATGCCATCACGAATGCGCCCACGATAGCCCCGCTGATGGTCCCGATGCCGCCGGTGAAGGAGGTGCCGCCGATGACGGCCGCGGCGATCACATACAGCTCGTAGCTGACGCCGATGTCGAGGGTCGCTCCGTTGAGCCGGGCCGCCGCGATCGCCGCGGCGATGGCACACAGGATGCCCATCACCACGTATGTCTTGAGGATCGTCATGCGGGTGTTGATGCCGGCCAGCTCCGCGGCGTCGGGATTGCCGCCATAGGCGTAGACGTAACGTCCAAACCGTCGGCGGGTGGCCAGCCAGGTCATCACGAGACCCACACCGATGACCAGCAGGATCGGGAAGGGAAGGCCGGTCTGGACCTGCCACCCGCCCTCGGGTGTCGGGCCCCAGTTCTGCTCGATCGCAATCCGGTTGGCCAGGCCCTGTGGCCAGTGATTCGCATTGGCGAACGCCGCCAGACCGAGCACCGCGACGCAGCCGGCGACAGCAAGCAGGAGCTCGGCCCACATCGGTCGAACGGGGAAGTCAAAACGGCGGCGCTGACGGCGACTGTTCACCAGCAACGCAATGATCGCGAGGCAGCCGATGATGGCCGCGACCCACGTCAGCGTGCCCCCGAGTGACCCCTGCGCCCCGCCGCCGAGCAGTTGGAAGTTGCGATCGATCCCCGAGACCGCGGCGCCGTTGGACAGGTACCAGACGAGGCCGCGGATCGACAGCAGCCCACCCAGGGTGACGATGAACGATGGCACCCCGATGTACGCGATGATGAATCCCTGCAGAGCGCCGAACGCCGCGCCGATCCCGATCCCAATGGCGAGCGCGATCGCCCACCTGAACGGGAAGTCGGGACCGATGCCCAGGACGTCGGGCAACAGGTCGGTCATGAGCAGTGCGTAGGACATCGCGACGAAGCCGACCAGCGAGCCGACGGACAGGTCGATGTTCCGGGACACGATCACGAGGACCATCCCGGTCGCGATGATCGCGATCCCTGCACCCTGCACCGACAGCGTGACCATGTTGGTCGGCCGGATGAAGGTGCCACCGCTCAGGACGTTGAACGTGAGCAGGATCACTGCCAGGGCCACCAGCATGCCGAACAGCCGGACGTCGATCTCGGTCTGGGCGATCAGTCGACGGATCGAGGTGCCGGCGCCGGATCGCTGCTGACCCGGCTGACTCGGCGCCTCCGCCAGGTTCGTCACGGGGCGGCCCTCCTGGTCCTGAGGGTGATTCGTCTGCGCCCTCGGCGTGAACCGAGGGCGCAGGTGGCACAGCTAGCCTAGGCGTTGGTGCTCACATACCACAGGCGGCCCCACCCGGGTCAGAGGCGGTGACACCCTTGCAGATGTCGTCCTTGGTGGCCCACCAGCCGGCCGAGATCACCTGGTCGAGATTCTCGGCGGTGATCGGCGTCGGCTGGAGGATAAACGACTTGACCACGGTGCCGTTGGGCGTCGTGAAGTCGGTGGCCTTCAGCCCTGCGCTCGGCGCCACCGACGCGTTGATCAGGCCGTCGGGAAGGGTGAGATCGCCCATGGCCGTGCCGGCACACAGGTCGAGCGCCGCCTGGCCGGCGGCCTTGCCCAGCTCGTTGGCGTTCTTCCAGACATCGACGTACTGCTTCCCCAGTGCCACGTTGTTCAGGTTGGCGGGGTCGCCGTCCTGACCGCTGAGCGGCGGGAAGCCGTAGCTCTTGGCCGTGAGGGCAGCCACGACGCCAAGCGCCGTGCTGTCGTTCTCGGCCAGGATCGCGTCGATCTTGTCGCCGGACGCGTTGGCCTGGTCGATGATCGCTTCCATGTTCTTCTGGGCCGTCTCGGTCGCCCAGGCGTCGGTGTAGGTCCCGTCGGCGGGTCCGAGGATCTTGATGTCACCGGAACTGACCTTGTCGGCCAGACCAGCCTCGTCCCAACCCTGCGGCAGGAACGTGGACGCGTTCGGATCGCCCGGGTCGCCCTTGATCAGAACGTAGTTGCCCGTCGGCACCTTGTCCAGCACCGCCTGGGCCTCGGCCTTGCCGACGGCGACGTTGTCGAAGGTGACGTACAGAGCGCTCGGGTCCTCGATCAGTCGGTCGTACGCGATGACCGGGATACCCGCGTCATTTGCCTTCTTGACAGCCGGCAGGATCGCCTTGTTGTCTTGGGCGAGCAGGATCAGGACGTTGGCACCCTTGTTGATGAGGGTATCGACGTCGGTTAGCTGCTGCTCGTTGCTGAGGTTTGCGTCGGCATCGATGTAGGTGCCGCCACCTGCTTCGACCGTTTGCTGGATATTCGGTTTGTCGGCGGCGGCCCAGCGCGGCTGCTGGAAGTTGTTCCACGACACGCCGACCACGCAATCGCCCGTTGGGGCCATGCTCTCAGCTGTGGTGGGCGCTGTGGTGGGCGCTGTGGTGGCGCTGCTCGAGCAGGCGCCGACCAAGATGGCGGCGACGCCCGCGACGAGCGCAAACTTGCGAATGTCCATGCGTGTTTTCCTCCTCCTGCTGACGAAACGTTCGTCCACGAAAACCGCTGGTACCGTCCGTAGGCTACACCGGAAGGCATACCCCTTTCGTGACGTGGCGCCCGCACGGGGCAGCCGTGGTTCGCGATGACCGTCTGCGGGACACCATCTCAGGCGCTCGCGACGCGAAGGAGACCGTCAAGTGGCGCAATCCACGCTGCCGGGTCCGCCAGGAGCGGCTCGAAGGCGAGCTCCGCTGCACCACGGAGCGGCGCGTCGACCCCCAGCGTGGTGGGAACGATCCGGACCAGCCCGCCGGGAGCCGGCAGGGCGCGCCGCGACAGCTCGGCCTCCATGGCCTCTCGGACGAAAGGATGGATCCGCCCGAGCATCGCACCCAGGATGATCAGCCTCGGGTTGAGAACGTTGACCAGGCCGGCCAGACCGATCCCGATCCAGCGCCCGACCTGATCCAGGGCGGCGACCGCAACCGGATCGCCGGCCGCCGCATCGGCGAGCAGCGCCTCGACACCGGCCGCGCCGGCGTCGGCAGGGCGCCCGGCCAGTGCCAGGAGCGTTCCCTCGCCGATCTCGGTCTCCCAGCAGCCGATCGCGCCGCACCGGCATCGCCGGCCGTCCACATTGAGCGGCACGTGGCCGATCTCACCACCGTAGCCCTCGGCGCCGGTGAGGGGCAGGCCGTTGACGATAGCCCCGCCGCCGACACCCACCTCGCCGGACACGTACAGGACGTTGTCCACCCCGACGGCGGCCCCCCGTCGGTGCTCGGCAAGGACGCCGGCGTCCGCGTCGTTCGCGATCGCGATCGGCACGCCCAGACCGACGGCGCTCGCCAGGCGCGCCCCGAGCGGGACGTCGCGCCAGCCGAGGTTCGGGGCCATCGATACCAGGCCGTCGCTGCGACGGACGACCCCCGCCACGGCGACCCCGATCGCGATCAGGCGGCCATCCCTGGGAGGCTCGAGGTCGGCGACCAGGGCGGCGAGCCCGGCGACCACGTCCTCGACCGCCAGGTGGCGCCTTGGAAGGTCCGATCGCTTCTCCGCAATGGTCTCGCCACCCAGCCCGACCACCGCCGCGGCGATCGAGTCGACGAGGATCTGGAGACCGAGCACGACCGCCCGGTCCTCGTGCAGCCGAACGAGCGGGGAGGGCCTGCCCGGCGTTCCCAGCCGGATCGCGTGGTTCTCGGACACGAAGCCGGCCGCGCTCAGCTCCTGGACCAGCCCGCGGATGGCGCTGCGGGTCAGCCCGGTCGCAACCACGAGCTCCGAGCGCGACAGGGGGCCGCGCTCGTGGAGCTGGCGGACGATCGCGCTCAGGTTCGCACGGCGAACCGTCTCGCTCCGCTGCCCAAGATCCACCCGACCGGGTCGCACAGGTTTGTGATCCTTTCTCTCAAATATGTGCCAGACTGTTACACACGCACGGCTCGTGTCAAGTCGCGGCATCCGGCACGCTTGGGCGCAACGGCCCGCGACGATGCACCGGCCCTGCGAAGGAGGACGGCAGATGGACCAGCCGAGCGGCCCGGACAGCGGCGCGGAGACCTCGGGCGAGGCGCCGTTCCGATGGGGGGTGCTGTCCACGGCGAACATCGCCCTGGAGAAGGTCATCCCCGGCATGCGACGGGCCCGGGGGAGCGAGGTTCTGGCCATCGGGTCGCGCGATGAGGACCGCGGCCGAGCGGTTGCGTCAGCGCTCGGCATTCCCCGCACGTACGGTTCGTACGAGGCGCTGCTGGCCGACCCCGATATCGATGCCGTCTATATCCCGCTCCCGAATCACCTGCACGCCCGCTGGACCGTGGAGGCCGCCCGCGCTGGCAAGCACGTCCTGTGCGAGAAGCCGCTGGGGCTGACGGCGAGCGAGGCCCAAGGCATGGTCGACGCCTGCCGGGACGCGGGCGTGCTCCTGATGGAGGCGTTCATGTACCGCCTCCATCCGTCGTGGGTTGCGGTCCGCGACCTGATCGACGCCGGACGGATCGGGCGGTTGACCGCGGTGGACAGCTGGTTCTCGTACTTTAACGACGATCCGGCCAACATCCGCAACATCCGCGACGTTGGCGGAGGCGCCCTGTACGACATCGGCTGCTACACCATCAACCTGTCGCGGATGCTGTTCGGATCGGAGCCGTTGCGAGTCGAGGCGTCGGTCACCCGCGACCCGGGGTCGGGCGTGGACGTGCTTACCAGCGGGCTGCTCACCTTCCCGGGCGGGGTTGCCACATTCACCTGTTCCACCCGCGTCGAGCCGGATCAGCGTGTGGACATCTACGGGACCCGCGGACGAATCTCGATCCCGATCCCATTCAACATCCCGCCCGATCGGCCGACCCAGGTGCTGGTGATCGCCGGCGGCGATCCGCCGGTCTCCCCGGCCACCGAGGTCATGACCATCGCGACCGCCGATCCGTACGCGGTGGAGGCAGAGCGGTTCGCGGCCGCCGTGAGAGCGGGTGGGCCGGTGCCGGTACCTCCGCAGGACGCGGTTGCGAACCTGCGGGTGATCGAGCGCGTGTTCGAAGTCGGCGAGACCGGCTGAGCAGCGGGTACCCCGCGGCGCATCGCGTCCCGGCGCCGAAACGGAGCTGAGTCGAGGGCGCTTCCATGGCTGACGAAGGTGCTGCAACGGCCGGCACGGCCCGTCGCCCCGGACCGATGGGAGGACCCCGGGCGAGGCGCAGGATCGCGCTGATCGGCGTGATCGCGATGGCTGGCGTCCTGCTGGTTGGCGTCGGGCTCGCGATCACGCGACCCTGGGTGAGCAGACCCTCGTGCCCGGCGATCGCGGAGCACTCGGACTGGACGGTGGCGCGCCGGTGGGACGAGGCGCTGCTGGACGCGATCCGGCGCGCCCTGCCGGCGCCCACGGTGCATGCGCGGAACCTGTTCCACACATCCGCTGCGATGTGGGACGCGTGGGCAGCCTACGACCCCGATGCGAGGGGCTACTTCGTCACGGAGAAGCTCACCGCACCCGATGTGGCCGCCGCTCGCGACGAGGCGATGAGCTACGCAGCGTACCGGTTGCTCAACGAGCGCTACATCAAAGCCGCCGGCGGCGACGTGTCGCTCTCCGCGTTCGCCGATCTGATGGACGCGCTGTGCTACCCGGTCGACGTCACCGCCACCGAAGGCGACTCGCCGGCGGCGCTCGGGAACCGGATTGCCGCAGCCGTGATCGCGTACGGCAGAACGGACGGCTCCAACGAGGACGGCGGCTACGCTGCCACGGACTACCAGCCGGTCAACCCGCCGCTGACGGTGGCCGGCTCCGGAACGACGATGACCGATCCCAACCGATGGCAGCCGTTGCAGATCGAGCGCATGATCTCGCAGAACGGGATCCCGGTGACGAACGGCGTCCAGCAGGCCATCGGGCCCCACTGGGGTCACGTGAAGGGCTTTGCCCTGCCGCCGGATTCGGGCACCGGGACGCCCATCGACCCGGGTCCACCGCCGCGGCTTGGCGACCCGGTGACCGATCAGGCGTTCAAGGACCAGGCGGTCGAGGTGATCCGGGACAGCAGCATGCTCGATGCAACCGACGGGGTCATGATCGACATCTCCCCGGCAGCGCTGGGTGACAACACGCTGGGTGCCAACGACGGACACGGCCATGCGACGAACCCGGTGACCGGCCGGCCGTACGAGCCGGACATGGTGCTCCAGGGTGACTTCGGCCGGATCATGGCCGAGTTCTGGGCGGACGGACCGAGCTCCGAGACGCCACCCGGTCACTGGAACGTGCTCGCCAACCTGGTGTCGGACGAGCTCGACCCGGACCTCCGGATCGGCGGGACGGGCGATCCCGTCTCGCGCCTTGAGTGGGACGTCAAGCTGTACCTCGCGGTCAACGGAGCCGTGCATGATGCCGCGATCGCGGCCTGGGGCCTGAAGGGCTACTACGATTCGACCCGCCCGATCTCGATGATCCGGTACACGGGTGGCCTGGGGCAGTCGAGCGACCCGTCCCTGCCCTCGTATGACAAGGAGGGTCTGCCGCTGGTGCCTGGCCTCGTCGAGCTGATCACACCCGAGACCACGGCACCCGGGCAGCGCCACGCCGCGCTCGAGGGGCACGAGGGCGAGATCGCGGTCAGGGCCTGGGCGGGCAACCCCGCGGATCCCAGGACGGAGATCGGCGGGGTGACCTGGATCCTGGCCGCGGACTGGGTGCCGTACCAGCTGCCGACCTTCGTGACGCCCTCGTTCCCCGGCTACATCTCCGGTCACAGCGCCTTCAGCCGCGCAGCTGCAGAGGTCCTCACCGGCTTCACCGGCAGCGAATACTTTCCGGGCGGCATGAGCGGCTACACGATCAGGGCAGGCTCGCTCAAGTTCGAGCAGGGGCCGACGACGGATATCCACCTCGAGTGGGCGACGTACTACGACGCCTCGGACCAGGCGGGCCAGTCTCGGCTGTGGGGCGGCATCCACATCGAGGCCGACGACTTCAGTGGCCGGCGGGTCGGGTCGGCATGCGGCCAGGCCGCCTGGGCGCTGGCGCAGCGCTACTACGACGGAGCCGCCGGCTCGTGACGGCCAGCAGCGGAGCGTTCGTGGCACGCCGAGCGGACCGGATCCCCGCGCGACCGGCGACGCGATGATCGGGCACAAGCGGCTCCTGGCGGTGGCGATCGTCGCCGTCACGGTCGTGGCCGTGGCGGCATGGTGGGTGCTGCCGGGCGCTGCCACGGCCCCGGCGGCGCTCCGCGCGCCGCACTTCGTCGAGGAGACAACCGCGTCCGGGCTGCAGCACAGCCTCGACGATAGTGACACCGCGAGCATCGGCGGCGGTGTGGCCGTGCTCGACTGCGACGAGGACGGCTTTCCCGACCTGTACTTCGCGGGTGGCGCCAACCCGGCTGCCCTGTACCGGAACGTGAGCGAGCCGGGCGGCCCGCTTCGCTTCAGCCGGGTCACCGATCCGCTCACCGACCAGGTGAACGTCAACGGCGCCTACCCGATCGACATCGACGGAGACGGTCATGTCGACCTGGCCGTCCTCCGCATCGGCGGCGTCGACCTCCTGCGGGGACTTGGCGGCTGTCGGTTCGAGCGGGCCAACGAAGCCTGGTCGTTCGCGGGCGTGACCGGCTGGGCGACCGCCCTCAGCGCGACCTGGGAGGGAGCCAACCGGCTGCCGACGCTGGCGATCGGGCAGTACCTCCAGCTGGACTCGTCGGGCGAGTCGACGTTCGACTGCGACCAGAACGCGATGTTCCGACCGGACGCTGCCGGCGCCGGCTATGGCTCGGCCATCCCGCTCGTCCCCGGCTACTGCGCGCTCTCGATGCTGTTCAGCGACTGGAACGGGTCCGGGCGCCGCGACCTGCGGGTCAGCAACGATCGCCAGTACTACGACTACCAGAACGGTCAGGAGCAGCTGTGGCGGATCGAGCCTGGCCAACCGCCCCGGGCGTACGGCGCAGCCGACGGGTGGGTCTCGATGCAGATCTGGGGGATGGGGATCTCGAGCCAGGACGTTACCGGCGACGGACTGCCCGAGGTCTACCTCACCAGCCAGGGGGACAACAAGCTCCAGACGCTCCTGGCCGGGCCGTCCCAGCCGACCTACCGTGACATCGCGCTCAAGCGCGGGGTCATCGGGACGCATCCGTTCACGGGCGGCGACACGCTGCCCTCGACCGCCTGGCATCCGGAGTTCGACGACGTGAACAACGATGGTCTCATCGACCTGTTCGTGTCCAAGGGCAACGTCAACCGGCAGGCGGACTATGCGAGCCGCGACCCAAGCGACCTGTTCATCGGTCAGGCGGACGGCACCTTCGTCGAGGGCGCGGAGCAGGCGGGCATCCTCAACTATGCCCGAGGACGCGGCGCCGCCCTGGCCGACTTCAATCTGGACGGGTTACTGGACCTGGTGGAGGTCAACCTGGGTGCATCGGTGCGGCTGTGGCGCAACGTCGGCAGCGGCACGGTCGACGCTCCCGCGCCGATGGGCAACTGGCTCGCCGTGCGCGTCACCCAGCCCGGCGGCAACCGTGACGCGATCGGCGGCTGGCTCGAGGTCCGAATCGGCAACTCGGTCACCCGCCGGGAGCTGACGATCGGCGGCGGACACATCGGCGGGCAGCTCGGCTGGACCCACATCGGGCTGGGAGATGCCTCTGGGGCCGAGATCCGGGTGACGTGGCCGGACGAGTCGACGGGCCCCTGGCTGACCGTGGCCGCGAACCAGTTCCTCGACGTGGGGCGCGGTGCCGCCGAGGCGCGGCCATGGACCCCACAGGCCCCATGAGGCGAGAGTACCTCTGAAGGCTGCCCGGCTGATCAAGGGGCTCGTTCTCGCGTGGCGGCCTGGTCGTGGTTGCCGCCGCTTAGCGTCCCTGATATCCTCCGCCGGTCACAG
>Ga0307440_1000177_pt1 | contig 29249 bp, 18 predicted proteins | sample SalMarWE160410MG_FD_202150 | JGI IMG/M metagenome (GOLD analysis project Ga0307440, IMG submission 202150) | Salt marsh sediment microbial communities from the Plum Island Ecosystem LTER, Massachusetts, United States - WE1604-10 | ecosystem: Environmental > Aquatic > Marine > Intertidal zone >...
GCGGCGTATCCTGCGGGCGGAGACAAAGGCATGCCCGAGTCGCTGAATTCACTTAGGCTATCTGACAGGAAATTGCTGGTCCAGATGTGATTTGCTCCATCCACTGCGATGCTGGCGGGGGACTGCAAACCGCCTCCCGTGTAGCCGCCGGCTGGGCTCAATGGGCATCCGGTGTCGCCGGCAGCTGGATTCGTGGGGCAAGACGACGGCGGTGTATTGCCACCAATCAATTCGCCCAGGCCGGACAGATGGTTAGTCACCCAGGCATTGCCGTTGCTGTCCATGGCGATGGCTGACGGCTCTGAAATGCCGCCTCCGGTATACCCGTTACCGGAGGAGATGACCTTGCCGTCCGCCGTGAATTCACTGACCCGGTCTCCGCCCTGGTCGGCGGCCCAGATATCACCCAGGCTGTCGAGAGCGAGCCCGACGGGGTATGCCAATCCTCCTTGTCTGCTGACCGTCAAGGCCGGCGTTCCCGAAGGATTCAGAAGGGTCAGGCTGCTGTTGCCTGAATTCGCCACCCATATATTCCCGCTTGGAGTTACCGCCAATGCCGATGGCCCCAGAATGTCCCGGGTATAGCCGCCCGTTCCCGAAACCGGGTTGCCATGGGAATCGAATTCGGTGACCGACTTGCCTCCGCCTTGTGAATAATTGGCGACCCATACATTGCCCGACTGGTCGACGGCAATCGCAATGGGTCCCGCCAAGCTGCTATCCGTATAACCACTGGCCGGGGATATCGGTAGTCCCGTAGGAGATAATTCAGTCACGGAGCCGGTATTCTGATCCGTGAAATTATCCGCGATCCATACATTGCCTGCTGCGTCGATGGCGACCCCGGCCGGGGCATAGAGACCTCCACCCGTATGCTGGATAGCTAAGGTCCAGTCGGCGGGTGCCGCATCAAGCACCGGGCTGTAAACTGCGGGAGGGGATTCGATGTCGTAAACTCCGGCGCCGTCATTGCGGACACCGGCCTTTGTCGCGACATTCAACAGCGCGCCAAGCGTGTCGGTAGCCCCGGTCTGCTGGAATAAGCCCGAGCAGGCGGCGGTAGCCGGGTCGGCCGAGCTCGCGCAAGCGGCGATGTAGTTGGCAAGCGAGTCCATCTTACGCAGTGCGTCGCAATCAGTAGGTTCACCGGTCGAACCCGTGCACAACGTTGCATCGACAAACGTTTCCGTGCCAGTCGAGGCGTCGAACAATTGCCCGAAGGTTTTCGCTGCATTGGGCAGTCCCGGAGAACCTCCGGACACATTGACGAAGCCTGCGTTGTCAGTCATGAACGCCGCGAGGCTATAGGCGGAAAAGACGGTGCTCAGTTCATTGATCGTGACCGTTTGCGGGAAATGGCAACCTGTGCCGGAACAGTATTCGCCAGCGGTCGTCATCAAAAGGATTGATGTGTTGGCGCCCACGCCAGCGCTGCCTCCGGATGCCGTGACGTAAACGATTTGTCCGTCGGCAGGCGGGCTCGATAAAGAAATTTGAAAACTGCCGCTGGTGTTGGTCGTGCCGGTGCCCAGCTCCGTGGCGGGTTTCCCGGCCGAGCTATTGGCGGCGAAGATCCTTACACTTGCCCCTGCAATGGGCTTGCCTGCGCCCGTGACCGTGCCGGACACCCGGGCCGCGGGAGCCGGCGGCGGATGGTAGGTCCCGTTGCCCCCTCCACCGCAACCTGCCAAGGCTAATGCACACAGGCCCAAGGCAAGCGTCAAGGGGTACTTGTATAGAACGTTTCGCAAAGGTAGTGATTACTCCGCAATATCGGGCTTGGATTTTTGGTTAACGTTCGACGGCATTCCTGTGGGTTCCGGCAAGCCCGCCTGAACGGCGGCGAGTTGTCGTGCAGGCTTGAGGTCCAGCACGGCGATTACACGCCGCAATTCCTCTTCGAGCCGGGAAGTCACGCTGTTGGCCTCGGAGTGGCTGGCTTTCTGCGTAAGGATTACCGCTAGGGGAACAACGCTTCCTGATTCATGGGTCAAGTGCTTTTTGTTCCATAAGTGCCAAAGTTGTGACAAGAACGGCAATTTTTTCGATTCGCATGTTTTGGCCGTGCACTCGGTTGCCGCAATAACTCGTACCTGATCAGCAGTTCGCAACACTCCAACGTCGAATACCGCCGATCCGAAAGCGGTGTGGAACGTATGTAAAGTTTCCGATGTCAGCGATTCCCCCTTGTTCAGGAAACAGCCAATACCATTGTGGCTATAGGGATCTCCCCGGCGAAAATCGACCAATACAGGCGCCGGTCCGAAATTCGCAGCCGCATAGAGTGCGCCAACTTCGACGACTGTGCCGGGTTGCCGATTATGCCAATGCTTGAGCATGGGCGCGCCGTCCAGGGTTTTCGGCACCAGAGTTATATCCTGACCTAGGGATTTCGAGATGTGTGGAACTGACGGCACCCAGGCGTAGGCCGCGATGGCTGCAAGAATAAGACCGACCGATGCGGCAGCTAATTTTGCGTACACGAGCGTCGTTTCCACCAGCGTGGTACTGAGAAAAGGAAAAAGGCCGCGCAGAAGAATAGCACTCCACCAATAAGATAGTCCGCCAACGTGGCGTGATTGGAAATGCCTGGAATTCGCATCGCGAACCAGTAATACACCACTACGCCGCAAAGGCGAATGAAGTTAAACAAATAGGCCAGTGCCACGGCGAGCACGATATAGGCGGCCCACCTTCGCCAGCTCAGGCGATACAGGTACCCGATTACGAGTGCGAGGTATCCCATGGCTACCGCGCCACGTAGTCCATCGCAACCCGGTGCTATGAACATCCCCAGACGGGGGGTGAACATCATTTTGAGGGTCCCTTCGGAGACGGATACGCCAATCAGCACAGCGAAGGCACGTGCTGCGTGGGCTGCCATGAATTGCAACGGCAAATCCACCGCGGTATCGAACCAGTGCGGTACCGGATTCAGGAAAACAAGCAGCAATACAGGGAACCATGCCTTGCGCCAGGTGTTTGTCCCACCCAGCAGGATAATGATGCCGCTGATGAATCCGGCAAGCAAAAGTCCGAGCGGAAGCAGATTCAGCGAACTGATAATCGAGTGCAGCCGCAATTGCAGAGGTGAAATCTCCGTCAATATTGCGAGTGCGACAGGAACCACGATCAGAGGAAGCCCCCACCAGCTCCCTTCGCCGGACCAATCATCAAGGCGCCATGATCGAACGGCGAGCACGATGCTCACTATGGGAATGGCCATCCCGATGGAACGCAGAGGGTCCGTGGTCCAAAGTGTCCAGAGTGCCGACAGCTGCCACTTGAAGCAAAACACAAGGCCCAGTACTGCCACAAGGCCCGCCGAGATCAGGTTAATCAAGGCTCGGCGCTGCGCAACCGATGGCTGCACGTTTCGATCGGGGGCCACGTCTACACGGAGTTCTTTCATGTGGGGCGTTTCTGATCGATTGCTATGGCGAGCACGTTCGCCAGCCAAGATTCCAGCGTCGAACGGACTTCGTCATTTATAGTGAGTGTAACTATATCAGAACATGTTGCCCACGAATTCAGATGCAGGGCAAGGAGCTCCTCGAGTCTTCAACCTCGTGCATGTATGGCGTGGTGCGAGGGTTTGCCTTGCGGTGCCGGTGTGATCAGCGAAACGACCACAATGGCTACCATCGAGAATACGAAGCCGGGCACGATTTCATAGAGTCCGAAAAAGCCGCCCAGGGGGAGCAGCCAAGTGTGCCAGACGAGAACCGTCACGCCGCCGACAATGATGCCCGCGAGTGCGCCTTGCCAGTTCATGCGGTTCCAGTACAAGGCCAGGATGATGGCGGGGCCGAAGGCGGCGCCGAAACCGGCCCAGGCGTAGGCCACGAGTCCGAGTACGAGGCTGTTCGGGTTGATGCCGACGAAAAACGCGATAACGGCGACGGCCAGCAAGGCCAGGCGTCCTACCCACAGCAGTTCCTTGCGTCCGGCGTTATGACGGAAGAATCCGCGATAGAGGTCTTCGGCGAAGGCGCCGGCGGCGACCAGCAACTGGGCCGAGGCAGTGCTCATGATCGCGGCGAGGATACCGGAGAGGCAGATGCCCGCGGCAATCGGCGGCAGCAGCTTGAGCGACATATAAATGAATACGCGTTCGCGATCGCTGCCATTGAGCGGATGGTTGACCACGCCCAGTCCCGTCAGGCCCACAAGCATCGCCGCAAACAGGGCCACGATGACCCAGAACATCGCAATCCGCCGGGCGGCGGCGATGCCCTTCGGGTCCTTGATCGCCATGAAGCGCGCGAGGATGTGTGGCTGGCCCGGATAGCCCAGGCCCCAGGCGAGCAGCGAGGCGATGCCGATCCAGGTGTAGCTCATGTTGGTGCCGACGTTGAAGAACGGGTGTAGCAGGCCGTTGTTGACGGCATTGAGCGTATGTTCGAGGCCGTCGAAACCGCCGACGAATGCGAGTCCCATCAACCCCACGATCAGCAGCGCGAAAAACATCAGCGCGCCCTGTAGTACGTCGTTCCAGGCTACGGCCAGGAAGCCGCCGATGAAGGTGTAGGACATCACGGTCAGCGCGCCAAAGACCAATGCCCAGACGTAGGAGACGTGGAACAGGGACTTGAACAGATCCGCGCCGGCCACGAAGCTCGAGGAGACGTAGATGGCGAAGAAGACGAGGATCATCAGGGCCGAGATGCCGCGCAGCAGCCGGGTCTTGTTGCCGAAGCGGTTGGAGAAATAATCGGGCAGGGTGAGCGCATCGTCGTAGTGCTGGGTCTGCTCGCGCAGGCGGCGGGCCACGACCAGCCAGTTGAGATAGGTGCCCACGACCAGGCCGATCACCATCCAGATGTAGCCCATGCCGAAAGCGTAGGCGGCGCCGGGCAGCGCCAGCAGCAGCCAGCCCGACATGTCCGAGGCCTGGGCTGAGAGTGCGGTTACGAAGCTGCCGAGGCCGCGGCCGGCAAGGATGTAGTCCTTGAGGCTCTTGTTGCGGAACCAGGCGACGAAGGAAATCATTAGCACCGCGATCATGTAGACCGCGAAGGTATAAAGAATAATGTCGCTAACGCGGTTCACGGGCGCTCCCGGCGGAATTACGAAGGGCTCATTCTCTCAGAGATCGCCGATTCGCGCACCTGAAAGCGTGCGGTGGGGCAGGGGCGCGAAGAAACAAGGATCCAGGCTCGTCTCGCAAAGATGCAATGGCTGCCAGACAATTGTGGGAGCGGCGTTCCCCGTCGCGAAGGCTGTACCTGCGGAAGCCGTCGCGGTCGGGACGAACGCTCCCAATATCAAGGTGGCGAAGGCGTCCCGTCGGCGTGTTCAGTCGGGGCATTCAGAGCCGGGGTCCAGAATGGCGCTGAGTTGCTTTTCAGGGAAGAGCCGCTAAACTTCGGCTTAGCGGCACTGAGCTGCACCGGGCCGGCGGAACCGGCCGCATGGGAGATTTTCGGTTCGGACTCATTGCGAGTGACCTGGATTGTTATCGGCTGGTGCAGGTGATTTAACAAGAATCACACTGTGTCGCCGCTCCCGCGCCCCAAGGAGCGTTTCGAGATGATTCATCAGACTGCTGCGCGTCTGCGCATGCTGGCGCCTGTGCTGGCAGTTGGCCTGATCGGCCTGCTCGTGGCCGGTTGTCCTTCGAATTCTTCCAGCAGTTCCACGTCCACGCCGTCGACGGTTAAGACGGCGGCCTTTCATGGCAGCATCTACGGCGGACGCCAGCCGGTCTCCGGCGCTACGGTGGTGGCCTACGCCTCAGGTACCACGACGGGGGCGGCGCCGATGGAGCTGGGCACGGCGGTGACCGACTCCAGCGGCAAGTTCAATATCACTTTCAGCCCGAACCCGGCGACTGACGAAGTCATCTACGCCACGGTCACGGGCGGTGACGCGGGTGCGGGCACGAACAGCGCCATCGGGCTGATGACGGTCGCCGGTGTCCAGGGCAGCACGCTTGCGCCGGTGGCCGGGACGGTGAACATCAACGAGCTCACCACGGTAGCCTCCACGGCGGTGCTGAAGAAATACATGGCCTTCGCGGATTGCTCCACCATTACGAACAACACGCAGACGGGCACCTGTGTCTCGATTCCGGGCGCGACCGGCCTCACGCACATGGCGGCGACGGTGACGAACCTGGTGGATGCCGCCACGGGCGAGGCGAGCAGCTTTCTGACGAGCAACGCCGCTACGGCAGGGTCACCACTGACGGCGACGCTGGACAAGCTCGATACACAGGCGAGCATCCTGGCGGCGTGCGTGAACGCGAGTGGCCCGGGTGCCAGTGCGTGCACGAACCTGTTCCAGCAGACGGGCGGCGCCGGTTCCACGCTGATGAGCGCGTGGCTGACCGCGCGGATGCCGGCACTCACGATGAAGGCGAGTGCGCTGTATGCGCTGACGCCGACGACACCGGTGTTCACGCCGGTGCTCTCGACGGTGCCGGGGACGACGAGCGCGGGTTACTGGACGGTGGGCGGCGAGCACTATGCCTATGTCGCGAACGCGAACGCGGGCGGCAGCGTCTCGGGCTTCACGTTGGTTCGCGGTGGCGGCACGTTCGCGGCGAACGGCACGCCGGTAACCGCGGGTTCCTACGCCTACTCGGTCGCGGTGGACCCGACGGGCCGCTACGTCTATGTCGCGAACCAGTTAGGCGACACCGTTTCGGCCTACAAGATCGGGACGGACGGCACACTCACGGCGAACGGTACGGCGGTGGCCGCGGGCAGCAACCCGAACTCGGTCGCGGTGGACCCGACGGGTCGCTACGTCTATGTGGCGAATCAGGGTAGCAACTCGGTCTCTATGTACACCATCGGAACGGACGGCACGCTCACACCGAACGGCACGGTGACGCAAGCCTCGGGCAGCAGCCCGTACTCGGTCGCGGTGGACCCGACGGGCCGTTACGCGTATGTCGCGAATGCAGGCACTGCCACTGTTTCGGCCTACACGATCGGGGCGGACGGTACTCTGACGGCGAACGGCACGCCGGTGGCCTCGGGCAGCAACCCATACTCGGTCGCGGTGGACCCGACGGGCCACTACGCGTATGTCGTGAATTACGGCAGTAACACGGTTTCCATGTACAGCATCGGCACGGACGGCACGCTCACACCGAACGGCACGGTGACGCAAGCCTCGGGCAGCAGCCCGTACTCGGTCGCGGTGGACCCGACGGGCCGCTACGTCTATGTGGCGAACCACGGCAACAGCACCGTCTCGGCCTACACGATCGGGGCGGACGGGACGCTCAGCGCGATCGGCAGCCCGGTCGCCATTGGGAGTAGTCCGGACTCGGTCGCGGTGGATCCGAGCGGGCGCTACGTCTATGTCATGAGCCCCTCTACCACCTCGACCTACGCGATCGGTGCCGGCGGTGCGCTGAGCGCGATTGGCAGCCCCGTCGCCACGGGCGGAATCGCGCACTCGGTCGCGGTGGACCCGACGGGCCGCTACGCCTATGTCACGCTTCTTGCCAGCGACACCGTCGCGGCCTTTACGATCGGGAGCGGTGGGGTGCTCACGTCGAACGGTCCGGCGGTGGCTGCGGGCGTCCAGCCGCAATCGGTCGCGGTGGACCCGAAGGGGCGCTACGCCTATGTAGCGAATACGAGCAGTGGCACCGTTTCGGAATACACGATCGGGTCGGGGGGCTCGCTCGCGGCGAACGGCACGGTGACGGAAGCCTCAGGCAACCAGCCGCTCTCGGTGGCGGTGGACCCGACGGGCCAATACGTCTATGTGACGAACCCCACCGGCTCTGTCAGCGGCGCCGACACTGTCTCGGCCTACACGATCGGGGCGGACGGCACGCTCACTGCGAACGGCACGCCGGCGGCCACTGGCACGGAGCCGTTCTCGGTGGCGGTGGACCCGACGGGCCGCTACGCGTATGTAGCGAATGCTCTGAGCAACAGCATCTCGGCCTATACGATCGGGGCGGACGGCACGCTCACGGCGAACAGCACCCTATCGGAAGTCCCGCTTAGCCGTCCGGTCTCGGTAGCGGTGAACCCGACGGGCCGCACCGTCTATGTGGCGAACTCCAACAAAAACACCATCACGTACTACTCGATCCAGGCAGACGGCTCGCTCGGGGGGACCGGTACGGTGGTGGAAGCCTCGGGCAGCAGCCCGTACTCGGTCACGGTGGACCCGACGGGCCGCTACGCCTATGTCGCGAATCAGGGCGACGACACGGTCTCGGCCTATGCCATACGCGCGGACGGCACGCCCACGGCGAACGGCGTGGTGACGGAAGCCTCGGGCAGCAGCCCGTACTCGGTCGCGGTGGACCCGACGGGCCGTTACGTCTATGTGACGAATGGGGGCAACAACACGGTATCGATGTACACGATTGCCTCTGATGGCACGCTGGCGGCGTTCGGCACGCCGGTGGCGACGGGCTCGACTCCGAGCTGGATCGTGGTCGGACCCTGAGCGGATCGGAGTCTTGATTCATATGATTAATTTTCCGGACCTGCCCGCGGCATCCGCCGTGGGTATGTCCGAGTCCCAAGGAGCGAAGGTGATGAAAAAACTGGTTCTGGCGCATGGCTTGAGTGCTGTGACATTGGTGGCGGGTGCCGTGCTGGCCTGCAGTGGCACCGCCTTCGCCTTCGGCGGCTGCGTCGATTCGCCCGAGAACCCGACGTGGATCCTCGCCGGCATCGGCGCGGTGGCGGCGGGCGCGCCGTGGCTGCGTGCGAAGCTCCGCGAGCGCCGAGGCCGCCGCGAGAAATAATCCGCATTTCCTGTAGGAGCGGTCGTCCCGACCGCGAAGGCCGCGCCCGCGGAACCCATTCGCGGCCGTGGCGACCGCTTCTACAGGGGGTGCAAGCAGGGGCGTGTCGATTCTTCTCAGTCGAGGACGTCGAGGCGGGCGACGGAGGCGAGGAGCCATTTGGTGCCGCCGTTCTCGAAGGCGACCTTGAGGCGCAGGCGGGCGCCGTCGCCTTCGCTGTCGAGGATCACGCCTTCGCCGAAGCTCGGGTGGCGCACGTGGCGGCCGAGTTCGATGCTCGATTCCGTGTCATCCTCGTGGCCGCCGTGCGTCATGCGTCGCGGTCCGATTTCCTCGTAAGTCTCTTCGGGCAGTTCGGTGAGGAAACGCGACGGCCGCGAATAGATCGTCTGGCCGTGCAGGCGGCGCAGTTCCGCCCAGGACAGCACCAGTTGCTTGCGTGCCCGGGTCATGCCGACATAGAACAGGCGGCGTTCCTCTTCCAGCCGCCCGGGGGCGTCGACGCTTTTCTGGTGCGGGAACAGGCCTTCCTCCATCCCGGCGATGATTACCAGCGGGAATTCCAGCCCCTTGGCCGAGTGCAGCGTCATCAGGCGCACGAAGGATTTCCATTCGTCGGCCTGGGCTTCGCCGGCTTCCAGCGCGGCCTGGGCGAGAAAGGATTCGACCGGTGAGAGATCGGGCTCGGGGGTGAATTCGCTGGCCGCATTGACCAGCTCTTCCAGGTTTTCCACCCGCGCCGTGCCCAGTTCGCCGCCTTCGCTGCCGTGATGATCGACCAGGCCGCTTTGGGTAATGAGCGTTTCGATCGCCTCGCTCAAGGGGTGCTCGCGGGTGGCGTCGTCCAGCGATTCGATCAGGCGCATGAAGTTGGCTAGCGCGTTGCGCGCGCGCCCGTTCAGATCGCCCTCGTCGCGGGCCATGTCGGAGCAGGATTGCCACAGCGACTGGCGGTGTGCGCGGGCGTGCACGCGCAGCTTTTGCAGCGTCGTCGCGCCGATGCCGCGCGCGGGCGTGTTGACGATGCGGTCGAAGGCGGTGTCGTCCTGGCGGTTGTTGACCAGACGCAGGTAGGCGAGGGCGTCTTTGATCTCGGCGCGGTCGAAGAATCGCTGGCCGCCGTAGACGCGGTAGGGGATCCCGCGGGCAATAAGGATTTCCTCGAAGATGCGCGACTGGGCGTTGGAGCGGTAGAGGATCGCTGCGTCGCTCGCGCTGCCGCCGTCCGCGATCCAGCGTTCGATGCGCGCGATGGCGTGCAGGGCCTCGTCGCGGTCGTCGCCTGCCGCGTAAACTTCGATCGGCATGCCAGTTTCGCCCGCGGTCCAGAGGTTCTTGCCCAGGCGCTCGCTGTTCTTGGCGATGACCGCGTTGGCGGCGTTGAGGATATGCCCCGTGGAGCGGTAGTTCTGTTCCAGGCGCACGATCTGCACGGGCGCGTAATCGTGCTGGAAGCGCTCCATGTTGCCGACCTTGGCGCCGCGCCAGCCGTAGATCGACTGGTCGTCGTCGCCGACGATGAACGGCTTGATGGCGTCCCCGGCAATGGCGCGCACCCACAGGTATTGGGTGGTGTTGGTGTCTTGGAACTCGTCCACCAGGATGTGCTTGAAGCGGCTGCGGTAACGCTCCGCAATATCGGGCCGGTCGGTGAACAGGCGCACTGTGCGCAGAATGAGCTCGGCGAAATCGACCAGTCCGCCGCGCTCGCAGGCCTCCTGGTAAGCGGCGAGGATGTTATCCACGGTTCGGGCGTGCTGGTCGTGGCCGGGTTCGCGCTCGTCCAGGCGCCGGCCCTCGTCCTTGGTCTTGTTGATGATTCCTGCGATCTGGCGCGGGGGGAACAGTTTGTCGTCGAGGCCCTGCGCCTTCATCAGGCGCTTGATCAGGCGCAACTGGTCGTCGCTGTCGAGAATCTGGAAATTGTCGGGCAGGTTCGCGTCTTTCGCGTGGCGGCGCAACAGACGATGCGAGAGTCCGTGAAAAGTGCCGATCCACAGCATATCCGTGGGCTGTTCGAGCAATCGCTCGACGCGTGAGCGCATTTCCGCCGCCGCCTTGTTGGTAAAAGTCACGGCAAGAATGCGGTCGGGCGAGAGATTCTCTGTCGCAATCACCCACGCCAGCCGGCGCGTCAGCACGCGGGTCTTGCCGCTGCCGGCCCCGGCCAGTACGAGTACCGCGCCGGGTGGCGCGGTGACGGCTTCACGCTGGGCATCGTTAAGCCCATCGAGGATCAATTCGCTGTGCATCGCCTTATTTTACGGGTTGGGTGTGGAGATTCGGTTTGGAGTATTCTGCATCTCCAATACCTCAAGGATAAGCCCATGCCAGCTACCGATGCCCGTGGCCTTTCTGTTTCCGGTGCAGATAGCGGTGCCACGGCGGCCGTGGATTACTTCGTATCCGAGTTGCTGGGCAATGGTGCAGAACCCACCGCGGTTTGGGAGGCTGCCGAGGTTCATCCGCGCTGTCCGTTGCTTCAAGCCTATGCCGCGAGCCTGTATGTCTTCGCACAATCGCCGTCTGGAGCGGCGCCTGGCCTGCGCTGGTTGGAACGAGTTCATACGCAGGCGGATCATGCGAGCGACCACGAGCGTGCGTTTATGTCTGCAGTGGAAGCGGGGCTCAGAGGAGATCTGGAGGCAGCCATCGATGGGCATGAGGCCATCGCGAAAAAGTGGCCACGCGAGACGGTATCGGCCAAGCTGGCCGAGTTCCATCTGTTCGAAACCGGTGACTGCCGCCGCCAGAGAAGGATCATGCAGACCTTTGCGGAGGCGAATCCGGACGATAGTGACGTGCTGGCGATGCATGCTTTTTCCCATGAACTCAACGCTGATGCGGACGAGTCGGAACGCGTGGCGATCAAGGCGCTGGAGATCGATCCCGATACGCCCTGGGCCGAGCATTGCCTCGCTCATGTATACGCACGCCGCGGCGAAATCGAGCGGGGCATCGAGGAGCTTTCGACCTGGGCACCGCGTTGGGAGGCAAAGAGCCAGTACATCCGTTCGCACAACAATTTCCATTTGGCTTCGTTGCATCTGTCTCGCCGTGAATTCGAGAAGCCGATTGCATTGCTCGGAGAGCGAATCTGGGGGTTCACGCCTGAGGCCGTGGTGGAACATACCGACGCGATTTTGCTGCTCTGGTACCTGGAATTGGCCGGTGCCGCCGTTCCCGGGGCGCCCTGGGGAGACATAGCCGCACGGATCGAGGCAAACAGCCGCGAATATGTATTTCCGTTCCTGAGTGTGATGTACCTGTTTACGCTTGTCCGCGCCGGTGCGGCGGCAGAAGCGGCAAGGCTCATGGTGGAATTCGAGCGCCATGCAGAGAATCAGTCTGGCCGTGCTCGTGAGGTGTGGCACACGGTTGGGCTGGGGCTTGCCCGCGCGACGCAGGCCTACGCCGAAGGCCGCTGGGATGATGCGGCCGCAGGTTTTGCGCCTTTGCTCGAACGCTCCGGCGATGGCGGCGGCAGCGACGAGCAACGCGGTGTCTTCGACCAGTCGTATCTCATCAGCCTGATTAACGGCGGTGAACGCGAAAAGGCGCGCGCGTGGCTGCACGGAAAGATCGGGGCGGGGGAGCCGACACCGCTGGAACGACACTGGCTAAATCTGGCGGACCAATAAGCCGGCCTCCAGTGCGGTTGCGGGGTGGTCGTACACGGCCGGCGGTTAAACTTGTCCGCTGATATCCGCGGGTGAAGAAAAAGTATGCCGGACAAGGGCGCTCCGAAAACGGTCGTGCAGGTTGCACAGCATCTGGCTTGCTCGGTCGAAAGGCTTGAATTCCAGACGCCGAGCCATGTCTATAATCCGCTGCATTACGCCTGGCCGGCGCAAAGTGAATATCTCCGGCGTTTCGGAACTCGAAAAGGGCGCGTCATACTGCTCGGCATGAATCCAGGGCCCTGGGGCATGGCCCAGACCGGCGTGCCGTTCGGCGATGTGGTCATGGTGCGCGACTGGATGGGCATCGAAGCGCCGCTAGCGCCGCCGTTGCCCGAGCAGCACGCCAAGTACCCGATCATGGGTTTCGATTGCCGCCGCCGCGAGGGGAGCGGCAGCCGGCTGTGGGGTTGGGCGCGCGAGCGGTTCGGGAGCGCGGAGAAATTCTTCGATCGTTTCTTCGTCTGGAATTACTGCCCGTTGCTGTTTCTCAAGGACGGGCGCAACCTTACGCCGGAAAAATTGCGACGCGAGGAAGCCGGTCCCCTGGTCGCCGCCTGCAACGCCGCGCTGAAGGCGCTGGTCGAGACGCTGGGACCGGCCGCCGTGGTCGGCGTCGGCCGTTATGCCCAGCGTCGCGCCGAAGAAGTGGTGGGGGAGTCGGTTCCGGTCGGTTACCTGCCGCATCCGAGCCCGGCCAGTCCCGCCGCCAACCGCGGCTGGGCCAGCTTGGCGGAGGAAGCCCTGGCGCCCTGGCTGCCTTGACGGGAGCACGTGCACTCCGGCTACCGGCTTGCCGTGCGGTCGTTGATCGTTCAGGATGACGGAAACCTGCATTACAGACGCCGCATCAAGCGCCTAAAGGGGAGGAGAGAAAATGGCTGAACAAGACTCGTCGCAGGGTACGACGTCGACCGTGTTGGTCGCCGGAGCCGGGCCCGTTGGCCTGACTATGGCTGCCGAACTGGCGCGTTTGGGCATCGCGGTCCGCATTGTCGACAAGGTGGCGGTCCGTAGCGACAAGTCCAAGGCGCTGGTGTTGTGGACCCGCACGCTCGAACTCATGCGGGTGATGGGCTGCGTGGACGCATTCACGGACTCGGGCCTGCGTGCGACGCATGCCGTGATGCGCAGCGGTAGCCGCCAACTCGCGCGTATCGGCTTCGGTCAGCTCGAATCACCCTATCCCTACGGCATTCTGTTACCGCAGAGTGAGACGGAGCGTCTTCTCGAATCGCATCTGAACGAATTCGGCGTGCGGGTGGAGCGCGAAACTGAACTGGTCGCGTTCGCGGACGATGCGAGCGGTGTGGATGCCGAGCTGCGCCATGTGGATGGACGTGAAGAACGTCTGCGCTGCGACTGGCTGATTGGCTGCGACGGTGCGCACAGCACGGTTCGCCACACGTTGGGCCTGGAATTCGAGGGCGAGGCCGAGCCCAATGACTGGCTCCTGGCGGACGTGCACCTCGACGGATTCAGCGGGGAAGACGAGGTGGCGATTTTCTTGCATCGCCATGGTGTGCTCGCGCTATTCCCGATGGGAGAACACCGCTATCGTGTCATTGCGGATCGGGGCCCGCGCAGCGCTGCCACCGCAGATGCCGAGCCGACCCTGGATGATGTCCAGGCCATGCTCGACGGCCGCGGGCCGGGCGGATTGCATGCTCGCGATCCGGTTTGGCTGACGCATTTCGGCATCAACGAGCGCAAGGTGCGTGATTATCGTGCCGGGCGCGTGTTCCTGGCCGGCGATGCCGCCCACATACACAGCCCGGCCGGGGGGCAAGGCATGAATACCGGCATTCAGGATGCCTGCAACCTGGCCTGGAAGCTTGCTCTGGTATGTCGTGGTGTTGCAGATCCACAGAGCCCGCTACTCGACAGCTACAGTCCCGAGCGCAGTGCCGTTGCCGAGCACGTGTTAAGCGGTGCGGCGGCGCTTACGCGGATGGGAACGTTGCGCAATCCCGTGTTGCAGGCTCTGCGCAATGCCATGCTGCCGCTGTTTACGCGTCTGCCCGCTTTGCGGCGGGCGATCGCCTCGATGCTTGGTGAGCTCGATATCGCTTATCGCGAAAGCGTGCTCAGTCGTAAGGCGGCGAGTGCAACCGCTGGTGATGAGCGGCCCGGTGAGCGGGTGCCTGATCAGACGGTCCGATCACAGGACGGTGAGTCTGTGCCCCTTTACGAGTATTTGCGTAGCGGACGGTTTTGTGTGCTTGCGTCTCGTGAGCAGGCGGAGTCGCAGCAGGCCGCCGATGTACTGAAGCGTTTCGGGGACGTCTGCGAGCTTGCTACCAGCGATCGACCGGTGCGGGAACTGCGGGTCGTAAGACCCGATGGCTATCTCGGACTGGAGGCAGGACCGGACGACTGGAAGGCGGTTACTGACTATCTGATCGAAATACTTTCCCCCGTGGGTGGGGGGAGTGAGCATATGGTGGGCCCGCCAGGACTCGAACCTGGGACCAAGGGATTATGAGTCCCCTGCTCTAACCAACTGAGCTACAGGCCCGGGGAGGGTGTCACCCGAGGGGCCATATCATACGTTGCCCTTCGGCTGGATGCGACCCGCACTATATAATAACGGTTTACTCAACCTGTCCGCGGGCGATGGGGAGCCCCCAGCATGAAATGGCTTTTGAAACTGGACCGTACGCCGAGATTGCTCATTTTGAGCCTGTTCCTCGGTATCGTGGGCGGTTTGGGCGCAGAGCTGTTTCTGTTCATGCTCCATTGGGGCGACGTTTATCTCTTGGGGTTCCTGGGGCACTACAAGCCGATTGACGTCGCTACGGCGCATGCCGCCGTCACTGCTCCCAAGCCTTTCACCCATTGGTATTGGTGGGTGCCGATCGCCACGACCGTCGGCGGACTCGCCACGGGCATCCTGGTCTACAGCCTGGCGCCCGAGGCGGAGGGCCACGGTACCGATGCCGCCGTCAAGGCCTTTCACCAGGGCAATGGACGCATGCGTGCGCGGGTACCGCTGGTCAAGGGCATTGCCAGTGCGATCACTATCGGGTCGGGCGGCTCGGCGGGCCGTGAGGGTCCGACGGCGCAAATCGCCGCCGGCGTCGGCGCGATCGTCGGTTCCATCTTCAAGCTGCCCGATGACGAGCGTCGCTATATCGTGCTCATGGGCATGGCTGCCGGCCTGTCGGCGATCTTCAAAAGCCCGCTGGGCACGGCCATCTTCGCGGTGGAAATCCTGTATTCGCGCATGGCCTTCGAGGGTGGTGCGCTGATCTACACGCTGATCTCGGCGGCCGTCGCCTACGCGATCATCGGCGTGTTCCAGGGCTTTACACCCTTGTTTCTGCTTACGCCGCAAACCAGCATCGGACCCTCTTATAACCTGGTGTGGTTCGCGGTGCTGGGCCTTGGCGCCGGACTGCTCGGAGCCGTTTTGCCGACGGTTTTCTACCGTACGCGGGACTGGTTCAGCAGCATCAAGATTCCGAACCATTTCAAGCCCGCGATCGGTGGCCTGGCCGTCGGCGTGATCGGCATTGCTTTGCCGCCGTTGCTGGGCGGTGGCTATGGCTACATTCAGTTCGCACTGTCCGGCGGTGCGGGGCTCGCGGTCTGGTTCCTGCTCTTGCTCTCATTGGGCAAGATCGTGGCGCTGTCGCTGACTATCGGTTCCGGCGGTGCCGGTGGTGTGTTCGCGCCCAGTCTGTATGTCGGCGCCATGCTTGGCGCTTCCTTTGCCGCGCTCCTGGGCCTGTTCCACCTCGATATCAACTCCTCGGCGCTCGCCGTGGTCGGCATGGCGGCGCTGTTTGCGGGCGCGGCTCGTATTCCGATTGCTTCGCTGGTGATGGTGGTCGAGATGACCGGCGGCTACGGTCTGATCATGCCGACCATGATCGCTGTGGCACTGGCCTTCGTGGTGCAGTTCACTCTGACCCGCCGCAGCCGCTATCCCACGCTTTACGAGGCGCAGGTTTCGACGCCTGCCGACAGTCCCGTCTACCGCGACCTGTTCTACGAGACCGCGGCGGACCTGCTGCGCCGCCAGCAGGTAAGGCTCGATCGCGATATTCTGAATAGCGAGCTCCAGTACGCGCTGGATCGCGGCGAAGGCATTGCCCTGCGGCGCCGCAAGGAGCAGCTTTACAGTTTGAATCTGGCCGCCGGGACACCTGTGGCCGGTAAGGAAGTGCGCAGCCTGGGACTGGCGGAGCTGGGTGTGCTGATCGTCGGCCTGATCCGCGGCGAGAGCGAGATTGTCCCCCACGGCGGCACCAAGCTGCAGGTGGGCGATGCCTTGCTGGTGGCTGCCGCTGGCGATTCGATCGAGAAATTCCGTGAACTGATAGCCCCGTCCAAATCAAACGGGGATAAGTCTGCAGAAGACAAAAACGAGAACTCATCCGAAAGCGACGAATCCGAACCTACTACGGCCTGATCTTTTTCTCTCTACGGCGACGTGCGAAGCGTGTAAAAGTCGTTGCTTTTCCAGCCATTCTTTGACTTGGGGCCGCTACGCACGGCATCATAAACAGGATTTGGTGCGATCGAGAGGAAACGAACCAGGCCATGCGAGTATGAGTAGCCAGGCGCGTGGATCGGTGCCGGGGCCGTTGAAACGGCTCTTGACCCTGCGCTCACTCGGCAGGCGCGGCATGTATCAGCAGCGCACCTCGTTCTCCCGGGCCATGGAGCAGGCCTCACTGGGGTTCATCGGTCTGGCCGTGCTGACCGGATTGATTGCCGGTTTCGGTGCCGTCGGCTTCCGCATGCTGATCGGCCTGTTTCACAATTTCGCTTTTCTCGGAACCTTTTCCGCGGATTATGCGGCGCGTGTGCATACGCCGCCGGCTCACTGGGGGTGGTTGAACATTCCCTGGGGCGCCTGGATTATCGTCGTACCGGTCGTCGGCGCAGTGCTGGTGGCCTTCCTCGTCAAGACCTTTGCGCCGGAGGCGAAAGGTCATGGCGTGCCCGAGGTCATGGATGCGATTTATTATAAGCGCGGCATCATTCGGCCCATTGTGGCAGCCATCAAGGCCCTTGCCTCAGCCCTGTCGATAGGCACGGGCGGTTCGGTCGGCCGCGAAGGCCCCATTATCCAGATCGGTTCCGGTTTCGGCTCTACGGTCGGCCAGATATTGCCGGTCACGGAATGGCAGCGCATGACGCTGATCGCCTGTGGATCGGCCGGCGGGATCGCGGCCACTTTCAATACGCCGATCGGCGGCGTGCTGTTCGCCGTTGAGCTGATCATGCCGGAGATCAGCGCACGCACGCTCGTACCCGTTGCGCTTGCGAGCGGTGCTGCGACATTTATTTCACGGATTTTCCTGGGTAACAGTCCCGCTTTCTATATTCCTCCGTTGAGTACTCAATCTGGTGATCTGGGCAACCCGATGAGTTGGATTGCCTATCTGATCTTCGGCGTCGTGCTCGGCCTGTGGTCGGTGCTGTTTATCCGTTCGATCTACAAGACTGAGGACTGGTTCGACAAGATTCCCGGCGGTTATTACGTCCGCCATGTGATCGGCATGGCGCTGGTCGGCGTGATTATCTACCTGCTGATGCGCTATGCCGGTCATTATTACGTTGAGGGCGTCGGTTACGCGACCGTCCAGGACATCCTCTCGAGCCGTTTGCTGGCTCCGGGGTTACTGGTACTGATACTGGTTCTCAAACTAGTTGCGACATCGCTCACGTTGGGTTCCGGCGGCTCCGGCGGCATCTTCTCGCCCGCGTTGTTCATGGGCGCCACGCTCGGAGCTGCTTTTGCCTGGGCGGTGAATGTGTTCTTCCCCAGTCTAGGTATCGATCCAGTCAGCGCCAGCGTGATCGGCATGGCGGGTATCGTTGGCGGCGCTACCGGTGCGGTGGTGACCGCAATCGTGATGATTTTCGAAATGACGCGTGACTATGGAGTCATCATCCCGTTGATGATCGCCGTTTCGGTTGCCTACGGCATACGCCGGGCCTGGATGGAGGCGAGCATCTACGACATGAAACTGCGCCGGCGTGGGCATTTCATTCCCAATGTGCTGCAGACCAACCTCTATCTGCTCGGGCGGGCGAAGGACCGTATCCGCGCGCCGGTACTGAGGGTCGGGCCGGATCCCAATCCCGAACGCCTGCGCCGGCTGCTGCGCCGCGTGCGGCGGATTCCCCACATCGTGGTGGTTGACAGGGGACGCGTGCAGGCGGTCATCCCGGCCAACATAGTGCGCGGCTTCGGTGGGCCCGAGGCGCTGGCGAGCGCCATCGTGCACCACGAGCGTCAGCCGTATGTCGTGGTCGCGGCCGAGGACATGCTGTTCGATGTCATCGCTCATCTGCGCAACGCGTCGTGCGAAGTGGCCCTGGTGACGGATTCGGGGGAGATGCACAGCGCGGATGAGATCCGCGGGGTGCTCACCCTCTCGGATGTAATGCAGGGCACGCAATTGCCCCGGCTTCTGATGGGCGGAAGAAACAAAACGGCTTACCGCGAAGGCGCGGAAGCAACAGGTTCGACGTCTTCCTGAATTTTTACAGGCGCGCCGCCATATTTCTGAAGGCAAAGCCCGAGGGTTGACGACAATCACGGGTAAGCGCAATAGCCTTGAAGGCTTCGCCCATTTCCGAAGGCAGGGTGAGACGCTTGATCTCACCGGCCAGGCGCAACCGCTCGTGCTCGTCGCGGGCGTTCTCCAGCACATCCCCAATACCTCCGCCGAGCAGGAAATGCGCCTGAGTCGTGTAGCCGGCCACCTGCAGGCCCGCGGCGCGGCCCGCGTTGGCCAGCGCCGTGAAATCCACCCACGCCGTGATGTCGGTCAGCCCCGGCCACAGGAAGGGATCGTCATGGGCGCGATGCCGGTAGTGGCACAAGAGCGTCCCCATGGTCCGGTCGGGATGGTAATACTCGCGTTCGGGCAATCCGTAATCGAATAGCAGCACGATGCCGCGTCCTAAAGAGCTTGCCAGGGCCTCGATCCAGCCTTCCAGCGTAGGACAGTATTCGGAAAGGTAAGGAGCGCGCCAGCCATAGCGTTCAGCCAGCGTGGTGACGAATGAGTTTAAAGCCTTCGGTGCGGGCAGATCGCACCATGCAAAGCCATCGTCTCGTACCTCGACCCCACGGCGGACAGCGCCGCTCCCGGTGTAGGCAAAACACTCCACGGCGAGGGCGTCGGCGACCTCGTTTCCGAGAATGATGCCGTTGATCGGTTCTGCGGGCAATTCCGCTATCCACTCGACCCTGGCCGTCAGTTCCGGTTCCTGTGCCAGCAGTTCACGCTGGCGGGCCGCCAGTTCGCCGCTGACTTCAAGTATCAGGTAACGCTCGGGCAATTGTCCGAGTTGTTCCAGACGGCGCAGCAGCCCAAGTGCTAACCGGCCGCTCCCCGCACCGAGTTCGAGTACGGTGTCTCCGTTGCAGGCCGCCAATGTTTCCGCTATCTGCCCGGCCAGCACGTGACTGAACAGGGGCGAGACCTCGGGTGCCGTCACGAAGTCGCCGGCCGCTCCGAATTTGGCGTTGCCTGCCCGGTAATAGCCCAGACCGGGCGCATACAGGGCTTGCTGCATGTATTCGGAAAAAGGGATCGCACCGCCGGCTTCTGCGATGAGACCTCGAATATGGGCGCGAACCTGGTCGCTGTGTGCCTGACCGTCGGAATTCGGCGGCGGCAGATCATCTCTATGTTCGGGCATACTGGGACGGATGCTTGCAGTGCATGAATAATGGACGGAGATAATTTTACGGGACAAGTGGCTCTGGTCACCGGCGGGGCGCGCCGTCTGGGGGCGGCGATCGTGCGGCATCTGCATGCACGGGGCACGCGGGTTGTCGTGCACTACGGCAGGTCAAGCACGGAAGCCGATGCCCTCGTGGGCGAAATCGATGCGCGGCGTGATGGCCATGCCGTAGCCGTGCAGGCCGATCTGTCCAGCCCGGAAGCGCCAGGCCGACTGCTGGATTTCGTACAGGAGCGATTTGGGCGCCTGGATATTCTGGTCAACAATGCGGCGGTGTTCAATCCAACACCGCTTGGCAAATTGACGCCCGGCGACTGGGATCGAACTTTAGCGGTGAACCTGACTACACCTGTGTTCCTCACTCAGGCGCTGGCACCCTTGTTGGCCGCAAATCGGGGCGTGGTCATCAACGTGACCGATGCGTATCTCGTGCGCCCGCGGGTGAAGTTTGCCGCTTACGTGGCTGCCAAGGCGGGGCTGGCGGCACTGACCCAGGCATTGGCAAGCGAGCTGGCCCCGGAGGTGCGGGTGAATGCGGTGGCGCCGGGAGCCTTGTTGTGGCCCGATCCCGAGCCGCCGCAAGCCGTGAAAGACGAAGTGCTCGCGCGCATACCCCTGGGGCGGCTGGGAACGCCCGCCGACCTGGCGCGGGCCGTGGCCTACCTGGCGGAAGAAGACTACCTCACCGGCGTGACGATTCCGGTGGACGGTGGTTTCAGTTTCGGTTGAGAGGCGGGGCGCCCGCAGGCGCGTTCTCGAACCACTGAAAATAATCCTCGGTGCACTTGCTGCCGCTGTCGATCAGCGCCAGCTGGTGTTCTTCGTCAATTCCGAAATCGGTTGTGCTTACGCCCAGTGAATCGATGAACACGGTGCGATGCCAGTCCGCTTTATTGAGGTGGGCATGGTTCGCCATGTCGATGGCAAAACCAACCAGTGCCTTGAGATAGTCCACCAGGTTATCGACTTTGGCTCGCGGCAAGTTGAATCTTGGCCGTTCAGCCTGGATTTCGGAGCGGCTGTCTACGCGAAAGCCCAGCGTTGCGGCATTGTAATTGTCGTCATGATTTTCTCCTGCCGTGTTTGCCATGTAACTCGGATGATCGAAGAGATCGATGGGATAGTTCCAGCTCAAGCCGCCGTCGATCCGGACATCGTGGTCTTCGGTGACGGAAGCAAAGATCAGCGGCAGGCTCATTGAAATCCGCAGCGCTTGCCAGACCGGCATGTCCGGCGTATGTTCGAAGGAGTACACCGTAGCGCGCTGCGCGCTGAGGTCGGTGCCTATCATGTACAGGTCACGGTATTTAGCCGGCTGTTCTTTTGCACGTGCGGAAAGCGCGGAGAAAGTAATGTTCGCGTCGCCGCCCAGGGCGGCAATCTGTTTTTTTGCCCAGGCGGAAAACGCATCGCCCTTGTACCAGCCATACCGGTGCAGCAGGCGCCACGTGTTGCGCACCAGGCCGAGGCTGGCGTCCTCGAATGTGCTGAATTGTGTGTCGTGCAGGATCTGTTCGATTTGTGCACCGCTTGCACCGAGCGCCAGAAAAGTGGCCGTTATGGCACCGGCCGAAGTGCCCGCCACACGGCGTATGTCCGGCATGATGCCTTTCTCTTCCAGCACGCTGACGGCGCCCGCATAGGCGATGCCCTTGATGCCGCCGCCCTCGAAAACCAGGTTTTTGAATTGTGCCATGGTGTCCTCCACTGATGTTTTATTTTGCGTAAATGATTTTAGAGCATACTGATTATGCGACAAGGCCGTCGCAATATTGAATTACCGGCTGTCTGCTTTTGCTTATCCTGGCCGGCGGGAATCGACCGAGGCTGTGTGAAAACGTAAACCTTTGGGGTGATGCACGGTCTATGTAGGGAGTGTTTTTCGGGGCAGTGGATGAAGCGCTACATTGAGGGTGAGGATCGTTCTCAGTCTGTCTTGTTTCCCGAACGGCTTGATGACTACATCGGTGAGGACAATCCGGTGCGGGTCATCGAGGTCTTTGTCGAATCCCTGCACTTGGACGTGCTCGGCTTTGAGCGCGCGAGCCCGGCGGCGACGGGCCGCCCGGGCTATCATCCCTCGACGCTGCTGAAGCTCTACATTTACGGGTACCTGAACCGTATCGCCTCGAGCCGGCGCCTAGAGCGCGAGGCGCGCAGGAACGTGGAGCTGTTGTGGCTGTTGGGCAAGCTCACGCCGGACTTCAAGACGATCGCCGATTTTCGCCGGGACAACGGGGGTGCGATTCAGCGGGTGTGTGCCCAGTTCGTGGTGGTGTGCCGGAGGCTGAAGCTACTGAGCGCCGGGGAGGTGGTCATCGATGGCAGCAAGTTCAAGGCGGTCAACAACCGGGACAAGAACTTCACGCGCCACAAGCTGGCCGAGCGCATCAGGCAGCTGGAGCAGGGCGTGGGGCGTTACCTGGCGGAGTTGGAGCGTGCGGATCGTGTTCCGGAGCAGATGTTGGCCGGACGGGTGGAGCACCTGCACGAGAAGGTGGCGGCGGCGAAGGAGCAGATCCGCCAGTTGCACGAGATAGGTCAAGTCATGGAAGCGAGCCCCGACGGACAGGTCTCCTTGACCGACCCGGATGCCCGTTCGATGGCGACCCATGGGCGCGGGACCGGGATCGTGGGCTACAACGTGCAAAGTGCTGTAGAGAGCAAGCATCATCTGATCGTCGCCCACGAGGTAACTAACGTGGGCAGCGACCGGGCGTTACTCGCACCGATGGCCAACCGTGCCTGTCAGGCTCTGGGGCGCAAGCGCTTGAACGCACTGGCCGATCGGGGCTACTACAGCGGCGAGCAGATCCGTGCCTGTGATGAGGCGGGTATCACCCCGCTGGTGCCCAAGACCCACACCTCACGGGCCCGCAAGCAAGGACGCTTCGAGAAGGAGGACTTCCGCTATCATCCGCGCAAGGATGAGTATGAATGCCCGGCGGGCGAGCGGGCCATTTATCGCTTCACGAGCACCGAGAGCGGGATGCGGCTTCATAAATACTGGGCCTCGGCGTGTCCCACCTGTCCGCTCAAGTCCCAATGCACCCCCGCCCCCTACCGGCGCATTAGCCGCTGGGAGCACGAGGCGGTGCTGGAGCGGATGCAGCGGCGCCTGGCACGGCGCCCGGAGACGGCACGAATCCGGCGACAGACAGTGGAGCATCCCTTCGGCACGCTCAAGGCGTGGATGGGCGCGACCCACTTCCTCACCAAAACACTTCCCCACGTGAGCACGGAGATGAGTCTTCACGTTCTCGCCTACAACCTGAAGCGAGTGATGAACATCGTAGGAACACAAAAACTGATCGAGGCGCTGGAGACAGGATAGAACTCCAGCTCTTCCCTTCGCACATCACGTCCGTCAAATACGTCAAGCAATCATCCGTGGCTCTGCCTGCTGTGACTCCCCTCAAGTCATGCGTTCTCACACAGCCTCGACCCAAAGCGGACGTAGCCACTTCTGGTAACCGGACATTCAGACTTGACTGTCTGTAGCGTATAGCGATACACTTCCTTCCATGATCCGGTCCTTCCGTCACAAGGGCCTGGAGGCCTTCTTCCGGAAGGGCACCAAGGCCGGTATCCAGCCCGCGCATGCGGCCCGCTTACGCCGCCAGCTAGCGAAGCTGGAAACCGCGAGTTCAGCACAGGACATGGACCTGCCCGGCTGGCACCTGCACCCACTGAGCGGGGAACTTCGGGGACATTGGTCGGTGCGGGTAAGCGGTAACTGGCGCCTCATCTTCATGTTTCGAGGTGAGGACGCGGAGCTGGTGGACTATCGGGACTATCACTGAGGTGAGGACGAAATGACGCAGATGCACAACCCGGCCCATCCCGGCGAGATCCTCAAGGAGGATGTCCTGCCGTCGCTGGGCTTGAGCGTAACGGAAGCCGCGGCGCAGCTTGGTGTGTCGCGTGTCACGTTGTCGCGCCTGATTAACGGGCGGGCGGCGCTGAGTGCCGATATGGCATTGCGCTTGGCAGCATGGCTGCCGCCAACTGCTGAGAGTTGGCTACGGATGCAGGCCGCCTATGACTTATGGCAGGCGAGCCGCAAGCGCCGGCCCCGAATCAAGCCCGCCCCAACGCACGCTGTCTGACCAAATTGGAGCATGAGAGACGGCATACCTTCAGCGTCTGATTGTGGCCGAAAATTGTCTAGGAGAACTTCGGCCGTAATCGACCAATCATTTCGCCCCGATAGATGTTTGTTTGACATGTTTGAAGTTTTCTCATAGCTAATACATACTTTGGGCTTATAACATGCGGGGTTATTGGGAACATGTCTAATAAATATAGATTAATGAGTTATGCGCTTCGTGCGCTTGCCTTTGTATTTTTAGGCTTTGGTATTCTCTCTATCTTCTTCTTTCCCAATAATAACGAACTTAGAATGATTGCGCTGGTGTTGCTTATGGCAACGCCATTTCTTATCAAGATGTCTCGTGATTATCGACGCAAGAGCTTAGGCCAAGACGCTCCAATAAGCATGAGCACCGTATCTCGTAAAGGCCCTAGCAAACGCTTGGTTATCTTGGGCATTGCTTTGTTGCTGGCTACGGGCACGTCCTGGCTATTGCTTGGCAAGGATTTTCAAGATGGCGGGAATGAGCTCTGGCCCCTATATCTTTTCGTATTCGTAGGTTTCGTATGCGTAATAGTGTGGTCAGGTATCGTTGCATTGTGGATGGGTAAATATAATTCTTGAGGGCGACGTCCGGTTATCGAGGGCTAGTGGGCAAGACTCGTACCCGGCTACGAGTACCTGTAAATGCGCGAGTTTGTGCCTGAATGGCCATAATAGAGCAGATTCCCGACCGGCAGAAGATGGCCGAAATCAGCCGATTTTAAATCAAGCGCAAAATGGACACTGGGATTGGCGTCCTTTTGTCGTGAGAACCTGATTTGCGGCCCGTGCCGAGGAACTAGTGATTGGTTTCTTGCGAAAATGAGAATAGTATTCAGCTATTAGGAAGGTTGGTTCAACGACGTTGGCTCCGGTTGGAGATTAACAGGTGGCGGCATAAAGCTTAGTTGTGTTTTTAGAGCATCGTTTGGCGTTTTCCTCGGTATCCTGTTTGTCATCGGCGGCGCATCAAGTGCATCGGCATATAGCCACAAGTCTTCAGCTGCATTTTTTACGCCCGACGTCGAGACTGTGCAAAATCCCTGTTCAAATCCGATGGTTCTCTCGACCGGCGGCTTGTGCTGTCCACTTTCACCGCTATCTAGAGAAAAGTGCTCTCAAGAGAAGGCCCATCCCATTAATCGGGCCGCGTCGAAAATAAGACCACTTGAGGTCAATGGGGTAATAATTCCACTGCCTGTCGTCGCGCAGATGGTCAAGAAGGGGCTTCGACGATCTTGGTCTCGAGGAATGGAAGATCGTAATTTAATCGTATGCGGCCATGGTAAAACGGAGATTGTAAACAGAAGTCTTTCAAGCCCTCGACTTCCGTCATTACATTGCCTATCGAATGGGGCCCATTTTCGGCATGTTTTATGGAACCCTTATAGTCCGCACATTCATTACAATCCCGAAAAGGTCAATATACGCTGCTACGCCAATTGTTTCTTGACGCAGGGAAATATCGCCGCTTCTATCTCTCGATATATCGACGATAGTTCGCGTAGAGCGCGTTTGATCAGCGTCCTGATCAGCAAGACGCCGACTATTAAAGCAGCCTATTCGCTACGCGTTCCACAGACCGTGCCAATGCGCTTCCCTTCCTTAAACAATAAAATTGAGAACGTTCCGGTATTTGTTACATTTATCATCAAGAATGGTGATTTGTCTGGCATTAAGCTTTCAGAGCGAAAGCAAGATCAGTAATTATCACCTATCAGGTAGGCGGCTGCGACATTCGGGATTAATCGCTCTGGATCACCTCGGCGGTTTCGTTACCGGCGTCTACCGGCCTTGAAGTCCCCTTTGGAACAATAATTCGACTGACCGGAATTGGCTGTTTAGGCATTAATGCCGTGTGCTGCAAATCAGTCATTCAAGTCCATTTCCCAGACTAATCGCTCAAAGAGCCGCGCGGTCGGTGAGGAATTCGGCGAGGGCGATCGCCGTCGGGCTCTTGCGCGTGGCGAGGCGCTCGGGCGGGCCGCTCGCGACGATGCGGCCTCCACGGTCGCCGCCCTCGGGGCCGAGGTCGACGATCCAGTCCGCCTCGGCGATGAGGTCGAGGTTGTGCTCGATCACGACCACCGAATGTCCGGCTTCGACCAGGCGATGAAGCACGCCGGTGAGTCGTTCCACGTCGGCGATGTGCAGGCCGACTGTGGGTTCGTCCAATAGATACAGAGTCGGGCCGCCGCGGCTCGAGTCGGCCTTGGCGAGTTCGGTGACCAGCTTGAGGCGTTGCGCCTCGCCGCCGGAGAGGGTCGGGCTTTGCTGGCCGAGGGTCAGGTAGCCGAGGCCGACATCGTCGAGCAGGGCGAGCGCGCGGTGCACGCGCGGGTGCACGCTGAAGAACTCGCGCGCCGTGCTCACGTTCATGCCCAGCACTTCGGCGATGGTCTTGCCGCGCCAGGTCACGGCCAGCGTTTCGCGGTTGTAGCGGGCGCCGCTGCAGGTCTCGCACTCCACGGTGACGTCGGGCATGAAGCTCATCTCGATGCGCTTCAGGCCCTGGCCGTCGCAACTCGCGCAACGGCCCTTGCCGGTGTTGAACGAGAAACGGCTCGCGTCGAAGCCGCGCACGCGCGCTTCGGGTGTCTGCGCGAACAGCTTGCGGATGTCGTTCCAGATGCCCACGTAAGTGGCCGGGCAGGAGCGCGGCGTCTTGCCGATCGGCGTCTGGTCGACTTCCAGTACGCGCGCGAGTGATTCATAACCGCTGAGATTGCCGTTGGTTGCACGCGGTTTGCCACGCTTGCGGCTGAGCACCTCTCGCAACACAGGATGCAATACACCGCGTACCAGCGAACTCTTGCCGCTGCCGGAGACGCCGGTCACGCAGACCAGGCGTTCGAGCGGGATGCGCGCGTCTCTCACGCGCAGGTTGTTGAGATCGGCCTTGCGGATGCGCAGCGCTGGGGACTTGGCGTTGACGGGACGGCGCGGGAAATGCGGGTGTTGCGGCGGATGGCGCAGGGCGTTTCCGGTCACCGAATCGCGCGCGCGCTTGATCGTGGTGAGCGAACCCTGGGCGACGATGTGGCCACCGTTGGCGCCGGCGCCAGGCCCGAGGTCGAGGAGGTGTTCGGCCGCGCGGATGGTCGCCTCGTCGTGTTCCACCACGACCACGGTATTGCCTTTGCGGCGCAGGGTCTTCAGTGCGCTCAGCAGTTCGGCGTGGTCGCGCGGATGCAGGCCGATGGTGGGCTCGTCGAGCACGTAGCAGACGCCATGCAGGTTGGAGCCGAGTTGGGCGGCGAGGCGGATGCGCTGCGCCTCCCCACCGGCGAGCGTCGGCGCGGCGCGGTCGAGGCTCAGGTAGCCGAGGCCGACACGTTCCAGGAAACCGAGGCGGCTGCTGATCTCCGCGACCGCGTCCTGCGCGATGGCCTTTGCTCGTGCATCGAGCTTCAATCGGTCGAACCAGCGCTCGGCCGCGGTTACGGTGAGTGCCGAGACTTCGGCGATCGAGCTGCCCGCGAAGGTCACGGCCAAGGCCTCGGGATTCAGGCGCGCGCCATTGCATGTGGGGCAGACCTGAGTGGGTCCTTCCCGTGCTTCCTCGTCTTCATCTTCATCGTGGCGTAGCAAGCCGGTACCCGTGCACGTGGTGCACCAGCCGTGGCGCGAGTTGTAGGAGAACAGCCGCGGGTCGGGCTCGGGGAAACTGCGCCCGCACGAGGGGCAGGCACGGCGGGTCGAATAGAGCGTTTCCGTACGCCCGGCCTTCACGCGCACCAGGCCCTTGCCATGGTCGAGGGCCGTCGCGAGCGCTGCGGCGAGTTCGTTCTCGTTTTTCGGATTGAGCGTGAGCGTCGCCACCGGCAGGTCGATGTCGTGCTCCTGGAAACGCTTCAGGCGCGGCCAGTCGCCGGTGGGCAGCAGTTCGCCGTCCACGCGCAGGTGCTCGTAGCCCTTGTTCGCGGCCCACTTGGCGAGGTCGGTGTAGTAGCCCTTGCGCGCGACGACCAGTGGTGCATAGAACTCGACGCGCTTGCCGCGGAAATGCTTCATCAGGCTCGCACGCACCGTCTCTTCCGACTGCGGTTCGATCGCCTCGCCGCAGTCCGGGCAATGCTGCGTGCCCAGGCGCACATATAAAAGGCGCAAGAAGTGATGGATTTCCGTGAGCGTGCCGACCGTGCTCTTGTGGCCGCCGCGGCTGGTGCGCTGCTCGATCGCTACGGTCGGCGGGATGCCGTGGATGGCGTCGACCTCGGGCCGCGAGGCAGGTGCGACGATGCTTCGGGCGTAGGCGTTCAGTGACTCGAGGTAGCGGCGCTGGCCCTCGGCGAAGAGGATGTCGAAGGCGAGGGTGGACTTGCCGCTGCCCGAGACGCCCGTGACCACGGTGAAGCGCTCGCGCGGGATGTCCACGCTGATGCCGCGCAGATTGTGCTCGTGCGCGTTGGTGATCGAGATGACGTTCTTCTTTCCATCATTCCGGTTTGGTTTTTGGGACTGGGCTCCCGCTTTCGCGGGAGCGACGAGTGAGAGCAGGCCCTCCGGCTTCTTGAGAGCGCGTTCATATTCCGCGAGCGCCTTCCCGGTATGGCTGGCTTTCACCTTCGCCAGTTTCTCGGGGGTGTCGGCGGCGACCAGCTGTCCGCCACCGTCGCCGCCCTCGGGGCCGAGGTCGATGACCCAGTCGCTTGCGCGCACGACGTCCAGGTTGTGCTCGATAACGACCAGCGAGTGCCCGCGGGCGACCAGTTCGCGTAGCGCCTTCAGGAGGATGGCGATATCATCGAAGTGCAGGCCGGTCGTAGGCTCGTCCATGAGGAACAGCAGCCGCTTGCCGTCGTCGGCGCTCGCCAGGCGCGCGGCGATCTTGAGCCGCTGCGATTCGCCGCCGGACAAAGTGGGCACCGGCTGGCCGAGCGTGATGTAGCCGAGCCCGACGTCGGCGAGCGGGGCCAGGCCGCGCAATACTGCCTCGTCGTCCTTGAAGTAATCGGTTGCCTCGTCGACGGTCATCTCGAGTACG
>Ga0307440_1000179_pt1 | contig 29171 bp, 27 predicted proteins | sample SalMarWE160410MG_FD_202150 | JGI IMG/M metagenome (GOLD analysis project Ga0307440, IMG submission 202150) | Salt marsh sediment microbial communities from the Plum Island Ecosystem LTER, Massachusetts, United States - WE1604-10 | ecosystem: Environmental > Aquatic > Marine > Intertidal zone >...
TCACCGACAACCGACAACTGAAGACAGCTAGGCGGGCGTGGCCCGCCTAGCCACGATCCTTGCCTCGTGGTGGTCGTCGAACCAACCCTCTTCGTACCGGATCACCGTCAGTCCACCGACGAGACCCGGCAGCTCTCGCTCATCGAGCAGGAACTCCCGCGGAGGGCGGGCATGGTGTTCGAGGTTGCGAACGGTCGCAATGGCACAGGCGAGCACTCCCCCCTCGGCGAGCGAGCCGACCATCACAGGGAACAAGTCCCGTTGCAGGTAGTGGGAGCACAGGATCAGATCCCACTGCCCGGAAGGAAGCCCTCCCGATCGCAGATCGGCGTGAACGCACGTGAGCTGCACCTCCCGGTTTGCCGCTTCTGCCCGCGCGAGATCGAGGGCCCCATCCGACACGTCGACGACGGTTGTGTCCAGCCCGCGCGCAGCAAGCCATATGGCGTCGCGTCCGTTCCCGCCGGCCACATCCAGTGCCCGGCCGGAGACGGGGAGGAGGTCGGAGATCGAGAGCAGGAATGCCGTCGGTTCCTGAGACCATCCCTCCAGGTACCGCTGATTCCAGTACTCCTGAGGGTCGGGCCGTGCTTTCATGTCCCGTGAGGAAACCATGGTCACGCACCACACACAAGTGAGCCGATGAGCACCGCCCGCCGCCTCCAGGCGTTCGGCCAGACGATCTTCACCGAGATGAGCCGTCTGGCGATCGAGCACGACGCTGTCAATCTGGGTCAGGGCTTTCCCAACTTCGACGGCCCCGATTTCATCAAAGATGCAGCCCTCGACGCGATGCGGTCGGGGAAGAACCAGTACGCGCCGCTCTCGGGAGTGTCGGGCCTTCGCAATGCCATCGCGGAACGCTTCACCTCACGCACAGGCATCGAGGTCGATCCAGATGCCCACGTCACGGTCACGTCCGGGTGTACCGAGGCCCTTGCCTCCTCCTTCCTCGGTCTGATCGACCCTGGCGACGAGGTGGTGATCATCGAGCCGTTCTACGACTCGTACCCGGCCGACGTCGCCCTCGCAGGAGCGACCCCCCGCTTCGTCACTCTCTCTCCCCCTCACTTCGAGCTCCCCGAGGATGCACTCAGGGCAGCCTTCGGTCCGAAGACCAAGGCGATCCTCGTCAATACGCCGCACAACCCTACGGGCCGGGTCTTTTCTCGCGACGAGCTCCAACTCGTTGCAGACCTGTGCAAGGAGCATGATGTGATCGCAATCACCGACGAGGTGTACGAGGATCTCGTGTTCGACGAGTCGCATCTCTCGCTCGCGCGGTTCGACGGCATGTGGGAGCGCACGTTGACCCTCTCGTCGCTCGGCAAGACGTTCTCGCTGACGGGGTGGAAGGTCGGTTGGGCGATAGGTCCCGCGGCGCTGACACAGGGCATCCGTGCGGCCCACCAGTTCATCACCTTCGCTACGGCGACACCCCTCCAACACGGGGCGGCAGCGGCGCTCCGGGCACCGCGATCGTTTTATGACGAGTTGACCGCGGCGTACCGGCGGCGGCGGGACGTGCTCACCGACGGGCTGCGAAGTCTCGGATTCGAGGTCTTCACACCCGAGGGAACCTACTTTGTGCTGGCAGATCACACGTTGTTCGGGTTCCCCGACGATGTCACGTTTGCCCGCCACATGGTCACCGACATCGGTGTGGCAGTGATCCCCCCGAGCGCGTTCTACCACCGCAGGGACGACGGGAAGTCGCTGATTCGGTTCGCGTTCTGCAAGGACGAAACGACGATCGAACACGCGCTCGAGAGAATGGCGAAGCTCAGGACGTGATCATCCCGAACACGATTGCCAGGCCGACTGCCCACACCACGTAGAGCAGCGGCAGCTCGATCTGGTCGAGCCATACTCGATCGGCGAACACCCGCCGGACGCCCCACAGCGCGGCCAGGCCGACCACGAGCGTCCAGGTGAAGCCGGAGGTTCCGCTCGCGACGACGACCTGCAGGGACTGTTCGAACACGACAGGAAGATCACTCACGTACCCCAGTGCCAGCCTGCCGATGACCAGCAACACGACGCCGGTGACGATCAACGCAAGTCCCCTGGCAACCGCAAGCTCGATCTCGTTGGCAGAGAGCTCCCTGAACTCCTTCACCGGTCCCTCGACAGCGACGCCGATCGCAAACGCCCCGAACACGGCGATCACGAGGCTCGATCCAAGCATCGCTCCGGTGCTGGTCGTCAGACCACGATTCACCACCTCGAATCCGTCAAGGAGGATCACCGCCGCGAATGCAACCAGTGCCGTTCCCACGACCATGAGTCCCACATCGAAGGTGGTACCCAGAACGCGCAAGAAGAGCCGCAGCCTGCGTCGCATCGGACCCACGTAGACCGTTGTCGTGTCGAGTTCGTGCACCACCGCCTCCAAGTCGTAAAGCCTACCGTCCGTCCTCGGTCAGCGCCCGCCAGTAGATCTCGACCGGGTGAGCGACCTGATACCACGCGTCCAGGTGAGACCGCAGCTGCATTTCGCAGCCGACATTCGCCGATGCCACCAATGTCGATCCGGCCGAACGGATCAGATTGGCTTTGCGCTCACCGAGCTCCCTGGAGGCAGCCGGGTTGAGCGCTCCCCACGCACCCGCCGCGCCACAGCAGAGGCCCAGGTCATCGAGATCAACGATGTCATAGCCGGCTGCTCGCAGAATCGTCCGCGGCTGTTCTGTGATGCGCTGGGCGTGCCGTAGATGGCAGGGGTCTTGCACGGTGATGGGACCACGCTCGGTCGTCGAGACCGGGAGGTAGCCCTCCTCGATCGCCTCTGCGACGACCTCGGTGACGTCACGGGCTGCCAGTGGCGAGCCTGATGCCCACCTGTCGTACTCCTTGAGATGTGCGCTGCACCCTGCAGCGTCTGCAACGATGAAGTCCACCCCCGTGAATGCACCCATGTTCCTCTCCGCGAGCCGGTGTGCATCGAGAGCCGCCCCTTCATGCGCGGCGAGTGCCCCACAGCAGACTTGCTCGTCCGGCACCACCACCCGGTACCCGGCCCGTCTGAGCACCTCGATCGTTGCGACGTGCACGTCGGAGAACCCGGATTCCATGATGCATCCGAGGAGGAGCCCTATCGTGGCTCGCTCCGTGCCGATCCCGGGGAAGTCGCCGCCTCGCAGTGCGGTCCGCTTTGCGGAGCGAAAGCCGTCGAGCATGCCGGGCAGCTCGATCCCGAGACGATGGGCGCTCGTAGCGACGCGCACGCCGACCGAGACCAATCCAGGCATCGCCACCAATCGGCCGAGGGCCTGATCGCGGAGACGCTTTGCAACAGATGGCCGTTGCACGTCGAGTTCGGCCCGCACACCCTCGATCATGCTCCCAAACGGAACGAGGGCCGGACAGATCGCCTCGCACGCCCTGCATTGGAGACAGAAGCCGATGACTTCCTCGAACGTGTCATCCATCGGCAGGGTGTCATCTGCGACGGCGGCCATCGCCGACAACCTGCCGCGTGGTGACGCCGACTCGTCGCCGGTCAACTGGTAGGTGGGGCACACGGCGAGACAGAGCCCGCACGCGACGCACTTGGACAGATCGATCGGACCGGGACCTTCGGGGGTGATCCAACCCATCAGAGTCCTCCCGGCAGCCTGCCGGCAGCCATGATCCCATGGGGATCGAAGGCTTCGACGATGCGGCGCTGGATGTAGAGCGAGAGCGGCGGTGTTCCCCACGGATCGATGGGGAGGTTTCCGGCGGCGATCACGAGTGAGCCTCCCGTCGATTCCGCCCATCGGCGCAGCTCGAGCACCGCGTCGACGTCCGGGGTGCCCATCCCGACGGTGATCGTTCCGACGCCGAGCTGTGCGACGTAGCTCCACCCGTCAGGGATACGGCCGATCGCCGCTCTGGTATGCCGCGCCGGCACGCGCACCTCGAGCCGGATGGCGTCGGCGATCGGTTCCGGCCAGGCGGCGCCCGGACTGTGAGTCGGCGCGTCGGCTCGGATCGCCTCCGGATGGCCCCCGAGCACGACCGTTCCGTGCCCATTCCTCTCCAGCATGGCGAGCGGCCGATACCAGTGACCCTCTTCCGGTCGATCGACGTGCGTCGTCGCGATCGACGCAGGTACCGGCCACAGTTTCAGCGTGATCTCGGTGATGAGCCCGAGACGGCCAAGCGAGCCCGTCAGCAGCCTGGGCACGTCATAGCCGGCGACATTCTTCACGACCTTGCCGCGTCCTTTCACGACCCTTCCATCTCCGGTGACGAAGGTGGCCCCGAGCACCCGGTCCCGGGTCGGTCCGTAGCGCAGTCTGCGGTAGCCGGACACGCCCGCGGCGATCACGCCGCCGAGCGTCGCCACTCCCGGCTGCTCGGGAAGCACCGCCGTCTGACCGCCGCTTCCTAATCGACTCTCGAGGTCGGCAACGGTCACACCGGCACCGACCGTGACCGTCAGGTCGTCGGGCTGCCAATCGATGCCAAGCAGGTTTCTGGTCGACAGGATGATCGCCGGCTCGACCGCGCCCCCGTAGCTCTGATGCGTGCCCCCGCCCCATGCCACAACGGTGAGGTGGTGCTCGCCGGCCGTTCGAAGCACGCGGGCGGCCTCTTCCGCCGTCGAAGGGGCAACCACGATCGCACCTACCGGTGCGCCGGCGAACGGTTCGACGACGAGTGCTGCGAGATGCCTCCTGACCACGGCGAGCGACGTCACGGCTGCTCCAGGGGAAGGATCTTGCCAGGGTTCGCGCGATTGCCAGGGTCGAACGCAGCCTTGACCTGGCGTTGCGCATCGAGGTCAACATCGGTGTAGATCAGCGGCATGAGGTCTCGTTTCTCCAGACCGATGCCGTGCTCGCCGCTGAGCGTGCCCCCCGCCTCGACACACACCCTCAGCATCTCCTCCGATGCCTGCTCGACATGTTCGAGGGTGCCCGGCTCGGAAGCATCGAAGGCGATCATCGGGTGCAGATTTCCGTCGCCGGCGTGAAAGACGTTCATCATTCTCAGCCCATGGCGACGAGCAATCTCGTACACCTCAGAAATGACCTCGACAAGGCGTGTCCGGGGAACTGAGGTGTCTTGAAGGTAGTAGTCCGGAGCCATCTGGCTGACTGCCCCGAACGCGGACTTGCGGCCCCTCCACAACTCGGCACGCACCTTCTCGTCGGTCGCTGTTCTGATGTCGAACGCGCCCTTGTCTCGCATGATCCGTTCGACGGCCTCGAGCTCTGCATCCACCGAAGCGCCATGGCCGGACACGTCGGTCAGGAGCAGACCACCTGCCTGAATCGGCAGGCCCGCGTGGAGGAAGTTCTCGATCGCTATCGCCATCTCGTGATCGATCATCTCGAGAGCGGCGGGCACGATCCCTTGAGCAATGATCTCGGACACGGCGGCAGCCGCATCGTCGATCTGCTCGAACGCGGCCAAGACTGTACGAACCGCCTGCGGGTTCGGTATGAGCTTCACGAGCACCCTCGTCACGATCCCCAGCGTTCCTTCCGACCCGATGACGACAGCTCGGAGATCGAGGCCGATCGGATCGGGTGCTTCGGACCCGATGACGACGACCTCGCCATCGGCGGTAACCAACTCGATCGCGAGGATGTGCCCTATCGTCGTTCCTTCCGCGAGACAGTGGGGCCCTCCCGCGCCCGTTGCGACGTTGCCCCCTATCGTCGACACGGTCTGGGACGACGGGTCGGGTGCGAAGTGCAGTCCAAATTCGGCAGTCCGTGCGGAAAGGTCGACGTTGACTACTCCCGGTTCGACCCAGGCGGTCCCACCTTCGGCGTCGATGTCGACGATGCGGTTCATCCTGGTGAGCACAACCATCACCGATGGACCGATCGAAATGGTGCCTGAAGCAAGCCCGGTCCCCGCTCCCCGAGGGATGACGGGGAAATCGTGCCGGGCGGCGACACGCACGACTTCGGCAACCTCGGCGGTGGTCTCGGGAAGGACAACGACGGTCGGATCGCCCCGCTTGATGCCTGAGTCCTTGCCGTAGATGTGGCGCCTGAGTGGATCGGAGAAGACCCGCTCTTTGCCGAGCACCGCTTCGAGGTCCGCCACCAGCGACATACCGCAAGCGTAGACCGCCTCAACACTGCGAACCCAGGGCTGGCAACCGCGCTCTGCGCGGCCCTGAGCCCTGGGCTCGCAGAGAAGGTAACGTTGCCTCCATGGAGCGGATCGATCCACCGCGTCGGTATCTCATGGGACCAGGACCCTCACCGGTCGAGCCGTCCGTGCTCGCTGCGATGGGCAGGCCGGTGCTCGGCCACCTCGACCCGGAGTTCATCTCGATCATGGACGAGACGTCGGCTGCCCTCCGGGAGGTCTTTCAAACCACCAACCAGCTGACGTTCCCGGTCTCTGGAACCGGCTCTGCGGGAGCCGAGGCGGCGCTGGTCAACATGATCGATCCTGGCGACAGGGTCGTGGTCGGCGTGGCAGGCGTGTTTGGCGCCCGGCTCGTCGAGATGGCGCGACGGTCAGGTGGCATCGTCACCGAGGTGACCGCACCCTGGGGGACGCCCGTCCCCACGGAGAAGCTCGCGGAGGCGGCAAAGAAACGAGGGGCGAAGATCGTCGCGATCGTGCACGCCGAAACATCGACCGGAATGCGTCAACCAGTCGACGAGATTCGCAGGGCAATCGGCGACGACCCGATCCTCATCGTCGACGCCGTTACCTCTCTTGGCGGTATCGAGGTAGATGTCGACTCGTGGGGAATCGATGTCTGCTTCTCGGGCACCCAGAAGTGTCTGAGTGTCCCGCCCGGCCTCGCACCGATCACCTTCTCGCCACGCGCCGAGTGGAAACTGGAAACTCGCGCAACGCCGGTCCAGTCGTGGTATCTCGACGCCCGGCTGCTGCGGTCCTATTGGGAAGACGTCGAGCACCGTCGCGCCTACCACCACACCGCGCCGATCTCGATGATCTACGGCCTCCACGAAGGGCTCCGTCTCGTCCTGCAGGAGGGTCTCGACGCCCGCTGGGCGCGCCACCATGATGCGGGCCGGTTCCTCCGCAACGCGCTCGTTGAACGAGGCTTCGAACTGATCGCCGAGGACGGGTACCGCCTCCCGCAGCTCACTGCCGTCCGCCTCCCGAAGGGGGCCAATGACAGCCTTCGCGGTGACCTGCTGCGCGAGTTCGACATCGAGGTGGGCGGTGGTCTCGGAGAGTTCGCCGGCGTCGCCTGGAGGATCGGGCTGATGGGGCTTGGCGCCCGGCGAGAGCACGCTCTGCGTCTCGTCCAGGCGCTCGACGCGTTGATGTAGCGCCCGGGTCAGGAAAGTTGGTGAACCAGGCCCATCATGGACGCCCACGTGAACCAGACTCCAATCGCCGCAACAACCGCCGCTGTCAGTACACCAACTGACAGGCGGGGGCGCCGTCCGTGACGGCGGCGGCCCTGTGTCGCGTGCCTGATGACAGCAGCATTCGAGAGCCACCAAAGACCGAACGCACCGTCTACGAGGATCCCCGAGGAGTCGCCGAGCCACCCGAGCAGGCCCATGCCCACTGCCAGGAGAAGAAGTGAGGACGCAAAGCCGGGCAGCGTCATCAGCGGCACGAGGATGATGTCACCCGCTCTCCGAGCCTCTCGTCGGCCAGTCGCCCGAATCGTGTGCAGGAGGAGAGCCGAGCCGAACGCTACGAGGACGGCAATCGCAACAGAGCCCCAACCTGCAATCACACGCCAGTTCTCGCTGCCAAATGCAACGCCGACACGCATGGCGGAATGCTACGGTCCGGCGCAGCGCACAGCCACCGGCGACTGAGCGCGGGATGCGAATGCGAGCCGATCGGGGCGACTAGGACAGACTCAGCGGCTGCGCTCTCGTCTTCGGACCACGCGCACCACGACCATGACCGCGACCACGAGAAGAAACGTCTGCGGTACCCAGTTCAGCAGCGTGTCTGAGGCCGAGTGGCTCGTCGAATCGATGCGAACGAAGTTCACAACGGAAAGCGCTGCGACCACGAGCAACAATGTGCCTTCCAGCACCCGGCGGCTCGGTGACTTCCGACCAGCATCGACCATCGACTCCACCTCACTCCCCGCTGTTCAGGCTAGGGCGGATTGAGTACTTGTTGATGGTCTACGCCCTTCCCCAGCCACCGCCGCCCGGGGTGAGAACGCGGAGGCGGTCCCCTGCGCCAACATCGATCGTGACCTTGCCGGGGAGTCGCTCTGGAGCCGAACCCTGCCGGATCAGCCAGTCCTCACCGACGGCGCCCGGCTCGCCCCCTGCGAGACCCCACGGCCGAATACGTCGTCGCTCTCCCATCAGTGACACGGTCGCCGGTTCCAGGAACTCGATCTCACGCTCGATACCCTCCCCACCGGCGTATTTCCCGACACCGCCGCTTCCCTTTCGCAATCTCGTCGTGACGACATGTAGTGGGTACGCGGATTCGAGAGCTTCGATCGGTGTGTTCTTGGTGTTGGTCATGCCCGTGTGCACGCCGGACATGCCAGGCTTCCCGGGCCGTCCTCCCTGCCCACCGCCAACGGTCTCGTAGTACGTGAAGTGATCGTTACCGGCGAGAATGTTGTTCATGGTCCCTTGGGAGGCGGCCGGGACTCGATCTGGTGCAGCCTGAGCAAGCGCACCCAGCAGCACGTCGGCGATCCGCTGGCTGGTTTCGACGTTCCCTGCCGCGACGGCCGCAGGGGGCCGGGCGTTGACGAGTGTTCCCTCAGGGGCGACGAGCCCCAATGGCCGGTAGCAGCCGCCGTTGGCGGGAATGGTCGGATCTGTCGCCACACGCACCGCGTAGTAGAGGCACGAGCGGGTGACCGCACCGACGGCGTTGATGTTGCCTGCCACTTGGGATGCCGTGCCGGTGAAGTCGGCTACGAGGTCCTCGCCGGCGATGTGGACCTCGACGGTGATCGGGATGTCGTCGGCTCCCCACTCCATGACATCGCTGAACCGGTAGCTACCATCGGGCAGCCTGGCGAGCGCGGCTCGCATCCGCCGCTCGCCGTAGGAGAGGAGTGCAGCCGTCACCTCCTCGAAGCGCTCCCGACCTTCCGATTCGACGAGTCCACCGATCCGAGCTGCTCCAACCTCGTTCGCACCTAGCTGGGCCGACAGGTCGCCGAGCCGTTCTGCCGGTGTCCGAGTGGCATCGAGGAACGGAGCGAGGAACGGGTCGAGCCAACGGCCGTCCCGCACCGCGGGAATCGGAGCGACGACGTGACCTTCCTGTTCGAGTCTCGTCGCGTTGGCCGGCATCGATCCCGGTGCCTCACCCCCTACGTCGGCATGATGGGCCCGGTTGGCGACCCATCCGACCAGCTCGCCGTCAACGAATACGGGACGCACGAGGGTCAGGTCGTTGAGGTGCGTGCCGCCATGGAACGGGTCGTTGACCGCGTACTGAACGCCGGGTTCTGCGCCGAACGCACGGAGCACCGCCGCTACCGAGGCGGGCATCGACCCGAGATGAACCGGGATGTGCTCGGCCTGAGCGAGCATCTCTCCCGACGGAACGAAGACGGCAGCCGAACAGTCCGCTCGCTCCTTGATATTGGGCGAGTAGGCGGTTCGGCGCAGCACCAGTCCCATCTCATCGGCAACGGCCGCAAGGTGATTCCTGGCGACTTCGAGCGTGATCGGGTCGATACTCACCACTCCACCTCCAGCGCCCCTGAGGAGTGCACGACCGCCCGTTCGCCGGGACCGATCCACACGGTCGCTTCCGGTTCTTCCACTACCGCCGGACCTGCGACCTCGATCCCCGCGGCAAGTCCAGGCCGCCACCACACGTCCGCTTCGATCGCACCGTTGCCGGTCAACACCATGCGGGTGGCCCGTCTCGGTTCGCCGACCGGCGTCACCTCGTCCAGATCTGCCCACGTAAGCGCCGGTTCGCCGAGCGCAGCGGCCCGAACGGTGACCGTCTCGATCGGATCGCCCTCCCTCGCGAATCCGTTGCGGACACGGTGCGCTTCGTGGAACCTCCCTTCGAGAACGTTCCTGCCCTCGCCTGCACGGTACGGAACGGTTGTCTCGTGCGATTGGCCGCGGTAGCGGACGTCGACCGACGTCACCACTTCGACGGGTGCCGAGCCGGTCCCGTCTGCGAGCTGTCGGACGACCCGATCGGCCAAAGCTGCGAGCTGTCCGTCCACTGCGCCGCCGACACTCAACGACAGGTCGACCCTCGGCGGGCTCAGCAGAAGCCCGAGCGCGCTGAATACGCCGGCATGGGGAGGGATGATCACTCCTGCCATGTCGAGTCGACGCGCCAGCGCGGTGGCGTGCATGCCTCCGGCACCACCAAATGCGACCAGTGTGGCGCTGCGTGGATCGGCACCTTGTTCCACACTGACGGCACGTACGGCCCGTTCCATGTGTGCTTCAACGATCTCGGCCATACCGAGTGCCATCCCGTCGACCGTGAGAGACAGCACGTCCGCGAGCTGAGCGATAGCCGCATGTGCGAGCGAGGGATCGAGTGTCACGTTCCCTGCGAGATGTGGGGAGAGTCTTCCGATCAGCAGGTCCGCGTCGCTGACGGTCGCTTCGCCACCGCCGCGCCCGTAGCAGGCAGGTCCGGGGGTGGCGCCTGCCGACCGGGGACCGACTCTGAGCGCGCCTCCAGGGTCGATCCAGGCGACTGATCCGCCGCCGGCGCCGACGGTGTGAACGGCGACCGAAGGCATCAGACATGGGTAGCCGTCGACTGTCCGCTGGTACGCGGTCTCGGGCGCACCGTCGTCGATTCTGCACACGTCGGTCGATGTTCCGCCCATGTCGAACGAGATCAATCGGTCGCGCCCGAGCGCCCTGCCGAGTTCGGCGGAAGCGACGACTCCACCGGCCGGACCGGACAGCAGGATCGCTACCGGCAGCCCGATGGCCGCCTCGACGTCCATGAGACCGCCGGAGGACCGCATCACGAGCACATCCTCAGAAAGCCCGGCAATGCGGGCCTTCTCCCGCAAGTTGCGGAGATACGTGCCGACGAGTGGGGACAGGTAGGCGTTGAGAACCGTGGTCGAGGTTCGCTCGTACTCGCGAAACTCGGGAGCAACACGACTCGACACCGATACGGGGAGGTCAGGGTGCACGGCGGCGACTCTGTCGAGGATCGCCATCTCGTCCTCTGGTGAGCGGAACGACCACAGCAACGACACGGCGACGGCCTCGGCGCCGGACAGATCCTCCGGTCGAACGACACGCCGTTCTCGGGGCACGAGCGGGTCGGGACGGTCGGCGAAGGAGTCGTAGAGAGACGGTCGGTCCTGGCGCCCGATCTCGATCACGTCGGTGAAGCCGTCCGTGGTGATGAGCGCCGTTCGGGCGCCCCTGCGCTCGAGGAGCGCGTTGGTGGCCACGGTCGTGCCGTGCAAGAGCAGCTCGCTGCGTTTGGCGAGGTTGCCGGCACCGGTGATCACCCCATCGCTCTGGTCGGGGGTGGTGGACGTCTTTCCGGTGGTGAGACGGTGTCCATCCCACGCGGCGACGTCGGTGAAGGTACCGCCGACATCGACCCCTATCCCGTTGGCTACCATCGACTCATGGCAATCTCTATCGAGGGCACTCCCAATCCGAACGCCCTCAAGTTCAGCGTCGGCCAGGACGTCGGAGGACCCAAGACGTACATCGCGGGACGCCCGGTCGATGATCCGATGGCACAGATGCTGCTCATGCTCCCGGGTGTGACCAGTGTGTTCATGACCGCCGATTTCGTGACACTCACCAAGGCTCCGGACGCCGACTGGATGCTGATCGCCGAGCAGGCACAGAAGATCCTAGAGGGGTACTTCGACGCTACGTGATCGACACCCAGGTCGCCCCTGAAAAGCGGCCAAGGTCGTCTATCGAGATGGGGAACACGGTCGTCGGAGTTCCTGCAGCCGCCCAGACGGGGTCGTTGCGTGCCAGCGTGGGGTCGGCGAAGACCCGGCAGCCGTGGCCAAACGGAGGAGTCCCGCCCGCCGCGTAGCCGGTTGCGTCACGCACCTGATCCAGCGACGCCCTCCCTGCCCGATCACCTCCGGCGGCCATGGCGAGTTTCGTCGCGTCGAGTCGCAGGTCGCCGGGAACCAGCGCCACCACCGCCTCCCCGTCGACCATGAAGACAAGTGACTTGACGATCGCAGCGACTTCGCACCCGATTGCGGCGGCGGCATCGAGGGCCGTCTTCGTGCCCTCGGGGAACACATGGACGTCCAGATCGAGACCGGCATCACCGGCCCAGGCGGTGAGTCGCTGCGAGGCGTTCGGTAGCTCCATCCCCGCATCGTAGAACGGGTCACTCGAACGGATCGACGACCTCGATCCCATCGAACTTGCGGAAGTCGCGATCCCTGGTCCAGATCGTCCGAACGCCGTGCTCGCGCATCAACGCGACGACATGTGCGTCGGGAACCAGATTCCCACTCACCGGCACCGTGTCGGCCGTCTCCCTGAACAGCGCCCAGAAGCGATTCCCTTCGGATGCCAACCTGATGTGCGGTCTTCCAAGGAGGCCTGCGATGTTCTCCCGTGCCTCGCGGGGGTCGAGCGGTTCAGCGAACAGCCGCGGATGCGTGGCAATCCGCAGGTATGCCATCACCACCGGCCAGAACAAGTACACCAGGTCGGGCCCCCCGGCAACATCCTCCAGAAGGGCTCGAGCCCGTCCACCGTACGGGCTTTCGGCATCCGATGCATAGATCAAGACGTTGGCGTCGAGCGTGAGACTCACGGCTCGTCCAGCACCCGAGCGACCGCGTCCTTGTCCTCGAGGTCGACCCGGGCACCCATCGGCTTGGACGTCCATCCGAACATGGGGGGCTCTGTCTCTTCATCGGCCAGAGCCCGCGCCAGCAGCTCGGAAACCAGGCGGCTCAGCGTCTTACCCTCCGCCTGCTGCCGTCTCTTCAGTTCTTCCAAGATGGAACCATCGAGATCAACCGTCGTTCGTGGCATGGCACACATGATGCTATCAGCATTCGCATCAGATGCGGTCACGACCTCGACGTGTCCCACGGTGGCATCACCGTCCGCTCGGTTCCATCGATCCACACGGCCACCGGCCACCGGATCCCTGCCTCGTCGGACACCAGCACCTCCACGCGCCAGCCACCGTCTCCGTGGCTCGCGGCAACGACCTCCGGATCGGCGCCCCACACTGATGCCTCCCGCCCGGCGGCGTCGACCACCGACTCCGGTACGTCGTCGGAGGGGTCTGGCCACGCCGCCACATCGATGTGTGAAGGCAGCTCGACCGGCATGGGAAGGTCCACCACTCCCGTTCGGTCGCCGTCGACTGCGACGACCACGGCAACCGCCAAGGGTTCCAGGCGAGTCAGTGCCGAGACGTCCTGCCCACCGAGCATTCCGAAAACGACTCCGACGCGGTACAGCTCACCTCCGAGCTGCTCCACGCTGAACGGTTCTGCCCACTCCACGTACGACGCGCCGTGCCCTTCCTCTGAATCGATGACCGCCCTCGCGGGGAGCGCAGCCGACACGCCCTCGACGTCCCCCGGCCGGCCGCCGGTTCCGAAGTACTCTCGAACGAACCACACGGCTCGGGCTGCGGCAAGCTGCTCCTGACTGCCTGGCACCAACGCCATGAGGTCCGCCTCCGAGTAGAGGGGAGCGGCTTCAGGAAGCGTTTCAGCCACCTCGGGCACGGTTGTCGGGGAAGCCATCGCAACGACCGGGACCGTCGTCTGACTGCTGCCGACGCTCCTACCGACGAAAACACCGAGGGCCGCAACCGCAATCACACCGGCTGCGACGTAGGGAATCCACCGGGGGATCTCACGCCGAGTCGTGAGATCGGACCATGGTATGTGCTCGAGGTGCTCGCGCAGTTCGTCGTTTGGATCGGTGTGCAGGTCCATGAAGGCTCCCCAGCCGGCAACACGGCGAACGTACGTGACGACGGTTCCCACAACAAGGGGTTTGCCTCCAGAAGATCGAGATTGTCCGCTAACGTTTGTCAGCGATGAGCAATCCCGATCCCAAGCCAGGTCGCTGGATCCTCCCGCTGATCATCATTGGGATGGTCGGCTTCACCTACTTCTTCGTCAGCAGCCTTCCAGCGCCGGAACCGGAGGGGACGACCTCGACGTCTTCTGCCGTCACGACAACGACCAGTGCCGGCACATCATCGCCGGAGTCGACAACATCGACGACACTCCCTGGTGACGTTCAGGGCTATCTCGACACGATGGCCCAGAAGAAGGCGGATCTGGATCTCCTCACCCAGGATCTGCTCAGCGCAAACGCCAACTGGGATGACAACGCCACCTCGGGAGCGACATTCGCCGACACGAAGGCGGCGTTCCAGAATGCGATCGAGAAGGCGCAGGTCCTCGACGACAGCCTCACGACCATCACCCCACCTGCCGGCTACACGGCCCTCGCGAGTCTCCACGCAGATCTCTCGACGGCGGCCGCTCAAGTGCTCTCCACGACCCAGTCGGCACTGGCGGGCCTGCAGTCCTCCGACACTGGTGAGGCACGAACAGCGGCCATCGCGGCGTTCAACCAGGCCGTCGCTGAGTTCAACAGCGCCTATGAAGGCCTCGCTGCCGCGGCGGCCGAGGCCCCCGACACGAACGGCTGAGCGCAACTCGCGATCTCCTGTTCATGACCATTGCTGTTTCGACAGGGTGCCGGGAGCTGTTCATCGAGGCGAGTAGCGTGAGAGAGCGGAGAGACTCGAAGTGACCGACATCGCCATCTCGACTGAGCGCCTCGTGAAGCGGTACGGGCGAGTCACCGCCTTGAACGGCCTCGACCTGGAAGTCAGAACAGGTGAGGTGTTCGGCTTCCTCGGACCGAATGGGGCAGGCAAGACCACCACAATCCGTCTCCTGCTCGATCTCATCCGTCCCACGGCCGGACATATGTCCCTCCTAGGGCTCGACCCCACCAAGGACGGTCTCGAAGTGCGTCAGCGGGTCGGTTTTCTTGGCGGCGACTTTGTCGTCGACGGCCGCCAGGATCCTCGAGAGCTCCTCACCTACCTGGGGAACCTTCGCGGAGGAGTCCCCGCCGCGGTGATCGATGGTCTCGCCGAACGCCTCGACCTCGACCTGGACCGCCCGATCAAGGCGCTCTCACGAGGCAACCGCCAGAAGGTCGGAGTCGTGCAGGCGTTCATGCACGAACCAGAGATCCTCATCCTCGACGAGCCCACGACGGGACTCGACCCGTTCCTCCAGCACGAGTTTGCCGCGATGGTCAGACAGGCGACATCCGAAGGACGCACAGTGTTCATGTCGTCACATGTCATGAGCGAGGTACAGCGCATCGCAGACAGGGTCGGCATCATCCGGGACGGTCAACTCACCAGCGTGGAGGCGGTAGAGGAACTTCGGGGTCGTGAGCGACGGCGAATCGAGATCGTGTTCGACGGGCCCGTCGACGAGTCCGAGTTCTCGAACGTTCCCGGCGTGACGAGTATCCGCATCGACGGAAACATCCTCCGCTGTAGGCTCGACGGACGCGCCGACGACCTCATCAAAACGGCGGCCCTCCACGGCGTCGTCACCTTCTCGGCAGAAGAGCCCGACCTCGAAGAGCTGTTCTTCGACCGGTTCAACGGAGATGACGATGCTGCGTAGCCCCTTTGCGAAGTGGCTCCGCGACTGGCGTCGATCGATCATCGGCTGGACGCTCACGCTCGCCGCAATCGGCGGCATGTACGCCGCGTTTTGGCCTACGTTCGACAAGCCGGAGATCAAGGATCTGCTTGCTGCATACCCGAAGGCGGTCATGGAGGCGCTCAACTTCAGCGATATCGAGAGCGCGGCGGCCTATCTGACCGCGACGGTGTTCGGGCTCGTTGTCGGGACGCTCATCGCCGTGTACGCGGTCGCGGCGGGCACCCGAGCCATCGCCGGCGACGAAGAAGCCGGAACCCTCGAACTGATCCTCGCCTATCCAGTCAGCAGAGTTCGCCTGGCACTCGAGCGCTTCGGCGCGTTCCTTGCCAGCGCCACACTGATCGTCATCGCCCTCATGCTGGTCCTCCTTGCCGAGTCGGAGCCGGCTCACTTCGAAGGAGTCTCCCTCGGGAACTCGGCTGCCATGCACCTTCAGCTCCTCTTGTTCGCCGCCTTCCATGGTGCAGTCGGGTTCGCCGCCGGGGCGGCAACCGGGCGCCGGGCGGCAGGACTCGGAGCGGGCGGGACCGTGATCGTTTTCGGGTTCGTCGCCAACGGAGTCCTCCCGCAAGTTCAGGGGTTCGCGTGGACACGATCCATCTCCCCGTACCATTGGCTGGTAGATGGGCGTCCACTCGCGAACGGCCTGCAGATCAGCAATGCGCTCCTGATGATCGCGCTGACGGTGGTCCTCATCGCGGTTGGAATCTGGTTCTTCGACCGGCGCGACGTGTTGTCTACTTGAGATGCCCCGTGGGGGCCCGCCCTGGCGAACCCCCACGACTCAGCGCGATACGAGGCACCAGGTACCAGGTACGGGCCGAGCTCCGCTCGGCCCTAGATGTCGTAGTACAGGTAGAACTCGTACGGGTGCGGCCGCAGCCGGATCGCGTCGATTTCACTCGACCGCTTGTACCCGATCCATGCCTTGATGAGGTCCTCACTGAATACGCCGCCCTTCAGGAGGAAGTCGTGATCGGCCTCCAACGCCCCGAGCGCCTCTTCGAGGCTCCCCGGCACCGAAGGAAGGTTGGTCAGCTCCTCAGGCGGCAGATCGTAGATGTCCTTGTCTACGGGTGCCGGTGGCTCGATCCTGTTCTGGATCCCGTCGAGCCCCGCCATCAACATCGCCGAGAACGCGAGGTACGGGTTGGCCGAGTTGTCCGGGCAACGGAACTCGAGACGCTTCGCGGCGGGTGCCTGCGAGTACAGCGGGATTCGTACCGCCGCCGACCGGTTCCGCTGGCTGTACACGAGGTTCACAGGAGCCTCGTAGCCTGGGACGAGTCGTCGGTACGAGTTCGTCGTCGGCGCGGCGAAAGCCAGCACCGCATGCGCGTGCTTCAACAGACCACCGATGTACCAGCGTGCCATGTCCGACAGGCCCGCATAGCCGGTCTCGTCGTAGAAGAGCGGCTTCCCCGCGGTCCACAGTGACTGGTGGGTGTGCATGCCCGACCCGTTGTCCTCGAAGATCGGTTTGGGCATGAACGTGACGGTCTTGCCCGCCTGCCACGCCGTGTTCTTCACGATGTACTTGAACATGGTCACGTGGTCGGCTTGCCGCAGCAGCGTGTCGTACTTGATGTCGATCTCGGCCTGACCGGCCGTGCCCACCTCGTGGTGGTGCACTTCGACCTCGATGCCGGCAGCTTCCAGCGCAGCGGTCATCTCAGAGCGAAGGTCCTGGTAGTGGTCGGTGGGGGGCACGGGGAAGTAGCCCTCTTTGTAGCGGGGCTTGTAGGCGAGGTTACCCCCTGGTTCATCCGCCCCGCTGTTCCACGCGCCCTCGATCGAATCGACCTCGTAGAACGCGGAGAACTGCGACTGTTCGAACCGGGCGGAGTCGAAGATGTAGAACTCGGCTTCGGGTCCCCAGTACGACGTCTCGGCGATTCCTGTGCCACTGAGATAGATCTCGGCCTTCTTCGCTACGTAGCGGGGATCCCGATCATATGGCTCGCCGGTCGTCGGGTCATGGACAAAGCAGTAGACGAGGAGCGTCTTGTGCTCGAGGAACGGGTCCTCGATCGCCGTCTCCGGATCGGGGATGAGGATCATGTCCGATTCCTGGATTTCCTGGAATCCACGAATCGAAGATCCGTCAAACCCGAAACCCTCTTCGAAGCTTCCTTCGGTGAGTGCTCGGGCGGGGATCGTGAAGTGCTGAACCTGCCCGGGGAGATCGCAGAATCGAAGGTCGACGAACTCGAACCCAGCCTCCTCGATGTGTCGGACAAGAGCTTCAGGCGTCAAGGCGTTCCTCCTTTGGGATCAACGGCGTTTTTAGTCGAACACCGTTACTGACCCGTTGCCGAAGTGTGAACACAGTGTTTCGTCCTCCACGATCCGCTACCTTCAGTGCCGAAAGGAGCCCGAATGGACAGACAAGCCGAGTACGTTCTGCGCACCGTGGAGGAACGGGGAATCCGGTTCATCCGCCTCTGGTTCACCGACGTGCAGGGGTTCCTCAAGGCGGTTGCGATCAACCCCGCCGAGCTGGAAGTCGCGTTTTCGGAGGGCATGACGTTCGATGGGTCGGCCATCGATGGGTATGCCCGCGTGCAGGAGGCCGACATGATCGCACGGCCGGACCCCGCAACGTTTCAGATCATCCCGTGGCGGCCGGAGCAGCAGGTTGCCCGCATGTTCTGCGACATCCTGACTCCCGACGGAGAGCCGTTCGAAGGCGATCCCCGCTGGGTCCTCAAACGGAACCTTCGGCGCGCCGCGGACCTCGGCTACACGTTCTACGTCGGTCCTGAACTCGAATGGTTCTATTTCAAGGATTCGGGCCCCGAACCACGCGCTCTTGATCGAGGCGGTTACTTCGATCTCACGCCGCTCGACATCGCCCAGGAGTACCGCAGGAGCACGATCAACGTGCTCGAACAGCTCGGCATCCCGGTCGAGTCGTCACACCACGAAGTCGCACCGAGCCAGCACGAGATCGACCTGCGCTACACAGACGCGCTCACGATGGCGGACAACGTCATGACGTACCGGATCGCCGTCAAGGAAGTGGCGCTCGAGCATGGCATCTACGCGACGTTCATGCCAAAGCCACTCGAAGGACACGACGGGAACGGCATGCACGTACACCTGTCGCTCTTCGAAGGAGACCGCAACGCGTTCTACGAGCCAGGGACCGACCTCGGCCTCTCGAACGTTGCGCAGAGCTTCATCGCCGGCCTCATCCGGCACGCCCCCGAGATCACCGGCGTCACCAACCAGTGGGTCAACTCCTACAAGAGGCTCGTGACGGGTTTCGATGCGCCCATCTACCTGATGTGGGCGCGCAACAACCAATCGGCGTTGGTGCGCGTCCCCACGATCAAGACAGGCAAGCCGGCCTCTACCCGTGTCGAGTACCGCGCTGCAGACGCCGCCTGCAACCCCTACATGGCCTTCTCGGTGTTGCTCGCAGCGGGACTCGCAGGGGTCGAGAATGGGTACGAACTCCTGCCGGAGATGCCTCGCAATGTGTTCGACCTGACGTCGGCCGAGCGGGCGGCTGCAGGCATCGGACGGTTGCCATCCAACCTCTCGGAGGCAATCGACCTCATGGAGGACTCCGAACTCGTCGCTGAGGCGCTCGGCGAGCACATGTTCTCCTGGTTCCTGAAGAACAAGAGGAACGAGTGGGACCGCTACCAGCGCCACGTGTCCCGTTTCGAGCTCGAGGAGTACCTACCGATTCTCTGATGCAGGTCTTCGTCATTCCCGCAGAACCGTCTGGGGACCTCACCGAGGCCCTCCTTGTGGCAGGCATGTCCTGGTCCGATCAGCTGGATGGTGCAGACGCTCTCATCGTCGAGCTCGGCGAGGATCCGGATCACGCCTTGTCCGCTGCGAGACGCGCCTACGAGCAGTCGGGTATCCCCAGTGTTGCTCTCGCGGATCGTTCTCAGAGCGCCTACCTGGACACGGCCGGATTCCTCTCGGATTTCCTGTTCGTCCCTCCCGATCCTGTCGAGCTGCGTGTCCGCCTCGTTCGTCTCGCCGGCGACCACGAGGAGGAACACATCCACTTCAAGGATCTGGAGATGAACACCGCCACCTACCAGGCCAGGCTCGCCGGAGTTCCTCTCGATCTCGCTTACATGGAGTACGAGCTGCTCAGGTTCTTCGTGCAGCACCCCCGCCGGGTGTGGAGCCGCGAGCAGCTCCTCGCAAGAGTCTGGGGATACGACTACTTCGGCGGCGCACGAACCGTCGACGTACACGTTCGACGCCTCCGGGCGAAACTCGGAGAGGAACGTGCCAGATGGATCTCGACCGTACGATCGGTCGGCTACCGCTTCGGTTAGGGCGGCACAACCCGTACCGAGCGGATAGGGTGATCGACACGGAGGTGGACATGGAAGTCAGCGAGGCACGGAAGGCGCTTCTGAACGCGCCCGTGTTCCAGGGACTCGACGAAGCACATCTGAACACGCTGGCGAGGGCGGCCCACGAACGCTCTTTCTCAACGGGGTCGAAGATCGTCGAGGAGGGAGAGACTCGGGGTCTCGGCTTCTGGGTCATCCTCGACGGCACCGTCGACGTCAGAAAAGGTGGCGCGACGGTCAACACACTCGGCCCCGGCGAGCACTTCGGTGAGATGGCATTGCTGTCCACCCTCGACACGCCTCGCTCGGCCGATGTCGTTGCCACAGCAGACGTCCGTGTGCTGCAGCTCACGCGCTGGGATCTACGGGCGCTCATCAAGGACGAGCCCGACATCGCCCTTGCGATGATGAATGCGATGATGGAGCGACTCCGCAACACCAGAGGGGATTGAGAGGGCTTCGATCTTAGGTCGAAGCCCTGTACCTGGTATCTAGTACCTGGTACGCGACCTGACTTGCTCCCCTTACCGCGGGGCGAGCTGTACGTTTCCTCCCCTCGCGAGGCCGAAGGCCGAGTGTTGGGGGAGGTGGCGTCGAGCTGATGCTCGACGCCGGAGGGGGCGGCTCCCACCACCATGGACGTAGCCGACCCTCCCCCCAGCGGCTCCGCCGCTGGGCCACTTCTGCGTCGATGCCCCGGCGGCCCTGACCACTGGGGACTGGAGACTGTCCCCTGTTGGCTGTCTTGTTGAGCAGCCCTCAACTCACCCGCAGTCCGGTGGATCGGTGCAGCCGATGGCGACAACCGTGCCGCTCAGATCTCCCACGATCACGGCGCCGTTCATGATCGCCGGCCGGCTGACGACCCTCCCATCGAGCTTGTATTTCCACAGCAACTCGTGTGTGTTGACGTCGATCGCATACAGGAACGGCTCGTCGGTTGTGAAGTACAGGATGCCATCGGCAACGACGGGCCATCCTGTCCTACCGGCGAGCGGAGAGAGCGAATCCGTGCCTGGGTATTGCCACAGGGGCTGTCGAGTCTTGGCGTCAAACGCCACGACGAAGTTGTCATCCGCTACGTACAGCACGCCATCTGCGTAGGCGGGTGACGAGGTCACCGTCACGCCAAGCAGGATTCCGGCTTGAGGAGTGCACGTTCCCACCTGCACGGCGAAGAGGTTCTGGGCATCGTGGGCGGGAATGAAGATCGTGTCGCCCACGATCACGGGAGGACTGGTGATCGTGTCGCCGGTGTCGAAGCACTTGGACGCCTCGCCCGTCGCAGCATCGACCGCCCACAGCACACCATCCTCTGTCCCAACGTAGAGCGTTCCATCCACCGCCGCGGGGGTGGCCCTCACGGGACTGCCGAGGTTGGCCGGCGCCGCCCACGCCTCGCCGAACGGGTCCGCAGTAGAGAACGCATGCAACTCCCCGTCGGTGGTTCCCACGTACACCGAGTCGCCGATCACAACGGGCGAGCCAAGGATTTGGCCTCCCACGGCAATCGGCTGCACCTGGGCGGTGCGCAGCCGGGCATCGAATCGAATCCGCAACGTGCCGTCCATGCTCCCGTAGTAGAGCCTCATGCCCGATGACGGGTCGAGCCCACTCCCGCTCGAGAGGTACGCGAGTGTCGGAGACGAGACAAGCCCCTGCGTCGACGAGTCGTCGATCCAGAGTGGGGGGACTCCAGACGGCATCGTGATCCCGTACAGGCTTCCGTCCTCGCTGGCCACCACCACGCTCTCTCCAAACACCGCGGGGGTCGACTCGATCCTGCCATTGGTCTTGTACTTCCAGTAGAAGCCGTCGGCTCTCCTCACCCCCGTCCGGCTGGACGCCCCCGTGTTGAGGGTGGGCGACCCGTCAACGTCTCCACCAAAGTCCCACTGGCCGACGACGAGGTTCTTTTCGGGCGGGCCAAGCTCGACTTCCCAGATCTCAGGAGGCAACGTCGTGGTTGGCGCTGTCGTCGGCAACGTTGCGGCGATCGTGATCGTCGTGGGTGTCGGGGCGATCGCACGAGCGAGGAAGCCTCCTCCCACGCCAAGCACGGCCACGGCGGCAACTGCCGCAGCGACTCGAAGAGGAGTCCACCGGAATGGGCGCCGCGGCCTTCTGAGGCCTCGGGCCCTCCGCTGGGCCGGACTGACGAGGCGACCCTCCGTACCCAGTCCGGCAGCATCGAGCGCGTCGTCGAGTTGTGAAGACAGCTGGTCGATCGCTTCGCGATAGGCAGCCTCGTCGATGTCGGGCACCGAAAGGGCCGATGCAACATGGGGCAATGCCTCCCAGGCTTCTCGCCAGTCGTCCGGTACGTGGCCGCGCATCGTCTTGATCGACGTTGCCACGGCTCCGGCTTCGGGGCGGCGCCACAGCCCGCCCGTCTGAGCGGCCTCGGCGGCCACATCCGACACTCCGAGCTGTGTCGCGAGTGCCATTGCCTCGGCGGCAAGCGACGGGTCATGCTCCGCCGCAGACCGGATGACAAGCAGCCTCGCCGCGGTCAGGTACCACTCGGACTGAAGCAGTTCGTCGGTCATGTCGAACGCCTCATCCGACGGCCAGTCAGCTCCCTGCGCTGTGAGGATCGCAAGCTGCAAGACACGCGTCTTCAACCACCATCGACGCCCATCCACACCTTCAGGACAGCTAGCAAGAGCCGCTTCGGCCTCTGCGTGCGCTTCGTCGACACGGCCCAAGCCGAGTAGCGCCCTGGCTCGCAGATAGCGAGCGCTGTTCTCCCATGCCGGCAACTGTTGAAGTACCAGTGCGAGGGTTCTGTCGGCCGCGCCGAGCGCATCACTCCACGCGCCAAACCGGATCGCTCCTTCGGCGAGCGCCATGTGGGCGAGGAAGACAGGTCCGGCGTCGAGATCGGCCCGCTCGATCGAGCGGTGTCGCGCATCGAGCGCTTCATCAGGTCGACCGGCCAGGAACAGAGCACGCGACCACCACGCCAGTCGGTCTGCAAGGATGACACTCCCGTCGGCGGACTCGTCGACGAGACGGGCGAATCCAGGCTCGGCATTTCGGGCATTGCCACGATCGAACGCCACCCATGCTTCGTTGTAGCGTCCCCGCTGTTGCTGACCGATGTTCCCGAACGAGGACAGGATCGCGAGCCCCTTCTCCATCTCGGCGTCCGACTCACGAGCGAAGCCGAGCCTTGCGAGGGTTCTCGCGTGGAGCGTCATCAGCGAACCGAGCATGCCTTGCTCGCCTGCCAGGTGGGCTTCGAGCAGGCCTTCGGCGAGGAACCGTTCCGCCTCCTGTGGTCGCTGCCGGTCGTCGGCCACCTGGCCGGCGTAGCCCATGGCGTGTACCCGTTCGACCCCGGATAGTCGTGCGGCCGCCACCTCGAGGTCCTCGGCCGCAGCGTCCGACAGGCCGGCGAGCCGGTAGCCGGACGCCCTGGCGAGCCGCAGCTTTCCTTCGAGTGAAGGGTCATCCGTGTGTGATTCCTCGAGCGCCTGAAGGGCGCCGTCTACCTGCGGGTACGCCTCGGCGTAGTGGCCTCGGTCGGTTTGCGCGAGGCCGGAACGAGCCAGCAAGCGCAGGGCATCGTCCCAGCGTGCGCCGTCCAGGTAGTAGGCCCCGACCAAGCCCGGGTCCCTGTCCGCCAGCCCCTGAGACACCAGCGCGTCGCCGAGTGCCGCGGCCAGGGCGGCGCGACGGACCGGACCGAAGTGGTCGGCGAGCCGCTTCTCGCCAGTGAATCCCTCGATCGACTGTCGCACGATCCCCTGTGCGGTGAGTCGCTCCCCTATGTCGAGCGCTCGCTGTTCATCCGTGTCCAGTGCCGCGGCGAGGGTCCCAATCGACAAGGGCCGTCGCGCGACAGAGGCGAGTTCCGCGAATCGGCGCTCCTCTCGATCGAGATCGGCCACGCGTTCGGCGAGCGTTGCGCCCCGCTGCGGAGGCGCTCCGGTTGTCACCAGCCGCTGTCCCTCGCGCCGGAGTGCGCCGGATGACTCCCATGCATCGAGGGTGGTCGCCACATCGGCAGCGAGTCCATCCGTCGCCTGAATGATCGCAGCGGCGACATTCGACTCGACGATCGACTCCACGTCTTCCTGACGAAGGGGATCGAGTGAGAGATGCCACACATGACCGAGGCGATCAGCCGCCTCCACGAACGAATCATGAGCGAACCGACGATATCCATCGATCTTCGCGTGGACGAGCACGAGAATCAGCCCCTCGTCGGCTGCCGCCATACGGCTTCGCAATATCGCGAGCGAGGTTGCGTCGATCCAGTGGGCGTCGTCAACGAGGAGGGCCTGCGCCGGCTCGAGCGAGGCGGCGACCGATCCGGGCTCGGTTTCGGACATCTCGAACGCAGCCGCTCTCGCGACGGTGAAGCCGTCCGTCGTGAGCAGCCGCTCGAACTCGTCGAGGAGTCGAGTGCGACCGCTCCCGGAGGGCCCCGCAGCAGAGATCAAGGCAACAGCGCCTTGTCGTGCAAACTCCTCCGCCTCGTGAAGCACTTCGAGGTGGAGCGACCGTCCCAGCATCTCGTTCACTCGGTCACCCTACGACACACGGCCCGCCTCTGGGCGAGAAGTTGCAGGTTTAGATCGGGCCGTTGTCTGTCATCGGCCTTGGGTTTGGGGCAGGACCATCGGCCCCGGAACCTCGTAGCTCGTCAGGTCGCGTACCGACAACCGAGGCCCACGTAGTGAGTCCCCTACCCGAACTCGATACCTTGTGCCAGGGGTAGCTCGCCGCTCCAGTTGATCGTGGTCGTCTGCCTACGCATGTACGCCTTCCACGCGTCGGATCCGGCCTCCCGCCCTCCGCCGGTTTCCTTCTCGCCTCCGAACGCTCCGCCGATCTCTGCACCGGATGTCCCGATGTTGACGTTCGCGATTCCGCAGTCGGATCCTTCGTGGGAGAGGAACGTTTCGGCACTCGACAGGGAGTCGGTGAAGATCGCAGACGACAATCCCTGCCGGACGCCGTTCTGTACCTCGATCGCCTCTTCGACCGATGTCACCGGGATCACGTAGAGCAGCGGCGCGAACGTCTCCTCCTGGAGGATTTCTGCGTCCTTGGGTATCTTCATGATCGTCGGTTCGACGAAGTTCGTCCCAAGGTCCTCACGGCGGCCACCGCCATAGAGCAGCTCGCCACCCTGAGCCTTCGCAAGATCGATGGCGGTCAGCATGTTGTGCACCGCCGTCTCGTCGACCAACGGTCCCATCAACACTCCCGGTTCGATCGGATCACCGATGCTGACCTGCCCATAGGCGGCAACCATCCGCTTGGCGACCTCGTCGGCTACGTCCTCGTGAACGATCAACCGTCGTAGAGACGTACAGCGCTGTCCTGCGGTCCCGACGGCTGCGAACAGCGCTGCGCGGGTGACCAGATCCAGGTTGGCGTCATCCATGACGATCATCGCGTTGTTGCCGCCGAGCTCGAGCAGCGACCGGCCCAGCCGTTTGGCAACACCTACACCGACCTTGTACCCCATGTCGCAGGAACCGGTGGCAGAAACGAGTGGCACACGTCGATCATTGACCATCAGATCGCCGACGTCGGCACCACTTCCGAACGCCAGGTTGAACACCCCTTCGTACCCGCTTCCCGCCATCACAGAGTGGGCGATGTTCGTGACCGCGATCGCGGTCAGCGGTGTGGAACTCGAGGGCTTCCACACGTTCGTGTCGCCACAAACGGCGGCGATCATCGAGTTCCATGACCAGACGGCGGTCGGGAAGTTGAAGGAGGTGATGATCCCGACGGGCCCGAGCGGATGCCACTGCTCATACATCCGGTGCCTCGGCCGCTCCGAAGCCATCGTCACACCGTACAGCTGGCGAGACAGACCCACGGCGAAGTCGGCGATGTCGATCATCTCTTGGACCTCGCCCTCTCCTTCCGGGAGGATCTTGCCCATCTCCAAAGTCACCAACGCCCCAAGGGCAGCCTTCTTCTCTCGCAAGGCGTCGCCAAGGACTCGCACATACGCGCCGCGCTGAGGAGCAGGCACCATGCGCCAGCGGCGGAACGTCTCCACCGAGTCTGCGATGACGGCTTCGTAGTCCTCCGCGGACGCTCGAACCACCTTTGCAATGACCTCTCCCGTCGTGGGATTGATCGACTCGAGAACCTTCCCGTGGGCCTCGCGCCAGCCGCTCGCATAGACACCCGAGTTGACGTCCGACAGCCCCAATGCCTCGAGGACTTCCTTCATCTCGCTCACCCCCTGCTCGCAATCGTCTCGATCTCCACGAGGAATCCGCCCGGCAGTGCCGAGACCTCAACGGTCGACCTCGCCGGCGGCTCCGACCCGAAACGCGAGCCGTACACCTCGTTGACGACGGGAAAGTCGGCCATGTTGCGCAAGAAGATGGTGGTCTTCACGACACTCTCGAACCCGAGACCGACGTCACCAAGGATCGCTCCGATGTTCGTCATGATCCGATCAGCCTGCGCTGCGACATCCCCGGACTCTCGCTCACCCGTTGCCGGATCGATGGCGACCTGCCCGGAGATGAACACCAGGCCGGCTGCTTCGACCGCTACCGAGTAGGGGCCCAGCGCCTTGGGTGCGCTCGGAGTGGTGAGCACTCGTTTCGACATCGCTGCTCCTCGTTTCGCTGCGCACTCAGGCTACCTGGCCGCGAACAGCCGACAGCCGACAGCATGCGACCTCTAGCGACCGCAGGGCGGGCTCTCACCGAGAACCCAGAACCGAAAACCGACAACGGCCCGCGAAGCGGGCCCCGCGATGTGTCGTCCGGTCGGTGGGCAGCTCGCTGCGCGAGCGATCTTCAGTCGTCAGTCGTCAGTCGTCAGTAAGAGCGCGACCCAGAACAACACGAGACCTCGGGGCGTGTGTCCTACCGAGAACCGAAAACCGACGACCGAAAACTGTTCGCGAAGCGGGCCTAGTTGAAGCTGTTGCCGCAGCCGCAGGAGCTGGTGACGTTCGGGTTCTGGATGGCGAACCCTGCACCCATCAGGTCCTGCTTGTAGTCGAGGGTTGAACCCCTGACCATGGTCAACGACTCGGGATCGACGACGACTTTCACGTCGTCGCCGAACGTCTCGACGATGTCGCCGTCGTTGATCTGCGTGTCGAAGTACATCTCGTACGAGAACCCCGAGCATCCACCGGGGCGAACTCCGAACCGAAGCACCAGAGACGGATCTCCTTCCGCCTGGACGAGCTCTCGCACCTTCGCGATCGCGGTATCGGTCAAGGTCACCGCCCGCATTGCGGACTTGATCTCGAGAAACTGCATACGACTGCTCCTTTCGGCGAAGGACAGGATACCGGCTCGTTCACAATAACCACCGTCGACGTAGTGGAAATTCGCATCTACGCTCGCGTCTGTGAACGAAGAACACATCATGACCGCCCTCAAGGGTGTTCTGGATCCCGAGCTCGGGAGTGACATCGTCGACCTTGGAATGGTCCAGTCGGTGGAGACCTCGCCGGATGGGTTGGTCACGGTCGGGGTGGCCCTGACGGTGGCGGCCTGCCCGATGCGGAGCAGGATTGAAGACGATGTTGTGAGGAAGGTCTCTGCACTCGATGGTGTGACGTCGGTGAACGTTGAGACGCGCACGATGAATGCCGAGCAGCGTTCCGCGTTGATGAGTGTCGCGCGACAGCGAGCCCGAGACCATGCCGAGGCGACTTCGGTGAACCCCCTCACGCGTGTCGTCGCTGTCGGTAGCGGCAAAGGCGGAGTCGGCAAGTCGTCGGTCAGCGTAAATCTGGCGTTCTCCCTCGCCGATCTGGGACATCGTGTCGGGCTGCTCGACGCGGACATCTGGGGATTCTCGATCCCCAGACTCGTCGGTACGGAGGAACGACTCACCGCCGACGACGATCGAATGATCGTTCCGGCAGACATAGGTGGCATCCAGGTCGTTTCGACGGGACTTATCATCGAGTCGGAGGACACGGCGCTCATGTGGCGCGGCCTGATGTTGTCGAAGGCACTCGAACAGTTCCTGCGCCAGGTGTCGTGGAGCTCCGATTTGGACTACCTGATCATCGACCTTCCCCCTGGGACGGGAGACGTTCAAATGGCGCTGTCGAGGATGGCACCGCAGGCCGAGCTGGTGGTCGTGACCACCCCCCAGGTGGCCGCACAGAAGGTTGCTGCTCGAGTCGCCGACATGGCTCGACGTTCATTTCTCCCGGTGCTCGGTGTGATCGAGAACATGGCGGGCTTCACATGCGAGCACGGAACCACCTACCACCTGTTCGGCGAGGGTGGAGGTGCTCGCCTCGCAGGAGACCTGGGCATCCCCTTGCTTGGCCGGATACCGCTCGATCCATATGTCGTGTCCGACGGCGACGCCGGATCACCCATCGTTCGCTCCCACCCGGAGACGGCCACCGCTATCGCCTTCAAGGACGTCGCAGCTCGCTTGATCGATGCGTTCCCGCCGGCGGATCAGGAAACGTGCACCGGTCGCCTGGCGCGGATGCTGGACGACGTGTCCTCGAACTAGTCACTCGGAGTCAACTCACAACACGCCCCAACCCCTGGGCCTCCTTCGTCGATACTTATGGCACAGAACGTGCCTGTCGCTGGGAGGCTGACCGCACGAAGCGCTGGGAGCAACGAGGGCCGGTGACAACCGGCCCTCGACCTATCCGCAGAGGCTCTTCACCACAGGGTACGGATCGACGGCGGGCCCCAGGTCGGGGTGATACTCGAAGTGGAGATGGGGAAGCCAATCCGGTGCGTTACCCGACGTTCCCACGTATCCGATCAGCTCACCTGCATCGACATGCTGACCCTTGCTGAGACCGTCGGCCCATGCCTCGAGATGCGCGTAGTAGTACGAGTCTCCCGAGTCGGAATGCAGCCAGATGGTGGTGCCACCGAGGCCACCTTCCCTGAGTTGATAGATTGTCCCCGACTCGATCGCCACGATGTGGGTCCATCGCTCAGCCATCATGTCCACTCCCTCGTGCGTGCGCCCACCCGATCGGGGGGCGCCAAAGGTGTCCGAGAAGCTGGTGAAACCGTCGATCGGGCACACATGCCCACCGACCGGCTGGGGCGTGGTCGTTGTGATTGTGGTAGTCGTGGTGGTTTCGGTGGTGGTTGAGGTCTCGGCCACCGTGGTGGGTGTGGTGTCGGCCACCGTGGTGGGTGTGGTTTGTCTGGTGGTGACAGTGATCGGCGCCGCGGTGGTTGTCGAGAGTGCGGCGGCAGCCTTACGGGCTGCTTCCTCTTCCG
>Ga0307440_1000180_pt1 | contig 29103 bp, 27 predicted proteins | sample SalMarWE160410MG_FD_202150 | JGI IMG/M metagenome (GOLD analysis project Ga0307440, IMG submission 202150) | Salt marsh sediment microbial communities from the Plum Island Ecosystem LTER, Massachusetts, United States - WE1604-10 | ecosystem: Environmental > Aquatic > Marine > Intertidal zone >...
CCTATCAAGGCGGTGCGAGGGGGTTGGGAATCGAACGGGTCAGGGAGGTCAACAGGGCAGGGCTCGGCGACGTGTGGCCGGACATGGTCATCCTGCTGCGACTCGAACCTGGCGAGGGGTTGCGACGGGAGAGAGGCACCGACCGGATCGGCGGACAGGGACTCGAGTTCCAGCAGAGAGTCGCCGATGCGTACGAGCGGCTCGTCGTTGCCGAACCGATCCGGTTCCTGCCCATCGACGCAACCCAACCTGCCGAAGCGGTGGTCGACGACGTGGTCGCCGCACTGGGGGAGCGGTGGCTCTTCTAGACGGAATCGTCGGGCATGGCCCGGTGGGCTCGCTGCTGGAACGGGAGGCGCTACGGCCTGCCCAGGCGTATCTGTTCGTCGGACCGTCGAATGTCGGCAAGGCGACCGTGGCGCGACGTTTCGCCGCGATGCTCATCTGCCCGGAGCGAGGCAGGCACGAGGGCGTGTGCGAATCGTGCCGGCGTGTACTCGGCGGCAACCACCCCGACGTGACGATCGTGCGACCCGAGGGGGCCACCAGCCTTTCGGTCGAGCAGGCGAGGGAGGTGATCGCGAGGGCACCTCTTGCGCCGGTCGAGTCCGATCGCAAGGTCATCGTGTTCGACGACGCCGGAGCGATGACCGAGCAGGCAGCGAACGCGATGCTCAAGACACTCGAGGAGCCGTCGGCATCGACGGTCTTCGTCCTCGTTGCAGAGTCCGAGTTCGACCTTCCACCGACGGTCGCGAGCCGCTGCCGCACCGTGCAGTTCGGCCGTCTGAGGGAAGAGGACCTCGTCGAGGCGTTGATGGCGCGCGGTGTCGACGAGGCACGGGCTCGGGAGGCCGCATCGATCGCAGGTGGTCGGCCGGGGATGGCTCTCGATTTGGCCCAGCGGCCAGAGGTTTCGCAGTTCCGAGCCGTGTGGCTCGGCGTGCCACTGCAAGTGTCGCCGCATCCCGGCGAGATGTTCCGGCTCGCCGACCAGGTGATGGAGGCGTCGGAACCGCTCCTCGACGCGATCCGAAACCGTGAAGACGACGAGGAACTGGATGGAAGCTCGTCCAGAGAGCGACGCGAACGGATCGTCCGTCAGGCGTCCCGATCCCTGCTCATCGCGGGGTTGGAGATCCTCGCCTCCTGGTACACCGACGCGGCGTCGGCTCAGTACGCGGGTCCCATCCGGAACAGGGATGTGCCCGCAGCGACGCTCGCCATGGTCCGACCGTCAGATGCCGTTGCCAACGCCGAGCGCGTGCTCGCCGCCGTTCCGGACGTCCGAGCGAACCTTCGACCTCAGCTCATCCTTACGGCGCTGTTCACTGAGCTCGCCCCGGTCGTGTAGAGGGCTTTGGACCCTGGGCCGGTGGTCGCGCCCAGCGGTTGCGAGCCCTGGGTTCGCGGTGACGGGTCGGGAGCCGGAGCGGGGAATCGAACCCCGGACCTGCTCATTACGAGTGAGCTGCTCTACCGCTGAGCTACTCCGGCGCAGGCGTGCATCATAGCCGTCACCTCGCGGGCGGGAACCGAGGTGAGGCCGGGTAACCTCAGGGGCATGGCGGACCAGAAGAACTTCGAACGCGACGCGATGCCGTTCGCCCATCAGCTGTTCTCTACCGCGCTGCGAATGACCCGCAATCACGCCGAGGCGGAGGACCTCGTTCAGGAGACGTACCTCAAGGCGTACCGTGCCTATGACAGTTTCAGAGAAGGCACAAACCTCAAGGCGTGGCTGTATCGGATCCTCACCAACAGCTACATCAACCGATACCGACGCCAGATGCGCCGACCGGCGGAGACCGATCTCGGCGATGTCGAGGACCTCTACCTGTACCGCAGGATCGGCGACACATCGCAGGTCGCGCAAAGTGCCGAGGACGAAGCGCTCGACATGTTCGTCGACGAGGACGTCAAAGCCGCTCTCGAGTCGCTCCCTGAGCAGTTCCGTCTCCCCGTGCTGCTCGCCGACGTCGAAGGATTCTCGTACAAGGAGATCGCCGAGATCATGGATGTACCGATCGGCACGGTCATGTCGCGGCTGCACCGGGGAAGAAAGGCGCTCCAGAAGGCGTTGTGGGACTATGCAGAGGAGCACGGTTTCAGAGGTGCTGATCATGAGTAGACATCGATGTGAAGACGCGATCGCGAACCTCTACCTGTACCTCGACAACGAGATGAGCTGGCCTCACCGATCGGTCATCTCCTGGCACCTTCACCGGTGCGAGGGCTGCGTGAGTCGGTTCCGCTTTGAGGAGTACCTTCGGGTCGTCGTCAGAGAGAGCGTTCAAGAAGAGCCTCGGGAGGAAGTGCTCGACCGGCTTCGGGCGTTCCTCGAAGAGCACGAACCGGGCTTCGGGCAGTAGGGCGTGGGTTCCGGCTCGATTCCGTGGCATCTGTCCAGCCGTGTCGCAGGTAGGGTCGCCGGCACCTATCCCCTCGAAGACTCCTACCACGAGCGGATCTTGGAGTTGGAGGCTCCCGAGTACGTCGCAAAAGCCGAGCCGCTCGTGTCGGAAGCGACCGGCCTCGCCTCCACGGGAGCACCCGAGGTGCGAGTCGTGTCGAGGGGGGAGTGGGCCGTCCGAAACATCGAGTTCTTCGAACACCTCATGGGCCCCGTCGAGGACCGACTCGTCGAACGGTTCGCAAGGCTCGGCGCCGTGGGGCAGGGGGCGTCGTTTCTTGCAGGACGTCTGGTGGCCGCCGAAACGGGGGCCCTTCTGGGTGTGATGGCGCGAAGGGTGCTCGGTCAGTATGAGCTCGCGCTACCCACGAAACTGAACGGTGACATCATCTACCTCGTAGGCCCCAATATCCTCGCCCTCGAGCGCGCTCATCAGTTCAGGCCGTCCGAGTTCCGGTTCTGGCTCGCGCTTCACGAGTGCACCCATCGACTCCAGTTTCTCGGCGTGCCATGGATGCGCGGCTACTTCCTCGACCTCGTCCAGCGGCTCGTCGCTTCGGCAAAACCCGAACCGGGACGTTTGGTGCGAGTCGCCGGCGAGCTTCGAACCGCTGCTTCCGCCGGAGAGCCGCTGATCGGAGAGTCCGGATTGTTCGGCCTCTTCGCGAACGAGGAGCAGCGCGCGCTCGTCGACAAGGTTCAGGCGCTCATGTCCTTGTTGGAGGGGCATGGACACGTCGTCATGGACCGTATCGGCGACGAGCTGCTCGTGTCGCAGAAGAGGATGTCGAGCATCCTCAAACGACGCAGGACGGACCCGCGCATGGCCGCGTTCTTCCGCCTGACGGGCATGGAGATGAAGTTCAAGCAGTACGAGATGGGCGAGCGGTTCATCCTGCAGGTGGAACGTGACGCAGGCTGGGACGCGATCGCCGCCGCATGGCGCGGTCCCGATTGGCTCCCAACCAGACGAGAGATCGAACAACCGACGGCATGGCTGCAACGGGTCGCCTGAAATCCCTATCGGACGAGGTACTCGCTCTCGCTCGACTCCCCGGGGGTCCATGTGTCGTCGCCCTCTCCGGTGGGCCCGACAGCGCCGTGTGCGCCTGGGTCGCTTTGAAGGCCGGCGTTCCTGTGCGGGCGATCCACGTGGATCACAGGCTGCCTACTTCCCCCGTCCTTCGCGCTGCCGCTGTGAAGATCGCCGCGAACCTCGGGATCGATATGGACACGGTCGAGGTGACGGTTGGGCCGGGCCCGTCGCCGGAGGACGCTGCTCGGAGGGTTCGGTACCGGGCACTCGAGGATGCCCTCGAACCCGGTGAGACGCTCCTCACAGGGCACACCAGAACAGACCAGGCCGAGACGGTGCTCGGCAATCTCCTGCGCGGCGCGGGCGTGGACGGGTTGAGTGGAATCCCGACCCGCCGCGGCTCGATCGCGCGCCCGTTGCTCGATGTGTCGAGATCTCAGACCCGTGAGTTGGCGACCCTCCTCGCGCTCCCGTGGATGGAGGACCCCGCCAACCTCGACGAAGGACCTCGAAGGAACCTCCTCCGACAGAGCGTGATCCCGGAGCTCGAGCAGCGTCTGAACCCATCACTCGAACAGACGCTCGCACGGACCGCCCGCATCCTTTCTGAAGACAGGGCCGTGCTCGATCATCTCGCCGATACCGTTCCCTCGACGGTCGATGGCGGAACCGTACGGCTCCCTGCGACGCTGTTGAGCGTCATCCCCGTGGCCACCGCAGCAAGGGCGATCCGGCGCGCGCTTCGAGCCGTCGCCGGACCGCACGCAGGCGACGCTCGAGACGTGCAGGGCATCCTCGATGTCGCAACCGGAACCGCAGACCATGCGGCACTCACCGGTGGGCTGACGGCCCGACGCGATCGAGCGATCGTCGAGATCGGTACCGTCGGCGAATACCCGATTCCGGAACCCGTCGAATGGTCCGTTCCCGGAACGGCTCGATGTGGTGGCTGGACGTTCGATGCGACACTCGCCACTTCCACTCCGATCGCCTTCTCGCACAACCGGCATGTGGAGGTGTTCGATGCGGATGGGATCCCCCCGACGCTGGTTGTACGGGTTTCCTCCGGTGCAGATCGCATCGCTTTTCGAGGAGGACACAAAACTGTCTCTCAGGTGCTGGCCGAGGCCGGTGTCCCAGCCTGGCAGCGAGCCCGCTGGCCGGTCGTGATGGCCGAGGACCATGTGATGTGGGTGCCAGGGGTGCGAAGGGCGGACGCCGGCTGGATCGATGTGTCGACAACACGCTACCTTTGGGTCCGCGCGACACGGGAGGATGTGTGAAGGTCGGCAAGACCCTGATACGTGCGGAGGAGATCGAGACGGCACTCGCCCGGATCGGTGGGGCGATCTCCGCCGACTACGCCGGAAAGGACCTGCTGATGATCGCCGTGCTGAAGGGTGCGTTCATCACGATGGCGGATCTGGCTCGTCACATCACGATTCCCGTCGAATTCGACTTCATGGCGGTGTCCTCGTACGGCGCTGCCACCAAGACGTCCGGTGTGGTGCGAATCCTGAAAGACCTCGATCAAGAGATAGCTGGACGCCACGTCCTGATTGTCGAGGACATCATCGACTCCGGACTCACCCTCAACTACCTGCTGAGGAGCTTGCGTGTCCGGCACCCTGAGTCGCTCGAGATCGCCGCGTTGCTCGTCAAGAAGGACATCCAGCGAATTCCGATCGATGTGAAGTACACGGGGTTCGAGATCGGTCCGGAGTTCGTGATCGGGTACGGCCTCGACTATGCAGGCAAGTATCGCAACCTGCCGCATGTCGCCGTCATGGTCGAGGACGATGCGGAGGACGACGACACCACGATCGAGTAGGCCGGGAACCGGAATACCATGAAAGCCCGTGCTGCACTGGTGGCACGCAGTGATACCGTTGTCCCGAGGGGCCTAGGAGACTCTTGAACCGCACCTTCCGTTCGATTCTCGTGTACGGGATCATCGCCATGATCCTGCTCGTCGTCCTGCAGCAATACCTCGGCACGACACCGCAGTTGGAGCAGATCACCTACAGCCAGTTCTGGGACGACATCGCTGCGGGCAAGATCGCAACGGCAACCGTGAAGCAGAAGTCGCTCGTGGTGACGGGCACGTTCAAAGAGGCGATCGACGGCAAGACCGAGTTCTCGGTCGACTACCTCCAGCAAGACGAGGACGAGATGTCGGCTGCGTTGCGCGACGCGGGTGTCGACGTAAAGGTGGATCCCGAACCTGCGTCGTTTTGGGACATACTGATCACGTTCCTTCCGTGGCTTTTCCTCATCGGCTTCATGGTGTTCATCTTCATGCAGATGCAGGGCTCCGGGAACCGGGTGATGCAGTTCGGCAAGTCCCGCGCGAAGCAGGTGTCGAGAGACATGCCGAAGATCACATTCGCCGACGTCGCCGGAGTCGATGAAGCCGTCGAGGAACTCACGGAGCTGAAGGAGTTCCTCCAATCTCCAGACAAGTTCCGCGCGATGGGCGCCAAGATCCCGAAGGGAGTACTTCTGTTCGGCCCTCCCGGAACGGGCAAGACGTTGCTCGCTCGAGCCGTGGCCGGCGAGGCCGGCGTGCCGTTCTTCACGATCTCCGGATCGGACTTCGTCGAGATGTTCGTCGGCGTCGGTGCGTCCCGAGTCCGTGACTTGTTCGAGCAGGCGAAAGCCCAGGCACCCGCCATCGTGTTCATCGACGAGATAGACGCGGTCGGGCGTCACCGTGGTGCAGGTCTCGGAGGCGGGCACGACGAACGCGAACAGACCCTCAACCAGCTGCTCGTCGAGCTGGACGGGTTCGATGTCAACGCGGGTGTGATCGTGATAGCCGGCACCAACCGTCCGGACATCCTCGACCCGGCGCTTCTCCGTCCCGGTCGCTTCGATCGTCAGATCGTCGTCGACCGCCCCGACCTGCCCGGACGTCAAGCGATCCTCGCCGTACACGCACGCGGCAAGCCGCTCGCAGACGACATAGACCTCGAGGTCCTCGCACGACAGACGCCAGGGTTCACCGGTGCCGATCTCGCCAACCTCCTCAACGAGGGCGCACTTCTCGCTGCACGACGCGGCAGGGACATCATCGGGATGGACGAGCTGGAGGAGTCCATCGAGCGTGTCATCGCCGGACCGGAGCGCAAGAGCAGATTGATCTCCGAGGAGGAGAAGCGGGTCATCGCCTATCACGAGACCGGTCACGCACTCGTCGGGTGGGCGTTGCCGATGGCCGACCCGATTCACAAGGTGACGATCATTCCGCGGGGCCGTTCTCTGGGTCACACGCAGTCACTTCCGGAAGAGGACAGGTACATCATGCGGCGCTCGGAACTGGTGGATCAGCTCGCCATGTATCTGGGTGGTCGGACCGCAGAGGAGATCGTCTTCGATGACCCGAGCACCGGTGCTGGCGACGACATCGACAAGGCGACCGACGTCGCCCGCAAAATGGTCATGGAGTACGGCATGAGCGACCGGCTGGGACCCATGAAGTATGGCCACGCCAACGGCGAGGTGTTCCTCGGTCGAGACTATGGCCGACAGCAGGACTACTCGGACGAAGTCGCGGCGTTCATCGACTCCGAGGTCCGCAAACTCATCTCACAGGCGCACAGGGAGGCCCGCGAGATCCTCGAGACCCACCGGAACGCGCTGGATCGGATGGCCGAAGTGCTCATCGAGAAGGAAACGATCGACGCAGAAGAGGTCGCTGAGATCTTCAAGGATGTTCCCAAGTGGCAGCACGCCGATAGGGACGGAGTGCGGATCCAGGTTCCCGGTGGCGTAGCGCCGGCAACGGGTGTCGTCGCGGCGGATCAGCCGTAGATGGCCGGCGAACCCGATCTCGAAGCCATCGAGGGTGCCGTTCGGACGATTCTCGAAGCGATCGGCGAAGACCCGACGCGCGAAGGCCTCGTCGATACCCCGGCGCGCGTCGCCCGCCTCTACGCCGAGGTGTTCGACGGCCTGAGGCAGGATCCTCGCGAGATCCTCGAGCGGGTGTTCGTCCAGGACGAGCATCGTGAGCTGGTCATGGTCAAGGACATCCCGTTCTACTCGATGTGCGAGCACCACCTTGTCCCGTTCCATGGCAAGGCACATGTCGCCTACCTGCCGAAAGGGACGCTCACCGGCCTGTCGAAGCTCGCACGGCTCCTCGAGGCGTATGCCCGACGTCCCCAGTTGCAGGAGCGGCTCACCACGCAGGTCGCCGACATGCTCATGGAGGTCATCGATCCGTACGGTGTGCTCGTGGTGGTCGAGGCCGAACATCTCTGCATGAGTATGCGCGGCGTCCGCAAACCAGGATCGATCACTGTCACGTCGGCCGTTCGGGGAACGTTCGCACGGAACCCAGCGACGCGCTCGGAGGCGTTGTCGCTGTTGTTCGGAAGCCGATGAGCTGGCAGATCAGAGGTCGGGCTCCGCTCGATGGCCCACTGCTCATCGGGATCATCAATGTGACACCCGACTCGTTTTCGGACGGAGGAAGGTTCTTTGCGGCCGAGCAGGCAATCGAACACGGACGCAGACTCATCGCAGACGGAGCGGACGTCGTCGATATCGGCGGAGAGTCGACCCGGCCGGGCGCCAGGGCCGTCTCCGAGGAGGAGGAATCGCGGAGGGTGCTGCCGGTGATCGAGGCCCTCGTGTCAGACGGGGCGGTTGTGTCGATCGACACGTCGAAACCGACCGTCGCGCTGGCTGCAACCGAGGCGGGAGCGGCCATTGTCAATGATGTCTCCGCGTCGCCTGAGATGGTGGAGATCGCGGCAAGGACGGGTGCCGGGCTGGTGATCATGCACATGCAGGGAACGCCGAGAACCATGCAGGTCGACCCGACCTATGTCGACGTGGTGCGTGAGGTTCGCGACTTCCTGGTGCAACGTGCCGCGTTCGCGGTCGACCGGGGTGTCGACAAGGGCCAGATCGTCATCGATCCCGGCATCGGGTTCGGCAAGACGCTCGAACACAACCTCGACATCCTGACGCACATCGACGCGTTTGTCGCGACGGGCTATCCGGTACTGATCGGCACGTCCCGCAAGTCGTTCCTTGGGCTGCTCACCGGCGAGACGGTGCCCGAACGACGTGATCTCGCAACAGCCGCGACCACCGCTCTCGCAGTGGCCGCGGGGGTGTTCGCCGTCCGTGTACACAATGTCGCCGTTTCGAGGCCTGCCATGCAGGTGGCCAACGCTATGGTTCGAAACGCAGGGGTGGAGCAGTGACAGGACTCGAACCAAGAGCGTTCACGTGGGTGATCAAAGGTCGGCTCGCCGTGTGTGAGCGCATCGGTGGGTACGGAGTCCAGCATCGCCGTGTGCGGCGAGAAGAAGAGATCCTGTGGCTCCGCTCCCAAGCGAAGATCAACACGGTCGTGACACTCCTTGCCGGCGGGCAGAACGTCGCCAACTACCAGGAGGCGGGCTTCCGGGTCTTCCACGAGCCGCTGGTGGGCGAGTATGAGAAGGCGGACGTCGATCGGGTCTTTGTCACACTCGACGCAGCCCTCGCATCGCGCAGCAGTGTCGTGCTGGTGCACCGCGACCTGGTCGACGACACCATCGCGGGACTCCTCGCCGGATACCTGGTGCACTCGAAGCTCGTAACCGACCCGATTCTCGCGATCGCCATCATCCAGGAGATCGTCGGCCGTCCTCTTGGTCCGGAAGGCAGGGCACTCGTTCCGGTAGGCGCCTGACCATGGATGGGACGATCCGTCTCACCGGCCTGCGAGTGTTCGCCTATCACGGTGTGTTCCCGGAGGAACAGGCGGACGGTCAGGAGTTCGTCATCGACGTCGCCCTCGACATGGACCTGAAGCGAGCAGCCGAATCCGACGAGCTCGCGTTCACCATCGACTACGGGGCGCTCGCCGCTCGCATCCATCGACGCGTCGCCGAAGAACGCTGGAACCTAATCGAACGGGTTGCCGGTCGAGTCGTCGATCTCGTGCTCGAGGACGAGCGGGTCCTGGCGGTCGAGGTGACCGTTCACAAACCGAACGCTCCCATCACCGCCGAGTTCGACGACGTATCGGTGTCCATCAGGCGAAGCCGATGACCCGAGCCGCACTCGCGCTCGGATCGAATCTGGGGGAACGCCTCTCGCACCTGTGTCATGCCGTCGAGTCGTTGGGCACCCTGGGTGAGGTGGTCGCGACCTCGTCGGTGTACGAAACCGAGCCGGTCGGTGGCCCTGCGCAGGGACCGTATCTGAACGCTGTCGTGATCATCGACACGAACCTGGAACCGGTCCGCCTCCTCGACGAGATACTCCGCATCGAACAGGAGGAGGGAAGACGAAGGACGGTGAGATGGGGGCCGAGGACTCTCGACCTCGACCTGCTCCTGTACGGAGGTGAGACAGTCGACAACGATCGGCTCGTCGTGCCTCACCCTCGGCTGCTGGAACGACGCTTCGTCCTGGAACCACTGGTCGAAGCCTGGCCGGACGCGGCCACGCCGGATGGAATCCTGGCTCGCGACGCCCTGGTCCGTGTTCAGAACCAGGAGGTGCGGCGCACGAGACTCCGGCTGGAACCGAGGCGATCGACGTTCACGGCCCGAGGCGGCTGGTGGGTCGTCGCGCAGGGGGTCGTGCTCGCTGCGAGTCTTCTGGCGCTCGCCGACGACCCCGGGTCGCCGGCCGCGTGGATGGCGTGGCTGGGTGTCGCTGTCGCAGGCGCCGGGGCGCTGCAAGCCATCCTCGGGCTACGACACCTCGGGACGAACCTCACCGCCTATCCGCAGCCGCTCGAAACGGCGCGGCTCGTGGCGAGGGGTGTGTACAGACTCGTTCGACACCCGATCTACGGCGGGATCGTGCTGATGATGGTTGGCGCGGGGTTGTTTCGGGCGAGTGCCGCCGCACTCGTGATCGGTGTCGTCGGCGGTATGTTCTTCTGGTTCAAAGCCCGTTTCGAAGAGCGGATGCTCCGCTGCCACTATCCCGGCTATACCGACTACGCGACCCAGGTGACCAGGCGCCTGATCCCCTGGGTGGTGTGAGGTTTGGACGCCCGGCAGGCTTGAGGGTGTCAAGAACGGTCGTTCAGCGTCCGGCTATCGACAGCTCCCAAACCCGTGCGTTCCAGAGGAAGCGGGAACCGCGAGCGGTGACCTCGACGATCTTTCGCTCGATCAGATCTCTCAGAACCGGGCTCGCAGCAAGTGTGCTCGGCAGCGGAATCGGTCGATCGGCAAGGGCCTTGACCTTGTCGTAGAGAGACCGAGCACGTGCGAGGATCGATGCCTCGTCCTGCAGGGTTCCTGTTGGGAGGAACAGCCGACCCATGGGGAGCAGACGCTGCTTGGCCTGTTCGAGCATACGGATCGGAAGCTCGCTTCCTCGAGGACCGCCGCCACCTTTGGTCGGGAACCAGCCGGAATCGTCGGCGAGATCGTCGGGGACGCCGGACACGTCACCGATGATCACGTCGGCCTGCACGTCGGCGATCGGATCGAAGAGGTCGCCCTGCCTGAATACGATCTTGTCCTCCACACCGTGCGCGATGGCGTTCCTGGTTCCGACCTCCACCACGTCGGGACTCACGTCGGTGGCGAACACTCGCTTGGCTCCGAGTTTTGCGGCGATGATCGCCAAGATGCCCGATCCACAGCCGACATCGATGACGACCTCGTGCGGTTCTATGCGCAACGCGTCGGCCAACAGGGTCGAGATCGTCGATGGGCGGAAGGTTGTGTCCGACAACACGAGGCTCATCGGCCCCAGTCTGCCCTTCCACTCGAAGATCGAATCGACCATGTCGGTTCCACCTTATCCGAGTTTGGGATTCTGCGTAGGAGGAACGTCGACCACAATGTGGTTGTGATCATTCGCATTCTCACGGCCATGGGTGTGTGGGCTCCAGTGCTGGTGTTCCTCCTCGCAGCGGGAGAGAGCGCCGCGTTCCTTGGCCTGTTCCTGCCAGGCGAAGTGGCGGTGATACTCGGCGGGGTGCTCGCGGGAACGGGGATCATTCCGTTGTGGGTGATGATGCCGGTGGCCGTGCTCGGAGCGGTGATTGGTGACTCGGTCGGCTATTGGCTCGGGAAGCGATTCGGTCCATGGGTATTGGGTCGGCCGAGAATGGCGAGGTTCGCCGGTCGGCTCGACCTGGCCGAGTCCAGCCTCGCCCGTCGAGGATGGTGGGCACTCGTCGTCGCCCGCTTCACATCGTTTCTGCGGGCGGTCGTTCCGTTCGCCGCCGGAATGGCCGCCATGCCATACCGGAGCTTCGTCGTGGGAAACGTGATTGGTGGGGCTCTGTGGGGAAGCGCCTACACACTCGTCGGGTTCGTGGCGGGCGATTCATGGCCATCGGTGGAGCACTGGCTGGGACGTGGGGGACTCATCCTCGCCGGGGTGGCGATCGTGATCGGGGCGATCGTCTGGTCCGGTCGGTGGGTCGCGCGCAATCCCGGGCGGGTTGTCGACTGGTTCGAGCCGTTGGCTCGCACGCGAGTCGTGAGGGCGCTGACGCGAACGGTCGAAGGGCCTGCACGGCGGATCGCTCCGCTCTCGTATCTCTGGCCGGCTGCCGTGGTCATCGTCGGTGGGCTCTGGTTGTTCGCTGGACTGCTGCAGGATGTGCTCGGCGAAGACGAGTTCTTCTTCTTCGACCACAGGGTGATCGACTACGTCGCCTCTCACCAGATCCCCGCGATCACCAACACGGCCAGGTTCCTCGGTACGGCGACACCGATGTGGGTGACGATCGGCGGGTGCGCGCTGGTTGCGGTCGCGATGCTCACACGACGTCACCCTCGCCGAGCGGCGGGGATCGTCGTGGCGGCAGCCGGCCAGTGGGTGATCGTCGAGGTGACTCGACTCGTCGTCGCCAGGCCGGCACCGCAGGTCACCGCACTGGTGTCGCGGGGGGAGTACGGGTTCCCTTCCGAATACATGGCCGCGTTCGCGGCGCTCCTTGTAGTCCTCGCCTGGCCGTGGCGGCCGAGGCGATGGGAACGAACGGTGTTTGGCTTCGCCGCCGGGGCGTTGATAGTGACGGTCGCGGGGGCCTCACGTGTCGTGTTGCTCCTCGCATATCCGTCGGACATCCTCGCCGGTGTCGCCGTGGGCACCGGGTGGACGGTCCTGTCGTTGATCGCGAGCGACTCGCGCACCTTGCATGCCATCAGGGAGGCGGCGGCCCGATCTCTAGGGGGCACGCACCCGAAACACGATGTCGGCGATCCCGAATGACGGCTCGGCCAGTTCATCGACAAACCCCGATACGTCTGCTCTCCTGAGCATCAGTGATCTGAGCACCCCCGCGCCGGACGTGTCACCAGCGAACCGAAACCCGACGATTCGGCCATCCTCGACGAACACCTTGCGGAGGGTGTCACCAACACGCCACCGTCGCACTTCGGAACCAGATTTCCTTCCCACCGCCATGACCGGCATTCCCAGATGCTTGAGGCTGTTCATCGACTCTGCGCCCTCATAGATGGTGTCGAAGCCCGCCAGCCGTTCGGCGACCACGTTCCCCTGCGCGACCGCGTTGGGGAATATGGCGTGAACGTAGCGTTCGCCGGTGAGACGGTCGGGTGTCTCCGCCACGTCACCCACGGCGACGACATCGGTGACGTTCGTCATGAGACGGTCATCGACGCGTACCCCCCATTCGGTGTCGATACCGGATCCGGCGAGGAAGTCGATCGAAGGTTTCACTCCCGTCGCAGCGATGTAGGCGTCTGCAACGATTCCCTCCCCAGACTCGAGGTCGAGTTGTTCGACCCTGCTCGCACCTGCGAATCCTGCTGCTTCCGTCTCGAGCCGAACGTGGACGCCGCGCCTGTGGAGGAGATCCAAAACGATCGATGCCGTCTCGGGATCGAGAACACTGGGCATCACGCTGTCCATCATCTCGACGATGGTCACGGCCACCCCAAGGTCTGCCAGGAGAAGCGCGACTTCGAGGCCGATGAACCCGGCACCGACGATCACCGCCGACTCGATCTCGCCGGTCCTGACCGATGCGATCAGGTTCGTCGCTGCGGTGAGCGACTTGAAGTTGAACACGCCTGCGAGATCGGTTCCTCCGATCGGCGCATAGAGACTGCTGCCGGAGGCGAGCACGAGGCGGTCGTAGCGAAGACGCTCCCCAGAGTCGAGGACGATCGTCTTCACGTCGGGCTCGAGGTGCACCACCTTGGTCCCGGATCGGTAGTCGACCGACAACCGATCACATATGTCCTTTCCCTTCCAGAAGATCGTCGCCTCACGACCTGTCGTGAAGTAGTCGGCCATCGCCGGTGGGGCATACGGCGGGTGCGGCTCGGCCGACAGCATCGTCACATCTGCGTCGACTCCGAGACGTCTGACCCCCTCGGCGACGGTGAGGCCGGCAGGACCGGCTCCAACGATGATGAGTTGCATCAGCTCAGCTCCTGCTCCGTGTGAATGAGCGTGTCACGCAGCACCCCCACTGCATCCATGAACGACGAGCCTTCCCCATCGAGGAACGGATTGACATCCGGCTCGACTTCGAGAAGTCGGTCGTCGTAGGGGAGTGTGGTGCGCGACGTAAACGGAACGTCGCGATGTGCGACACGTTCGAAGGTTCTATCGATGTCCTTTGGTGTTCGGACGCGGTTCACGACCAGGTGCACCGCGGGGATGTTGAGGCCTCGCGCGAGTTCTGCCGTGTGCAGTGCGACGTTGATACCGTTGAAGGTCGGATCGGACAACACGATCGCCTGGTGGAAACCCTGGGCGAGTGCCCGTCCGAAGTGTTCGACGCCGGCCTGCGTGTCCATCAGGATCACCTCGTCCGTGCGAAGGGCGAGATTGCCGACGACCGCCTCGAGGAGCGAATTCTCCGGGCACAGACAGCCTGCGGCCGGCTGGGTCAGCGTTCCCATCACGAGAATCCGCACGCCGTCTGAGACGGGTACTGCGAACCTGTCGACGACGTCTCGGACGTCCGGGTTGAGGCGAAACAGCAGGCCCCATCCTTCCCCGGGGCGAGCCCCGGTCTTCTCTTCGACGTAGTCGGCGTTGTGGCTCAAGGGAACGATGTTGTCGGCGCCGGCCACCCCCATCGCGTAGGGCAGGTTCATCTGCGGGTCGGAGTCGACGGCGAGCACCTGGAAGCCGCGCCTGGCCAGGAGACCGCCAAGGAGGGCGGTGAGAGTGGTCTTCCCCACGCCCCCCTTGCCGGTGATCACCACGCGAAAGCCGTCGAGCTCGCGGCTCGAATGCTCATGGTGGTCTTCGCTCATGCTCCTGCTCCTACCGTCGCGGGCACGTCGATGGTCTCCGGGTCGATGAACGGCAGACCGAGTGCCCGCCGCTTCTCCTCGATGTGTCTGCGGATCAGCACCGCCGCCTTCTCCGGGTCGGGCTCTATGCCGAACGTCGCTCCGACGACGCCCTCGAGACCCTCTGCGAGCAGATTGACGACGTGTTCGCTGCCGAAGATCGGCGGCTGGACGCCGAGCACGGTGTAGATGCCGCTCGCGACGACATACGCACCGATCGACACGGCCTTCTCCGAGTACCACTCAGGTGCCGCTCCTGCGAGCGGAAGGTCTGAGATGTCCACACCCAGATAGTTCGCGAGCGCGGCCGCCAGCACGAGGATCCTGCTGTTGTCAACGCACGATCCCATGTGGAGCACGGGCGGGATGCCAAGTGCACGGCACACCGTGCCGAGTCCCGGACCTGCGAGGTCGGCGGCTTCCGGAACCATGTGCCCGGCTTTGCCGTTCGCGACCGCTGCGCATCCGGTGACCACCACCAGGATGTCGTTTTCGATGAGACGTTGCGTCAGCGTGACATGGCCCTTGTCCTGAGGGATCTTCGGGTTGTTGCATCCGACGACACCGACGGCGCCGCGGATGTGTCCCGCCTTGATCGCGTCGACGAGTGGTTCGGGCGTGCCGCCGAGGGCGCCGAGGATCGCCTCCACGGAGAAGCCCGCCATCATCGGCAGTGGTTCGCCGGGAATCAGCACGCGTTCGGGGACACGTTCGGCGTACGCCTCGATCGCCGTTCGGACGATCTGCTTGCCGATCTCGAGACCCCTGTGAGGGTCGAACGAGATGTGGGTGGCGCCCGGGAACTTGGCCTTGTCGGCTGTCGAGATCACGCGTGTGTGGAAGCATTTGGCCACGTCTGTCACCGACGGCATGATGCACTGGTAGTCGACCACCATGGCTTCCAGGGCTCCGGTCATGATGACGAGTTCCTGCATGAGATGGTTGCCTGCCATCGGGACGCCCTTGCGCATCAGCAGCTCGTTGCCTGTGCAGCAGAGGCCGACCAGGTTGATGCCCGCTGCGCCCATGCCTTCGGCGAGCGCGACCAGCTCCGGGTCCTTGGCTGCCTGGACGATCACGTCCGATAGGAGCGGGTTGTGTCCGTGCAGCGCGATATTGACGGAGTCGGCTTTCAACGTCCCGAGGTTCACCGTCGACATGATCGGTTGAGGGGTTCCGAACATGACGTCCGACAGCTCGGTGGCGACCATCGATCCGCCCCACCCGTCCGACAGGCTGGTCCGCAACCCGTGGAGCAAGATGTTGACGTAGTCGTTGTCGACACCCATGTGTGTCCGGTGCATCATCTCGACCGTTTCACGGTCGATGCCTCGAGGCGTGATCCCCAGGGTGTCCCACAGGGTGCGCCGCACTTCCGGGGCGACGTTGGCGAACCCGACCCGATCCTTGCGACTTCCGTAGTCCTCGAGCATCGCGTCGGCGAGGTCCGTTGCGACATCGGCGATCGGGCGGTCCCCGTCTTCGAGGCCAAAGGTCGCCGCAAGGGCTCGTAGCTTCGCCTCATCCTTGATTTCGTAGCCACTCGTCTCACCTTTGGCGGTCTCGAGGAACACCTCGAGGATGTCGCGTCCATGATCCGAGTGGGCCGCGGCACCTGCGGCGATCGTCCGACCGAGGTTCCGCGCGACGATGGTGTCGGCGTCGGCTCCACAGACCCCTCTCTGCGGTCCCTCTCCGAAAGGATCGACCCTGCATGGTCCCATTGAGCAGTTCCGGCAGCTCACACCCATGAGGCAGTAGCCACATTGGGGCTGCTGGGCGGCGAGTCGTTCCCACACCGTGTCGATCCCCTCCATGTGCGCTCTTCGCAACATGGTCTGGGCGTCTTGGTTGATGCTTTGTCGTTCGTTCATCAGGCTCCTCCTACCATCTGCGCGACCTCTTTGCCCCACGCCCTCCAGTCCACCAAGGGATCTTCCTCGCGGGCTGTTTCTCCGGCCGATGCGTTGACGGCGAGGATCGCCTGCCGGTTGCGCCCCTCTTTGATGATGTCGTTGAGTTCCCCGTAGACGAGCGCTCCGACCTTGCACGCCTCCACGCACGCGGGTTCCATGCCGTGCCGTACCCGGTCGAAGCAGCCGTCGCACTTGGTTGCGACGACTCTGGGCGGCGCTGCGTTTGCCTGAACGTGGAACGTGATGGTGTCGAACGGGCAGACCATGGCGCACATCGCACACGCGATGCACTTGTCGATGTCGATGAGCACGATCTCGTTGTCGCGAGAGATGGCGCCCGTCGGGCAGACCTGCTGGCAGGGCGCGGGATTGCAATGGCGGCACTTGTTGGGGAATGAACTTCCCTGGTATGGCCCGATCTCGACGTGGATCCTGGGCTTGGGCGGGGGATCCTCGAAGATCGCGAGGAACGGTTCCTTGCTGTGGGAGTGCTCGACTGCGCACGCGAACTCGCACTGGCGACAGCCGATGCACTGCAGGGGGTCGACGAATACGGTCTTCACATGACCACCTCCTCGGGTTCGTCGAACCGGGTCGAGATGCCGCGTCGGAGACACAACCGCCGGGAACGAGGGGGCCGGGAGACGGCCCCCGGCGGTCCAGCGGCCACGGCATCGGGCACCAGCCCTTTGTGGTTTCCAACCTACTCCCGCGTTTTCGCGCGTGGCGCCCGCTAGCCTGATCAACGGTCGGGTACCGAGGACTCGAACCTGGAGGACCCTTTGGACATCATCCTCGCCGGTCCGGGGCGCGCCGGCGGCGCCGTGTGCATTGCCGCGAAGCGGGCAGGGCATCGGATCGTCGCCGTCGCAGGACGTACATCGGACACGGTGCAGCGCGCCGCTCAACTGCTGGACGCCGTTCCCCTGCGTCTCTCCGACGAGTTTCCGCCGGCGGATCTTCTCATGATCGCCGTTCGTGACGATGTCATCGCGGACGTTGCCTCCCACATCCGAGCGCCACATGTCGGCGCGGTTGTACATCTCAGCGGGCTCACACCGATGGACGCGCTCCTGCCACTGCGGCGGACGGGTACCGCCATCGGCGTTCTCCACCCTCTCCAGACACTCCCCACGCCAGAAGCTGGGGCAGACGCGCTGGCCGGTTCGTGGATGGCGGTGACGACATCCGATGAACGGCTTCGGCTCGTTCTCGAAGCGCTTGTGACCTCGCTCGGAGCGCGTTCGTTCGCAGTTCCCGAAGCGGTCCGTGCCGTTTACCACGCCGCCGCCGCGGCCGCCGCCAGCGGCACCGTTGCGGTTCTGGCCATCGCCGAGGAGCTGTTCACGGCGGCTGGAGTCCCCTTCGATGCCGCCAGGCCGCTGGTCGATGCGGTCGTCGCCAACGCGTTCGGGCTCGGACCCGGCGCTGCTTTGACCGGGCCGATCGCTCGGGGTGATGTCGGGACGGTCAGGGCACAGCTCGACGCCGTGCAAGAGCGGGCTCCGGAAGAGCTGGACCGATTCATCACGTTGGGCAGGCTCATCTCAGACATCGCCGGGACCGCCGAGCTGTTCAAGGAGGTGTGGTGGACATCGTGACGACCTTCGACGAGGTCAGGGTGGCCCGTCGCGGCGTCGTCGGGCTCGTACCGACGATGGGGTATCTCCATGAGGGACACCTCTCACTCATGCGGACGGCGCGAGATACGACCGATACGGTGGTCGCAAGTCTGTTCGTCAATCCGCTTCAGTTCGGCGAGGGCGAGGACCTCGATCGGTACCCGCGAGATCTCGAGCGGGACGCCGAATGTGCCGCGGGGGTCGGTGTCGACGTGCTGTTCGCGCCGACGGTGGAGGAGATGTACCCGGCTGAACCGGTTGTGAGGGTCACCGTCGGGCGGCTCGCCGATCACCTCTGTGGCGCGTTCCGGCCGGGGCACTTCGAGGGTGTCGCGACGGTCGTCGCCAAGCTGTTCGCCGGCATCCGGCCCGACGTGGCGTTCTTTGGCCGCAAGGACGCCCAGCAGCTCGTCATCCTCGAGCGTCTCGCGATGGACCTGTCGTTTCCCGTGCGAGTCGTGGGGTGTCCGATCGTGAGAGAGGCAGACGGGGTGGCCATGTCGAGTCGCAACGTGTACCTGTCGTCCGACCAGCGGGCGTCGGCCAGGGCCCTGTCGCGGGGACTCGCACGAGCGGTGGATGCAGTGACGGCGGGGGAGCGATCCGCCGCCACGCTCGTCGATCTGGTTCGCGCCGAGTGCGACACCACGCCCGGTGTCGACGTGCAGTATGTCGAGATGGTGGACGCAGCGGGGCTACAACCGATCGAAACGCTCGACAGAGACGCCATTCTGGCCATTGCGGCGTTCGTGGGTACGACCCGCCTGATCGACAATGCACACTTCTGGATCCAAGGGAACGAGATCGAGTTCGAACTCGGAGGCGCGTGATGCTGCTCGCAATCGACATGGGAAACACGCAGACGGTCGTTGGTCTGTTCGATGATCAGGGGCTGGTGCACCACTGGCGATTCGCTACCGAACAATCTCGGACGGCGGACGATTACCGGCTGCTGCTTCGCGGACTCTTCGATCTCGACGAGATCGACGTGGATTCGATCACCGGTGTGGTGCTGTCGTCGGTCGTGCCGCACGCGACGGAAGCGTTGAGGGATGCGTCCGAGATGATCGAAGGCGATGTGTTGATCGTCGGGCCCGGCATCAAGACGGGAATGCCGATCCTCATCGACAATCCGAAGGAGGTCGGAGCGGATCGCATCGTCAACGCGGTCGCCGTCCGTCACGTCTACGGTGCCCCGGCCGTGGTGGTCGACTTCGGGACCTCCACGAACTTCGACGTCGTAGGCAGAGACGGCGAGTACCTGGGGGGCGCCATCGCTCCAGGGCTGGAGGTGTCGATGGATGCGCTCGTGTCCGCGACCGCAGCGCTACGTCGAGTGTCGCTTGAAGCGCCGCGAGGTCCTGTCGGCAAAGGAACCGTGGAGGCGATGCAGTCGGGTCTGCTCTACGGGCATGCCGGTCTGGTCGACGGGATCGTGGGCCGCATCGTCGACGAGCTCGGTCCGGACACGACGACCGTCGCGACCGGGGGGCTTGCACCGGTCATCGTGCCACACTGCTCGACGGTGGATCACATGGACGAGTTCCTCACACTCACAGGCTTGCGGCTCCTGTGGGAGCGCAACGGAGGGTAAGGTGCAGCGCCGATGACTGAAGCGCACCTCACCGAAGACGCACTCGTCGCTCAACGTGCAGAGAAGGTGGACGAGATCCGCCGTCGCGGTGGAGACCCGTACCCACCGAGGTTCGCGCGAACCCGAACGGCGCTTGAAGTGGCCGAAGGGCACGCTGACCTTCCGCCCGGATCTTCGACGGGGGAGATCGTGTCGGTCGCCGGCAGGCTGATGAACATCAGACGTTTGGGGAGTCTGAGCTTTGGGGTGCTCCAAGACGTCACGGGCCAGATCCAGCTGTTCGTCGATCGTCGCACGATGGGGGATGAGGCATTCGAACGATTCGATGAGGTCATCGATTCGGGCGATTGGGTCGGCGCTACCGGCGAAGTCATCACCACCAAGCGGGGTGAGCTGAGCGTCAAGACCAACGAGGTCGCTCTGCTCTCCAAGGCGTTGCGTACCCTGCCCGAGAAGTGGCACGGGCTCCAGGACAAAGAGACCAGATTCCGGCAGCGGTACCTGGATCTGCTCACCAGCGAGGAGGCCCGTCGCGTCGCGAATGTGAGGATCGACGTCATCGCCGCGCTCAGGCGGGCGTTCACGGAGCGGGCGTTCGTGGAGGTCGAGACGCCGATGCTTCAAGCCGAGGCGGGTGGCGCGCTCGCTCGACCGTTCACGACTCATCACAACGCGCTCGACATCGATCTGTACCTACGAATCGCCACCGAGCTGCACCTCAAACGGCTCGTGATCGGCGGCATGGAGCGTGTATTCGAACTCGGTCGGGTGTTCCGCAACGAGGGGATCGACTCGACCCACAATCCGGAGTTCACGACGCTGGAGGCGTATCAGGCGTTCGCCGACTACCACGACATCATGGAGCTGATGGAAGGTGTCGTTCCCGAGACGGCGGTTGCCGCAACAGGGGGGACGGTCATCGAGTATCAGGGAAGGACCATCGACCTGACCCCGCCCTATCGCCGGATTCCACTGCTCGATCTGGTTGCCGAAGCGACCGGGGTGCCGGTGTCGTTCGGTATGTCCCGCGACGAACTCGCAGAGCTGTGCCGAAACCACGGCATCACGCCCCATCCCGTTTGGGGCAAGGGCAAGCTCATCGTTGAGCTCTATGAGCGACTGGTCGAGCCCGGGCTGTGGGAGCCGATATTCGTGATCGACTACCCCAGAGAGACGTCGCCTCTGGCCCGCAAACACCGAGACGATCCCGATCTCACCGAGCGGTTCGAGCTGTTCGCCGGAGGGATGGAGCTGTGCAACGCATTCAGCGAGTTGACCGATCCCGCGGATCAGCGACAACGGTTCCAGGCGCAGGCCCGAGCCAAGGCGGAGGGTGAGGAGGAGACCCACCCGATCGACGAGGATTTCCTGCGGGCGCTCGAATACGGCATGCCTCCGACCGGAGGTCTTGGCATCGGTGTCGACAGACTCGTGATGCTGCTCGCCGACGAACCGACGATCAGAGAGGTCGTGTTGTTCCCGACGATGCGTCCAGAGGGATAGCGACCCACCTGTTCTTGCGTGAGAGAGGTGTGAAATAGCCACCTATCTCACGCAAGAAGCGTCTAGACCGAAGATCGTTCCGGCGGGAATGTCGAGCGTCAACTCGTCCAGCGCAGTCACAGTCGCGTAGCGTTTCGTGAGGTCACGCACCGAGATGGCCGGTTCACTCATCGGCGGCATCGTACTTCCGACCGGAGGTCAGCCCGCTGCCCACGCGATCAGGCGGGACGCAGCATCGGCGATGTCCCGGGTCGACTCTGCATACGAGAACCGCACGTACTTGTGCCCGTCGACCGGGTCGAAGTCGATCCCGGGGGTGGCGGCGACCCCGAGGGTGTCCAGCCATGTGCGACAGAGCTCCTGGCTGTCGTCGGTGAGGTGGGAGACGTCCGCGTACACGTAGAACGCACCCTCTGCCGGCGCAAGCCGATCGATACCGGCTTCGCTCAGCCCTGACATCAGAAGGTCGCGGTTCGTCGAGTACCTTGCGACGTTGGCGTCCAGCTCATCCCTGCAGTCGAAGGCCGTCACCGCGGCAATCTGCGAGAGCGTCGGCGGCGAGATGAACAGATTCTGGGCAAGTCGTTCGACGGGGTCGATGAGCTCGGCGGGGAGAACGAGCCATCCCAGCCGCCAACCGGTCATCGAGTAGTACTTCGAGAAGGACTGCACGACGATCGCGGTGTCGGAGTGCGCGGCGGCCGTAGGGGCGTCGGCCCCGTAGGTGATGCCGTGGTAGATCTCGTCGGAGATCATGCGGATCCCGCGGGATGTCGAGTAGTCGGCGAGCGTCGCCATCTCCTCTGGTCGAAGGATCGTTCCCGTCGGGTTGGCCGGGCTCGCGACGACCAGGCCATCAAGCGGACCTGCCACGTCGAGGAGCCGTGGTGTGGGATTGAATCGCGTCTCGGGGCCGACGGGGATCGGAACGACCGTGACCTCGAGGGCCTGGAGGATGTTCCGGTAGGCTGCGTACCCCGGCTGGGTGATCGCGACCCGATCACCGGCGTCGAAGGCTGCCAGCGTGGCAAGGACGAACCCGCCTGAGGCGCCGACGGTGATCGCGATCCTCTCGATCGGGACGGGCAGACCGTACGTGTCCAGGTAGTGCCCCGATATGCGATCGCGGAGTTCGCGAATGCCCGTTGCTTCGGTATAGCCGAGCCGGTTGGAGGTCATGGCACTCTGCGCGGCCTGCCGTACCCGCTCAGGTGCCGGGGTAGACGGTTGACCGACCTCCAGATGGAGCACGTCGCCGATCATCCTCTGACGGCGCTCGGCGGCCTTCATGACCTCCATGACATAGAACGGAGCGACCCCTGAGCGTCGCGACGACTTCATGGCCGCAGTCTACGTTGGTGGGGACGGCCCCCTCCGTCCTCGGCCTTCGGCCGAGTCCACCTCCCCCAACGTCGCCCTTCGGGCTCCTGGGGGAGGAGACGGGCGGCGAGCTTGGCTTGTCGGTGTTCGGTGGAACATCGCCTTGCGGTCTCGTGTTGTCGCTGGCCGCGTGCCTACTGAGAACTGACAACTGAAGACTGACAACTGAAGACTGCGGCCAAAGGCCGCTCTTCACTACGTTCGCTCGACCGTTCCATCGACCGCGAAGCTGCGTTCGAGCGAGTCGACTGCGGAGAGCGTGCCGTCGACGACCACCTGGTCGCCTTCATGCACCGGCGTTGTGGATTCGACGACGACCTCGATGTGGATCGGTCCGAACAGCGTCGTGTCGATCGTCGCGACGTCTGACCAGATCCGGGTTTCGGTGCGCCTTGTCACTGTTCCCGTCCATCGGACGCGACGGCCGGAGTATTGCTCGTTGAAGGTCGTGGCAGCTTCGAAGCTGAGCAGATTCCCTCCGAACAGCGCCTCGGCAACCGTTGCCGGATTCAGCTCGCCGGCCGATGGGGAGCCCGCCGGAGTCGGTGTCGTCGGCGCCATTGATGAGGGCTCTGTCGTCGGCGCCATTGATGAGGGCTCCATCGATGTGGAAGGCTCGTACATCGGTATCTCGGACGACGCAGGTTCGTACTCGGGAATGGCAGAGTCGTACGAGGGTGCCGCTGACGAGGGAGTCATCGTTTCGTACGACGGAACGGTTGTGTCCGACGTTGGATCGTTGGGTCGCAGTACCGGTGGCGGCGGGGGAGACATGACCGGCGCCTGGGTGGCGAAGGGGTCGGGTGGAAGTGGGGCTGGTTGCTCCGTCTCCTGGGTGCGGCGTCGTCCCGTGATCACCTGGGCGGCTGTGACCAGCCGGCGGGACGTCGTGACGATCGTATTGACCTGACGATCCAGGTTTCTTCGCTCATAAATTATCTGATCGTCCTGCACCTTCGCTGCGGGCAGGTTCATCAGCAGGTCGGCGATTTCCTGGCGGACCTGTGGGGTCAGGAACAGTGGAAGCTGGCCCGGGTCGGACGTCTTGATGGAGACCAGCTGGTCAAACGGGTCATCGGATTCCTCGCCACCTCCTCCGAACAGCTCGCCGATTTTCGCGAGGCTCCCTTTTCGGGTGATGTCGAGGTCGATCCCGAGAGGGGGGTAGGACACGACGTAACGCGTCATCTTGGCGTTGCCCGACGCTCGGACGGAGACTGATAGGTCTATCCCGTCGACCGTGCCCGACAGGCGCGCGTTCGACAACGCATTCTTCTTCGTGAACGTGACACCGAGGACTCTGGCGGCCGCACCCCACGCGGCAGCACTCCGGCCATTGGACGCGGCAGCGGCCGCGAAGATCCCTACCGCAATCATGATGAAGACCAAGAAGTCCATGTCGGTCCAGTCTACGGGGACGTGCGTGCGCGCTGCACCTGTCCGAGCAGGTAGTCGGCGAGATCGACCAGGACGGTTGCCGCTGGAATGCGGGGAAGGTCCTCGAGCACTTCAGCAGCCGTGCGGGCTCGCTCTGCCGCCTCGTCGAGGACCCGGTCGACGTGACCTCCGGAGCGGATCAACGCGATCACGTTGGCGATCGTGTCCTCGTCGTATGGTCGGTCCGCGAGATGCGCTCGGATTCGATCCCCGTCGCGGTCCCCCAGCGCGTAGAGGAGAGGGAGTGTGAACTTGCCCTCACCGATGTCGGAGCCTGCCGGTTTGCCGAGGTAGTCGTCTGTGGCGACGAGATCGAGGGCATCGTCGGTGAGTTGAAAGATGATGCCGAGTTCCCACGCCCAGCTGGCCAAGGTTTCGATGACGTCCGAGGCGGCGTCGGCCGCCATTGCGCCAACTCGGGCTGAGGCTCTGATCAAGGAGGCGGTCTTCATCTCGACGACTCTGAAGTAGTCGTCCGGCCCGTGGTCGAGGTCGAAGTCGAGTTGAAGCTCCAGGGTCTGACCCTCGACGAGTTCCGCATAGGTACGCGACAAGAGCTGCACTGCTTCGCGTCCGAGCGACTCGGCGGCGAGCTCCGTAGCTCGGGCCATCAGGAAATCGCCGGCGAGGATCGCAATCGTGTTGCTCCAGTTGGTGTTCGCCGATCCGGTTCCTCTCCGGGTGTCGGCTTCGTCGATGACATCGTCGTGATAGAGCGAACCGACGTGAATCAGTTCGACGGCGACTCCGGCATCGACGATTCTCCGATCGTGGGCAGATCCGAACTCGCCGGCGATCTGCGCGAGGAGTGGCCGGAATCGTTTGCCACCGGCGAGAAGGAGATGCTGGGCGATTTCCGTCAGGAAGGAGTAGTCCGAGACGGACACCTCGATCAGTCGCCGCTCAACGCGCGCCATTCGATCCCACACTGTGGGGATCGGCACGAGCTGGTCGAGGCGGGGTGTGTCCATCCCGACGAATGGTAGCGATGGGCCGGGTAGGGTGGGTCGGGGGCCGAATGATCCCTCAGGAGGGATGATCCCGACGCCGATGTATGTTGTAACCGATGGGGTAGCCTCATCGTAGGAGAGGCCCAAAGGTATACTCGCAAGCCTTCCCCATGGGAACAGACAGGAGGCAGCAGGTCGTGTTCGAGCGATTCACAGATCGAGCTCGAAGAGTCGTGGTTCTTGCCCAGGAAGAAGCGCGCCTGCTCAACCACAACTACATCGGTACCGAGCACATTCTCCTCGGGCTCATCCACGAAGGGGATGGCATCGCCGCGCAGGCCCTCTTGTCTCTCGGTGTGACGCAAGAAGCCGTCCGTGACCAGGTCGTGGAGATCATCGGCCAGGGACAACAGGCCCCCAGCGGCCACATTCCGTTCACTCCGAGGGCGAAGAAGGTCCTCGAGCTGTCCCTCCGCGAGGCACTCCAACTCGGCCACAACTACATCGGCACCGAACACATTCTCCTCGGCCTCATCAGAGAGGGCGAAGGAGTCGCTACGCAGGTTCTTCAGAACCTCAAGGCAGACCTTCCGAAAGTCCGCCAGGCGGTGATCCAGCTGTTGTCGGGAGCTCAGAGCGAGGAGCGCTCCTCGGCGCAACCGCCGTCTGGGTCCTCCTCCGCCCGCGAGAGTGGCGGCAGTTCCACGATCCTCGATCAGTTCGGTCGCAACCTCACCCAACTCGCACGTGAGAACAAGCTCGATCCGGTGATCGGGCGGCAGCGCGAGATCGAACGGGTGATGCAGATCCTGTCCCGCCGAACCAAGAACAACCCCGTTCTCATCGGAGAGCCTGGCGTTGGCAAGACGGCCATCGTCGAAGGGCTCGGCCAACGGATCGTGTCCGGTGACGTGCCGGAGACACTGCGGGGCAAGCAGGTGTACACGCTCGACCTCGGCGCCCTCGTCGCAGGGTCTCGCTATCGGGGCGACTTCGAAGAGCGACTCAAGAAGGTCCTCAAGGAGATCCAGGGACGCGGTGACATCCTGCTCTTCATCGACGAGATCCACACGCTCGTCGGCGCAGGCGCGGCAGAGGGTGCCATCGACGCCGCGAGCATCCTCAAGCCGATGCTCGCCAGGGGTGAGCTCCAGACGATCGGCGCGACGACTCTCGAGGAGTACCGCAAGTACTTGGAGAAGGACTCCGCTCTCGAGCGGCGTTTCCAGCCCGTGCAGGTCGACGAGCCGAACGTCGCCGAAACGATCCAAATCCTCGACGGTCTGAAGGATCGGTACGAGGAACATCACAACGTCCGGTACACCGAGGACGCGCTCGTGAGCGCCGCAAACCTCGCCGACCGGTACATCGCAGACAGGCACCTGCCCGATAAGGCGATCGACCTGATCGACGAGGCCGGTAGCCGCATGCGCATCAACCGCACCGGGTCATCGCCGGACCTCAAGGACATCGACGCCCGGGTCCGGACCATTCGTGAGCAGAAGACCGACGCGGTCAGGGCGCAGCAGTTCGAACGTGCCGCCCAGCTTCGTGACCAGGAGCGGCAGCTCATCGCCGAGCGCATGGAGCGCGAACAGGCACTGAAAGCATCCGGCGCACCGGCGGCATGGGTGATCGACGAAGAGGAGATCGCCTCGGTGCTCGCTCAATGGACCGGCATCCCCGTGCATCGCCTGACCGAAGAGGAAACCGAGCGGTTGATCCACATGGAGGAGAACCTCCACAAGCGGATCATCGGCCAGCACGACGCGATCGTCGCCGTCTCCAAGGCGATCCGCCGCACCCGCGCCGGTCTGAAGGACCCGAAGCGGCCCGCCGGCTCGTTCATCTTCCTCGGACCGTCCGGTGTGGGGAAGACCGAGACCGCCAAAGCACTCGCCGAGTTCCTGTTCGGCGACGAGGACGCTCTGATCCAGCTCGACATGTCCGAGTACATGGAGAAGCACACCGTCAGCCGGCTCGTCGGGTCGCCCCCCGGATACGTCGGGTATGACGAGGGCGGCCAGCTCACCGAGGCTGTGCGCCGCAAGCCGTTTTCCGTCGTCCTGTTCGACGAGATCGAGAAGGCCCACCCCGACGTGTTCAACACGCTCCTGCAGATTCTCGAGGACGGACGTCTGACCGACGCGCAGGGACGTCACGTCGACTTCAAGAACACCGTCGTCATCATGACTTCCAACCTCGGTACAGCCGACCTGCGAAAGAAGGCGATCGGGTTCGTGGCCAGCCCCGACGACGTGAACTACGACCGAATGCGCGAGAAGGTCCTCGATCAACTCAAAAAGCACTTCCGGCCCGAGTTCCTGAACCGCATCGACGAGGTGATCGTGTTCCACGAGCTGGCCCTCGAGGAGGTCAAGGAGATTATCGACCTGATGTTGGCGAGGGTGCGTGATCAGCTCCGGTCGAGGAGTCTCGAGCTGGTGCTCACGGACAGCGCCAAGGAGCACCTTGCGAGGCTCGGGTACGACCCCGAGCTCGGCGCCCGCCCGTTGCGTCGGGCGATTCAGAGGATGCTCGAGGATCCTCTCTCAGAACATGTCCTGCGTGGCGAGTTCAAGGCCGGGAGCACGATCATCGCCGACCGGGTCGAGGACGCCGAGAAGCTCACGTTCGAGGAGATCGAGGCGCCCGACCGTCCACTGATCGAGCTGGCGGGCCAGGACAGCTGAAGACACGGTCTTCAGCCGACAGCGAAGCCTCGGGCTTCGAGTCTTCAGCCTTCAGTCTTCAGTCTTCAGTTCCTGCTCGCTCGACCTAGATCGAAGGGTTTGAGCGAGGGACGTGAGCATTCTTCTGACTTCGACTGCGCGTATAGCCAGGGACTCGTAGGTGCTCTCGCTCAGCAGGAGTAGGTCCCTTGAAAGCATCATGTGGTAGAGGGCCTCGTTGGCGGATCCGGATGCGATGTCGATGAATCGGGCGAAGTCTGACTTGACGGCCCGCACCTTCGGTGATGTTGGCTGGGATCGATGCAGCGGCCCGGCGAAGCTGCTGTGTGAGTCCGTATCTCTCATCGGAGGGAAGGCTGCGGGCGACCTGGTACACGTCGACGGTGAGAGCGTGGCTCTTCTGCCACACCTGGAGCCTGGTGAAGTCCCTCATGCCGAGGACACGCCACCTGATGGGCCCTGCGTCGACTACCACGCGAGATGTCGCCGAGCTGATGACTGGAGACTGAGGACTTGGGGCAAGGTAGCAGTCGCTCTGCGACTGCTACCTTGCCCCCCATGCATCGTGCCTTTCGGACGCTCGTCATCGTCACGTCCGCCTATATCGCGGCGCAGATACTGTCGGACATCGCGTCGCTTCGGATCGTCACGATCGCGGGATTGTCGATGGACGCCGGCACGATCATCTACCCGTTCACGTTCACGTTGCGGGACCTCGTACACAAGGTGGCCGGCAAACGGGTCGCCCGATTGCTGATCATCTTGGCGGCGGGCATCAACCTCGCGATGGCCCTGTTGTTCTGGTTGGTATCCAACCTGCCACCGGCGCAGGACGTCGGAGCACAGACGGCGTTTGGCACGGTTCTCGCCCCTGTGTGGCGGATCGTGATCGCCTCCATCGTGGCCGAGGTGCTGTCCGAACTGACCGACACGGAGGTGTATTCGGCATGGGTGAAGCGAGTCGGCGAGCGCTGGCAATGGGGTCGTGTGGTGTCGTCGAACGCTGTGTCGGTACCACTCGACTCTCTGCTGTTCACAACGCTTGCCTTCGGGGGTGTCTACACATGGGGAGTCGTGTTCTCGATCTTCTGGGCAAATGTGGTGATCAAGGCAGTCGTGACGGTCGTGTCGATTCCGTGGATCTACCTGGTTCGTCCGGAGCCGGTCCCCGGCTTGGTCGACTGAGCCGTCCGGCGACTACACTCGCGGGTATCCGGGCTTCAGCCCGTGCACGACTGAGGAGGGCGTGTGAAAACCAGAAACAAAGCGTTGCTCGTGCTCGCCGTGTTCGCATTGAT